>Ga0209341_10000317_pt1 | contig 49355 bp, 46 predicted proteins | sample RifCSP13_2_FD_184020 | JGI IMG/M metagenome (GOLD analysis project Ga0209341, IMG submission 184020) | Soil microbial communities from Rifle, Colorado - Rifle CSP2_sed 13_2 (SPAdes) (version 2) | ecosystem: Environmental > Terrestrial > Deep subsurface > Rock core/Sediment | place: Rifle...
GAGATCGGCTGGGGTATTGATGTTCATAAACGAGCGTGTCCAGTCAGGAAACCACGTCAGCTCGCTGGCCGTAACGAAGCGGACGTGGAGCCGGTCCAGCAAGTCTCTGAGCGCGGGCACCACGCCGCTGTCGAGCAGCCCGTCAAGAACCGGTAGGCAGCTTGCCCCGTACACGGCGTGCAGGGGCTGAGGGCGCTGCTCCCAAACAGGGACGACAGCGTCGAACCCGTCGCACAGGCTGCCGAGAAACTGCAAAAGCGCGCCATCGAGAAAGGGCATGTCACAGGCCACAACAACAGCATGGCGCGATCGCATAGCGCGCAGCCCTGCCTCAAGACCGCCGAGCGGCCCAGCCGGGATTCGATCGTTCACCATCCGAATGTGCTCCTCGGGGAACACTAGCGGCTCGCCTTGGCCAGCGACGACCAGAACTTCCCGGCACCAAGGGAGCAGGGCGGATATTGCGTGCTGCAGCAGAGGTTTTCCCTCCACCATCTCCCAGCGCTTATCGAGGCCGCTCATGCGCCGGCTGCGCCCTCCAGCTAGCACTACGCCGCTAAACGGTTCTAAGGAAGTCACGCGGTGACCTCCTTGTAGTAGGCGCCAAACGCGCAGGCACGGCAGAGGGCTTCCCCGTCGCGCTCCACCTGCCGGCCGTCATTGATCCCTTCACCGCAGAGGGCGCAGCGGACGCGTCCACGAGGATGGCCGGGGAGATCCTCGACCGGGGGCGTCAGCCGCACGTCGCGCACGCTGAACAGCGCCTGATCGGGCATGCGTGCGTAAGCCAATCGTTGCGCTTCATCTTTGTCGTGCGCTTCGGGGGCGTAGGCCCAGGCCTGCTCTCGCGACTCTTCCAAGGCGACCACGCGAACGGCGCGGCCCGTCTTCGTATCCAGAAAGGTGGCGGCCATCTTCCCGTAGTCGATATGCTTCAGCGTTCGTCGACCTAGTTGGCAACCGGTGGCCGCCTGAATGGCGTCGGAGGCGCAGCGATCAATCTCGACGTAAACGACGAGGCGCTTGGCGCTCTCCGGGTCCTCGATACCAAGCTCGCGGCAGCCGACGATAGCCATGCGCACGCCCAAGGGCTGGCCCGGACAAAGATGACCGTGCAGCACGGCCGCTCGCTCCAGCAGCTCGTCTAAGGGACGCATTACTGGGCTCTGTCGTCGTTTGCCGTGAGGTCACAGAACCGCCCCAGCCAGCGGGCTAGAGCCTCGGCCTCACCGAATCCGAAGCGGGGCAGCGGACTGGATAGGGGAGCGTCGCTGATGATCGCCACGATGCCTGCCGCTAAGGGATCTTCAACATCAGGCGGCAGTCCCCCTACGGCTATTTGGGGGGCATCGCGTCCCCGATAGCCCTCCGTTAGCACGAGGTCGGCGCGATTGTGGACCAACGTGAGGAGCTGAGGGAGGTCCCATTCACGCGGAGTCTCTTCGAGGAGGGCGATCCGCTCCGGCGAGGAAAGCAGGACGATGTCAGCGCCTGCTTGAGTGAGGCGGTAGCTGTCCTTGCCGGGCGTGTCCAGCTCGAAGCCCTTATGATGGACGTGCTTAATGATTGCCACGCGGTGGCCGAGCTCTTTCAGGATCGGGACAAGGCGCTCCAGCATGGTGGTCTTGCCAGAACCAGAGGGGCCAATGAAAGAAAGGACAGGCGGCCTTGTCTCAGCTTGACCTTCGGCGACTGCAGGACTGATTGCCTTTCTCGTCATCGCTGCCCCTCTTTTGAAGTGCATCGCTGCCGCTGCGAAGGATCGTTCAGACGGGTGTAATACTTTGGATGCGGAGTAACAGCGAACCTACGCTCAGAAGCGCCAGCTCTTAGATGTGGCTCTGTCGACACAGTCATAGATCGCCTTAGGCGATCCGTTGTCCTGCCTGCCCACTTGGGGACTTGTCGAACACCTCGCACGGCCAAAATAGGTACCCTGCGGGGTAGGCGGGCTGCTGGATGTGGAAGGAGTCGTACTCGAAGAGCTGTCGTGCCCAGTAGAGGTACTCGTAATGAGGGCTCTCGGGTCCGATGACCTGGGCCAGGGCGTTCACCTGGAAGCTCGGATAGTCGGGCGGTGTCCCTGTGTAGTGAAGCGTCACCCGAGGATCCCCCTGGATGTTGCGGTAGCTCGTGCCCTGGAAGATCTCCAAAGAGCCGAGACAGCGAGGGTCCCAGTGGTCCGGGTCCGCGTAGAGCGTCGACATGAACGCTACGCGCTCTCGCAGGCTTTCACGCCACCCCCTCTGGCGGCTCTGCTCGAGGAGGCTGCGAAGTCCTGCGGTATCCCGTGCCAGATGCTGCTCTTGCGGCAGCAGGCCGGTGCCCTTGTTGGCCGTGTGGAAGGGGAAGGCCCCGTCGGTGGAGACGGTCACGAGCACGGGGAGGTGTGCCTGAAACCGCGCTACGCGGTCCCCTTGGGCCATGTGCTGCATGAAAAGAACGCCCCGGGACGCAAGCTGCCACTGGAGGAAGACCGACGGTAGCTCCACCAATGAGACCCGTTCAGCTACGCCGCCGTCTTTGACAAGAACCGCCACGTCTTCACCAAGCACGAGACCCAGGCTCGTCCGGATCCCTTGTTTCCGCACCGAGGCGCGCCGGTGGACGAGGCGCCCGTTCACGATGATCGCCTTGTCGCTCAAGTGAAATCCTCCTCAGTCAGCGCGCGGTTTTTGACCGCGCCCGTCTCTTCGGTTCGAAGGGGTCTCCCCACCATCCAGGCTCCTAGGTACGCGCCCGGCTAGAGTGTGCGCCTCTGCCGGGGAGCTGTCTCCGTAAACTCTTTGCCTGAGCAGTATGAGCACCTCTGGCGTCACCAGTAGAAGACCGTGCTGGCGGACGTACGCTTCCGCCGATTGCCGCACCCTGCCACGGATGAAGAAGGGAACCCGGCGCAACCGCTCCTCGGCCTCTTCTGTCCAAGGTACACCGGCCTGCGAGCTCGAGTTTGCTGCAGCAGGGACGTTGACAGCCACCGCTCGTTCCTGGTTCGGCTCATAGAGGCACCAGGGGTCGGCAGCGATGTCGTCCCCCACAAGCGCATAGGCCCGAGCGCGGCACCCCACGCAAATGGGCTCGTCGCCCTGGCTGAGCGGGCACCCGCCACATTTGCCTCCCAACTGTAGTTGGGGCCTCCTGAAACGGCTCAGGACGGGCGATGATCTCCAGATCTCCTGGAAGCTGCTCGACCGAACGTTGCCAGCTACGGTGGGAAGATAAGGACATGCGGTGACATCGCCGTTTGGCGCGATGCGGCAGTAGCTGGTGCCTGCCAGGCACCCAGCGCTGCCCATGATCGGCGCTTCCCGTTCCACTGCGAGCCTGCCAATGTAGGGCGCGCAGCGGGCCCGCACCATCATCTCAGGGTAGCGATCCTGGGCGTCCAGGACGAAGTTGAGCATCTGCTCGTACTCGTGCGGGGAGAGATCTGTGAGCTGCTCCCCTCGTCCCGTACACACCAGGAAGAACAGATGAAACGCCCGGGCGCCGTGCTCGTTTGCGAAGGCTACCAGGCGCGGGACCTCTTCCTGGTTCATCTTCAATGCGGTCGTGTGGACGAGCACTTCGAGCCCCTCTGCCCGGCAGGCCTCGATGCCAGCGACCGCGCGGTGCCACGACCCGGGTATGCCGCGGAAGGCGTCATGCTTTGCTGGAACGATGGAGTCGATGCTGATGCCAGCCGCTGCGACTCCACTCTCCTTGAGCATCTTGGCCTTGTGCCGGTCGATCAGGGTCCCCGTGGTGCCAAGGACCGGCGCGATGCCTTTGCTTGCGGCGTGTGAGGCCAAGACCGGCAGGTCTTTCCGCAGGAGGGGTTCTCCGCCGGTGAGGATGAGCAGCTCTGTCCCGGCCTCCGCCATCTCTTCGATGAGCCTCAGCGCCTCCTCGGTCGTGAGCTCGCCGGGCCAACGGCGACGCGCGTCCAAATAGCAATGGGGACAGCGCAGGTGGCAGGCGCCGGTAACGTTCCAGGAGACGATGCGCGGGAAGTAGTCCATGAAGCTCCCTTACCGCGGGGCCCAGCGTAGTATCACTGCGCCCCAGCGTCTCCACGCAGAGGGGTAGAGGCGTCGCATCTCGGGCGTTTGGAGATAGAGGATGATGATGACATCGAGGACAAGAGGAAGCCAGTGGGCGAGCCGCGTCGAGCGCAGCACATCGAAGGTGAGGAATGTGTAGGCAGCGAAGCGAGCCCGGGGGCTCCGTCGCCAAAGGAGGTAGCCGACGTACGGAGCAACTGCAGCATAGGCGACGAAGTTGGGCCAGAGCGGGGGTCCATAGTTCATCCAGATGAAAGGCGATACGAGGTACGCCCAGAACTGGAGCGGCAGCGCGGCCGCCAGGTAGAGCACGACTAGCGCAACATCTGGCCTCTCCAGTCGGAGGATGGTTGTCATTTCCTATCCTCGCTTGCTGGCCGAGTAGGCGCAGGCACTGCGCCCGCACCCTTGGATGGGAACCGCTCGGGCAAGTGGGCTAATGCGAACTCCAGTGTGATAACTGGCGCCTTGGCAAGGCGCGCCGCCTTCTCGACGAGGAGGCGGGCTCGGTTGCGCGGGTACGAGTCCTCGATCCGTCGCAGGGCCGCCAGCGCAGCTCGGGACCAGCGGATGGCTCTTCCGTCAAAAGCGGATGCCTCCTCCACACCGCCCTCAGCGCGGGCGGCCGCTTCGAGGGCCTCTGGCTCGACAGTCAGGAAGCTCTCGCCATCTGTTTGACACACAGGGCACGTTACCGGCCTGGATCGCCGCACAGCGTGGGCGCAGCGCGGACAGAGGAAGACCGTGCTGCCCTCACGGCGAAGGACCTCCACAGCAACGGAGGCGGCTGCCTCATTCATGCGCTGGACCTCTTCCGGGGGAGGGCGAAGGATGGCCAGGGCATCGCCGACGAGCCCGGCCGTGACGACGCTATGGCCTTGCTCGAGGGCCAGCCGGTGGACGAGCAGGCGCAAAGTGCCCCGGTATTCCTCAGGGGCGCGCCCAAGGAGCTTCTCTGCCTCCTCGCTCCAGCGCACGGACGAACGCCCCCATACCTCCAGCGGCGGGCTGTACCGCCGACTGGCGACCAAGAGGTTGCAGGGCACGTAGCGCAGCAGATGCTCGGTTACGCTGCCGATGTCCATCTCTTCCTGGCTATGGACACCGATGCGCCCCAACAAGAGCAGCCAAGGGTTCGTCATCTCGGTGTAGCCCACAATCTCATCGGCGGCGCGGCCGGCGAGCAACGTCGTGGTGAGACGGACGCCCATGCCCTCGGCCACGCGCTGTGCCACCTCTAGGTGCGTCTGGTAGAGGCGAGCGAGGCCGTTGTCGATGATCTCCTCGTGGAGCTGCTCCTGCTCCTTGAAACGGAATACGCGCGCCGCCTCCGCTGACAGGACCTCCACCATGCTGTGGAACACGACGTAGTGGAAGTAGGGATCGTAGGCTGCGACCGCTTCAACGGGGCGGCCGAAAGCCTTGCCCAAGGCCAGCGCCGCCTGCAAAGCGCCGAAGGCCTCCTGGCTCCCGTCCAGCGCCACAACGATACTTCGCCCCGCGCCGTCCTGGAAGGCGTCAGGCTCTTTCACGATGAGGGTATCGGTGCGTGTGCGCCGGAGAACTCGTTGGGAAACGCTGCCCACGCCATCCGGCCGGGCCGTCCCGTGGCCTCGGGCACCCATAACGACGAGGTCGTAGTCCGAGCTGTTGATGTCCTCCACCAGCCGTTCCCAGTTCTTCCCCTCGATGGTCTTTCTGCTGAAGGGAACCTCGGCCTGCAAGCAGCGGCGTTCCAGCACGTCCAGATAAGAGTCAGAGATAAGCTGAAGGCCGAGGGTGATGAGCGAGTCATGGATGGCTCGCTGGCGCTCCAGCTCCCGCTCCTCCAGGTACTCTTCCGGCAGAGTGGCCTCCATCTGGCGAAAGCGGCGCTCGTGCATGCGGGCCGCGTAGACGTGGCTGCCGACGATCTCTGCCCCGAAGGCGCTCGCAAGCGATAGGGCCGCGACACTACAGGCCTCGCCGAAGGGGGAGTTGTCTACCGGCACGTAGATCTTCTTGTACATCTCGCTTTTAGCCTCCTTCCGGTCGTCCCTGAAGGATTCGAGAGAGTAGAGGCACCAGTTGCGTTGCTGCCAGGTTCTTCGTCAAGAAACCGGCGGCCCCTGCTCGTGAGGCCTCTTCCCGCCAGGTCGGCTCCTCCATGGCGGTCACCATCACCGTCGTGACCGACGAGAGTTGTTCCTTGATCTGCCTGGCCGCTTCAAAGCCATTGATGCCCGGCAGACCAATATCCATGACGACCACATCAGGAACATAGCAGCGCGAGAGCACGACGCCCTCTTCGCCGCTCGCTGCTTCGATCACTGAGCACACGTCCAGTGGGCCACTCGCGGCGAGGATGATCGAACAGAGCAGGTCTCGGGAGCGTGGATGGTCGTCCACCACGAGCACTCCATACCTCGTGCCTTGTCCTTGCCTCAGAGCTGACTCGGTCATGGTCCCCCGACCCGCTCACTGCTTCCTTGCGCTCTTCTCCGCAGCCACCTCAGGCCAACGATCTGAGCGATGGCTGCACCAGCCACTACCAAGATGGGGCTCACGAGTGCGAAAGGCCCGACAGGCTGTTCCAGGCTAAGGAAATACCAAGTGGAAATGCCTTTCTCGCCGCCACGCTCTCTTCGGCTTCCATCCCATGCAGCAAAAGCGATCGGGATAGTCCTCCCCCGGCTGAAGGAGAACCTCTCCTGTGCTCGGGGAATCGAGAGCAGGGTCGTCCAGACCCCATCCTTCCACACTCCTTGGCCTAAACCATCCTGCTTCTCCATCTCCACCGATGCCAGGGTTCCGAACCCCTCCGCCGTGAGCTTCTCAACAGAAGTTCTGGCCTGGAGAGCGGGGTCGGCGAGGGTGCTGCCGGCCCACCATGATGTAAGGAAGACCTTCTCCGCTCCCTCCCTGCCGTAGTCCGAGGCCTGAGCAATCTCCCTCGGGCCCCGACCCGTGAAGGGATACCAATCGACAGCCATGTTCGGGAAATGCTCATCCACGTCGTAGTCCGACCCAAACTGCCAACCCGCTTTCCATTGGTAGATGGTGACCGGGTTGTTCGGCTCCCCCATGCCGAAGTAAGGGGTTCGCTTGGCCGGATCGCTGGGAAACGCTACGGCAACCGCGTCCTGGAAGGAGTCCGCGCTACCGATACCCGCCCCGCGGCTCCCGGCGCGCCACTCGAGCAGAAGGGCCAGTCTCTCGCCGTCGTAAAGGGCACGAACCCTGATAGACTTCACGCCGTTCTCATAGGTGCGCGGCTTGACGACGGCCTGAGGGGCCAGCGGTACCTCCAGAAGGTCGGCCTTTGCCCAAAGGCCATCCTCGGGGTCCTCTGGTACTTGGTCCACCTCCTTGGCGATGAGGGTCGCCTTCTCGGCGGCCGAAGCGGGCTTGACGGCGGGGGAGAACAGCCCACCAAGGGCCGCCGCGAGAGCAGCAGCGAGCATCGCCCGGCGGTTCACGGCGGCTCGGCCAGAACTCATCTCAACTAGCCCCTTTCGCCACAACGCCCGAAAACAAGGGCACTACCAAGGGGCATTCCGCGCACTCCAGGTTCTCCTCATCAGGCGGCTCCACAAACACCGGGGTGCCCCCCTTTGCCGGCTCTAGCCCGAACGTCTGCATCTCTGAGGACAGGAAGGCGCTGAGAACCCCAGCCATGGGCCCGTAGACAGTATCGAAAGCCTTTGCCGCCAGCCTTTCGACGAAGCCGAGGACCCATTGTCCGAGGTGATCGTCCAGGAACTTGGTCTGGGCCTGTCTGCAAATGGACAGCTGTTCTTCCGAATGTGTTTTTGCGAGGGCGTAGGCCTCCTTGAGGCACAAGAAGTGCATGAACTCTAGCTCCACGCTGATGTGGTCGAGGCGCTCCGTCAGGGCCGGGGCAGGCTGCAACCCAAAGGCCCGGTAGAAACCGGCGATGTCAGCCAAGGTTTGGGACTGCTGGAAGATATGGGCCTGATCGTATTCGGCCTCGTACGGAGGACACTCCTTGGAGATGCTGTGCCCAAAGCAGTGGACGTAATCGTCCACCCAATCGGCGACGGTGAGGTCATCCAGGACTGGCGCGAGACCTCGAACGGCCCTTAGGCTCTCCCCGTCTTGCAGCACCTCCAGGCTCGTCTCGAGCTGGGCCCACCGTTGCTGCAGCGCGGCGAGGGGAGAGGCCTCGGGGTAGCCGAGGGCGACGGCTAAGAACTGGTAAACGTTGCTTCTGGCCAGCGGCTGGCATCCACAGCTCTCACACATCGCGTGCCCCCTTAGATGGAGTTGTAGTGCTTGGCCGGCCGGACGTACTTGGGCTCCTCGACGGAGACCCGGGCTACCTCCCTGCCGTTCTTGCTGTACCCGACGATCGTGTCGTTGTACATGGCCCACTTCTTGCCGTTGACGGTCGTCTCGAATACCTTCTCGCCCTCGATGATCTCGTAGCGGTATACCACCTTTTGGGATGCCCGAAAGAGCTGGAGCACGGCCATCAGCTCGCGCGAAGGAGCGGTGTACTTCTCGATGGCCTCATCAACGCCGGGGCCAAACATCTGCTGCAGGTAGGCGCGGGGGGCCCAGCGAGGTGGAATATAGTAGCCGTTCGGCTCGGTGCCGAACTGCGGGTAGAGGGGAAGGGCGACCTTCTCAACCTTGATCAGGTAGTAGAGGGGGTTGTAGCGGTCCTCGGCCCAGCTCCCATCTTCACTGACGCGGACCAGCCCCTGAAGGCGGATCTTGCCCACGCAGGCCGCCATGCAACGGGTCTCCATCGGCAGACCGTCGCTCAGCGGGTCGTCCCCCTCGATGCGGGGATAGCAGGCGATGCACTTCTCGGAAACGCGGGTTGTGCTCCTGAACATGGGCTTCTTGTAGGGACAGGCCGCGACGCACTTCCGGTACCCGCGGCAGCGCTCCTGGTCGATGAGGACGATGCCATCCTCTGGTCGCTTGTAGATGGCCTGGCGGGGGCAGGCGGCCAGGCAGGCCGGGTAGGTGCAGTGGTTGCAGAGCCGCTGGAGGTAGAAGAACCAGGTCTGGTGCTCGGGCAAGGAGGCGGCCTCCAGGTTGAGGAGCTCCCGTTGGTCCCGCGAGCCTGTGGCGGTGTCCTCGTAGATGTTAGGGAACCGCCACTCCTCGTCGGTGGGTTCGTAGCCCAGCACCACCTCCTCTCGTTGCTCTCCGTGGCGGGCTGCCTCGAAGACCGTCATGCCGTCGTACACGCCGTAGGGCCGCTGCGGGCCATCACGCCGTATCGGGTTCCAAACCGCCTCCTGGCCGGCGTTCTCGTGCGCCTCATCGAGCAAGCCGAGGAGCTTTGCGTCCCAGAACTGGGGGTAGCCTCCGTAGGGCTTGGTCTCCACGTTGTTCCACCACATGTACTCCTGGCCTTTGGAGAAGGTCCAAGTGGACTTACAGGCCATCGTGCAGGTCTGGCAGGCGATGCAGCGGTTGGTGTTGAACACGAAGGCGAACTGCCATTGCGGATGCTTCTCCGCGTACGGGTACTGCATCTTTCGGCCGAGCTGCCAGTTGTAGACCTCAGGCATCGGACTCACCTCCTTGGACCCACCCTCGGCTCCACTTGTCTCGTACCTTCTGAATCAGCGCTTGTACATACTCTTCGCCCTTGTCCTCGTAGATCCGGTGGGTCGCCTGGAAGAACGGGCGGCTGAACAGGGACATGAGCTGCTTGTCATTCCACCCAAGAAGCAGGTACTCCTCCACGAGGCACTCGGCCATGTAGTCCACGTCCTCCTGGGGTAGGGCCACCCCAATTAGCTCCATCGGGTCCCGCGGCGCGAACGGTTTCATACTCAACTCCTCACTTTAGTGGCTTCGCCCCGTAAGTACTTGCTCATGAAGGCGTTTTCGTTGCCGGGAGAATGCCCTGTCGTAGCAGGTTCCCAGGTGCCTTGGCCGCCAAGACCGCCGGATTCGGCTTTCTGGATTCGCACCAGCGTCTCTTTGGGGACCGTGTTTACCGCGTGGTTGTCGACGTCGAAGCCGAACGTGAAGGCCATCGATCCTACCTTCTTGTGAAACAGGCTGTCCGTCTGGTGCATCGGTGGGGCCCAGCCCCGCGTGACGCTCTGGTGCGAGCCATAGCGGAAATTGGATTGGTAGCCGGTGTCTTCGGCAAGGGCCCTCCCATCGGGCCGCGTCTCGTGAGCTTGGACGGTGCGCTCGGTGGCGATCCAGGCGCTGTGCTTGGTCATGACCACGTTGTAAGGGTAAGCAGGGTTGTACTTCACCCGGGTTAGGAGGCGAAACGCCTTGTAGCGTGGGTCGGCGTCTGTCCACCCTACGAAAGGACGATCCGCAGGGTTGGCGTCAACGTAGATGTAGTCCCCATCTTCAATGCCCAGGTCTTTCGCGGCTTGAGGGTTCATATGGACCTGCCAGTCGCTTACCCCGGGCTGTCGCTCGTCCATTCGATAGGGGTCACCGAAGTTCGTGCTCCAAATCCAGTTCCAGTCCACGGTGGCCCAGGAGGAGTGGGTGGTATGACGGCTCTTAGGGGTCAGGCAGTAGAAGGTATAACCCTGCTCCCACAATGGGTTCTTTGTCTTCTTGACTTGGGCCCAGGGCAGCTTGTTGTTAGCCACCGCGCGCAGGTCCGCGTCCAAGACCTCGCGTTCCAGCATCACTGGTGTGATGCCGTAGTTCTTCGGGCGGAGGTAGGGGCTGCTTGAGACGATGACGTTGGGGAGATAGGGAGTCGCTTCCGGCGCCTCCCGGTGCGCTATTAAGTTCTCACCGTATTCGATGGCCTCCGGAATGTCTGAGTAGGAGTTCAGACGCCCTGTGTCGGTGTAAAAGGGCATGCTGTCGTGAACCTGTTCGTAGAAAGATACCCGCGGGTACGTCCGGAAGAGCATCAGGGCTGCGCCGGGTTCACCGTATTTCCCGGCGACGATGTCGGAAACCTTGTAGCCCTGGGTAGTCGTGCAGTTATCGAGCACTCGCTGGAGGTAGACCTCTGGCCTGCCTTCCAGCATGAACTTCCAGTGGTTCCGGAAGTGCTGGTCGCCAGTAAGCTCCGACAGCTTCTCTGCCACAAGCGCGAAGATCATCCCATCGTCTTTAGAGTCGTAGAGAGGCTTGATCCCGTCTCCTCCCCAGATCTGAAGGAAGGGGTTGGAGCATGATCCGCCGCACTCCAAGGTCTGGAACTCCATCCAGGTGTTTGCCGGAAGCACGACGTCGGCATATTCCGCGGAGCCTGTCCACTCCACCTGCTGGTCGACGATCATGTCTACCTTCGGGTTCACGTTCACCAGCAGGTTATAGATCCACTTTGCCTGGTTCATGAGGTTGGCGTTGTTGTACCACATCACCTTGGTTGGGCTTGGCATGTGGGTCTTCCCCGTGAAGACCTTGTGCGCTTCCGCAGGGGTGTTGACGATCAAGGGCCGGTCGCCGAAGCCCCAGTAGCTCATCTCCTCGCCGTGGAGGAGCTCTCGGACGTTCTGCGAGCTGATTTGGCCATCGGGGTCCAGCACCTGGTTGAAGGGGTCCTCTTTCACATAGGCACCACCCACCCCAGGCCCAGACCAGGGAGAGCCCTGGAAAAGCGCGCCCTTGTAGTTGCCCGCCCAGGTGTGCGCACCGGAGCCTGGGATCCCGATGCTTCCCACCAGCATGAGCGGCAAATACGTTGCGCGATTGTGCTCAGTGGCGTGGAAGTAGTGGTTGATGCCCTCGCCGTAGTGGATGGAGATAGGGTACGCCTCACGCGGCTTGCCCAGGAAGTCCGGGTCCCAGAAGCGCCGCGCGAAGTCCTGCGCCAGACGCTCGACGAGCTCTTTGGGCGCCCCGCTGATCTCGTGCACGGTATCTAGGTCGTAGTCCTGGAGGTGCACCTTGTACATCTCCCACACCGTCATCACCTCGACTTCAGACCCGTCCACCAAGGTGGCTTTGCCTCTCCACTCCAAAGCAGGGTTGAGTCTCTGAGCGACTAGTTTCTCCCCCACGTCGTCCCGGGTGAGGGCCGCAAATCCCCCGGCGTTGAGGTCGTAGATAACGAAGTCGCCGATGCGGTCTCGTTGCTCGGCGGTCATCCCCTGCACGGTAAAGCTCGGCCCCTGGGAGATGTCCTTGTTGCGGTAAGCGGGCAGGATGTCCTGGGGCCTCAGGCGCTTCAAGGTGTCGGTGCGCACGAGCAGCGGAAAGTCGGTGAACCACTTGACGAAGGGCTCGTCGTACCAACGGTTGTCCATCAGAATCTTGGTGATGCCGAGGAAGATAGCGGTGTCCGAGAGCCCGGGCCGGATCGACATCCAGTAGTCGGCCTTGCTTGCCGAGGGGCTGTACTCAGGGGCTATGACGACGATCCTGCCGCCACGCTCTATTATTTCGGTGAGCCAGTGAGCCTCCGGCATCTTGTTCTCAATGAGGTTTTTCCCGACCTGCACGGTCAGCTTGGAGAAGCGCAGATCGTTCAGGTCTATGTCCGAGGTCTGGAGGCCGTGCACAAAGGGTTGGCCCGGCGCCTGGTCGCCCCGCCACGTGTATTCGGACCACTCCCTGGCTCCCTTCGCCTGGCTGGCGCCAACGCCACGGACATGAGCGTCCAAGAGGCCCAGCATGTTGGCCATCCGAAAGATGCCGAACTTCCCTATGACGCCGTGGAGCGGCAGAGAGCTGCCCAGCTTCATCACCCGAGTGCCCGCGCCCTCCCAGTACTCCAGCATCTCCTCTGGATAGCCGTCCTTCTCGATTAAGCGTCGTCGACCATCCGCACCGCTGTAGGTTCTGGCGATCGCGATCAGCGCCTTCGCCACGTACGTGCTCGCCTCATCCCAGGACAGCCGCACGAACTCGTCGGTCCCTCGCGAGTCGAACTTGTACGTCGTACGGAGCTCCGGGTTGTCGGAGAGGGCCGGAAAGCCGTCATCCGCCCAGCGTTTCCAGCCTTTGCGGATCATGGGGCCTTTAGCGCGGTACGGGCCATAGACGCGCCGGTGCATGGTGTAGCCCTTCAGGCACCCGCGCGGGTTCCAGGCTTGGGTTGCCTTATTGCCGTAGAGGTCCGTGTAGTTTTGGTGGTCGTAGTTTTGCTCCAGCCGGATCACCACACCGTTGCGCACGAAGGCGCGCATGCGGCACATGTGCGTGTCGTTGGGGGCGCAGATGTAGGTGAAGGTGCGGTCGTAGGAGTACTGATTCCGGTACACCTCTTCCCAGGCGCGGTCTGGGTAGTACTCCAACGGGTTGTCCACCAATCCGACCAGGTTCGGACCTGCGAAGACTGGCTCCGCATCCAGGCTCTGAAGGAGTCCCGCCGCCGCAGCGCTAGAAGCGAGAGCGCCGGCCCCTTCGAGGAATCGCCTTCGAGTGATCTTGCTCTCGGTCATGGTGCCGTCCTTTCATGCATGGCATGCTCTGCCGCTGATATTTCCACGCCCCTGGGCGAGTAGCCGGTGCCGTGGTACAGATACATGATGACCTTCCAAGCCTCCTCGGCGGTCATGTCGTAGCCATGGAGACTTGAGGCGTTGGGGTTGTCGGGGGGCGCCACCCAGCGAGGCATGGCGCTGTTGAACTGGTTCTGGATGCCGCCGATGGTGAGCCTCCAGTAGACGTAGGGAAGAGTGAGTTGGGCGATGGTGCCCTGGTCTCGAAAGTTTGCCGGGCGAATCGGGTAGCGGAAGCCTTCCGCCGCCGGACCCTTGCCGTCCAGGTTCTCCCCGTGGCACACGGCGCAGTTGCCCTCGTAGAGGAGCTTCCCTTGCTGTATGGCCTCAGGGCTCCACTTTGCCGGATCGGCGGCCCACTCGGGCACCTGGATGAGGCTAAGGACCTCCTCGCCCACGGTGGGGTGCCGCTGGAAGATCTCCACTGGCGGTGCATAGCTGGGCCTGGTCGCGCCGTACGCCCACCACCCCAGCACGGCGGGGACCACAAGGAGCAGGCCCCAACGCTGGGCCCGAATGGCCGAGCTCTCTCCTTGTTCGCCCAAGAAGAAGTCGCCAAACCGCCGCATCCGGTCGTCATCGAGTGTGACGTGAATAATGACCCCGGCGAGTACAAAGCCCATGTAGAGGAAAATGACGCTGGCGGGGATGACAGGCCGGATGAGTTTCAGCAGGATGAACGCCCCGGCGACGACCAGGAAGGCGCGTGTCGGCAGCGGCACGTCGATGCGACCGCGCGACGGGAGGCTGTACCTCATCGCTCCCCTCCAGATGACAGCAGGTAGGCCACCAAGGCGCTGAGTTGCCCAGCGGTCAGTTTTGTGCCGAGGTCCTGGGGCATAACGCCAGATGGGAACCCCTGCTTCTCAAAAGCTGCGGGGGCGACAATAGACTCCATCACGTACGCCTCGGCGCTCGTGCTCCTCTCACTCGCCGTTTGCCTCAGGCCCGAGGCCGTGAGGGCCGGACCAAGAAGCGTTTCCCCGGCCTTGAGGCTATGACATGCCGAACAGCCGTACGCTGAGAGGATGCGCGTCGGTTCGGTGACGTTTCCCGCGGAAGGTTGGGCCGCGCTCACCGCGGCGCTCGTTTCTCCTGGCGGTCGCGGAATGTCCCCCACTTTCACCAGGGGCGTGCCGCCCAAGGATTGCAGGTAATTGACGACCGCCACGACCTCTTCGTAGGTGAGCTTCGCAGGAGGGCTTGTGGCGGCGGGCATGATGTTGGCGTAGCCTTCGACCAGATAGGCGCCGGGATCGTAGAGGGCCTGAACCAAATAGTCGACCAAGTTGTTCGGTCCGCCGGGCACGCCCTGGGCCCGCCGTACCGCGACGCCCGCCCAGTTTGGCCCGCGGCCTCCTCCTTGCGCGCCCGCCCCTGGCTCGATGGTGTGGCACGCCAGACAGCCACGCTGGCGGGCGACCGTATCACCTATCGCCGCTAGCTGGACCGGCGTCATGCCCGAGCTTATCTGCTGTTTCTGCGGCGGCTCCCAGCGCGTCTGCGGTATCCAGTTGGCGAACCAGACGAAGAAGCTCAGGATGACCAAGGCCGGGACAGTCGCCGTCGTATAAAGGCCGATTCTACGCACGGCGGCCTCCCTGAGCTTGGGCCTCGGTTTCCGCTTCAGCGCCCCTGCCAGAGATGGCGGCGATGGCGAAGGATACAGCCAGCATGGCGAAGAAGATTAGCGTGATGGCGGTGATGATCACGGCCGCCTCACCCAAGGATGGCAACCCTGCCCCGACGGACGTGTCCTCCATGATGCGGAAGACGTGCCAGTTCAGGCGCACGCCGCTTCTGGCGTAGCCCATCAACCCCATCAGCCAGACGATGACGAAAGCCAGAGCGATGAGGACGTACTGCCCCCGCCGGGGCATGGTGCCCCAGCGCACCGCGGCCACCGTCTGGGAACCGCGCAGAAGGAACTGGTCCAGACCGAACGTGAACAGGATGCCCGCCATGAGGACGACGATCTGCCAAATCGAGGTCGCAATCCGGACCTCCGCTGGCGCGAAGTAGCCGTAGATGCCCAAAAAGAGGATTGCCGTCGCCGTCAGGCCCAGCGCTCCCCACTGGATCGCATTGCCCGTGCGCCTCCACGGAACGGTGAGGACGCGGCCAGCCCTGCGGTAAAGGAGATAGCTCGCATACAGCACCACCAGAATCAGGGTCACGGCGATCATCTTCGGCGCCATCACCCCGAGCGCTCCAAGGATCGGATGGAACCCACCCGTTGACTCCTCGATGGAGGCCGCCATTGTATGCGGGGTTGCCCACACCATGAATCCGGCAATGAGAACCGCGTTGAATGCGGGCGTCCAGCGCCGTTGAGGCTCAGAGCCAGGGATTCGCAATAGCCCCAACCAGGCGTAGTAGGCTGCTCCAATGAAGAGGACGGCGATGACGATGGCCTGGATGATGAAGAGCCACGAGAGGACGCCCCCCATGAGAGTGACGCCGTACGTGGCGGAGTAGCCGAACAGCTCGAAGCCGAAGTAGTACCCCGCGAAGGGAAGGAAAAGCATCGTGAAGAGGGCAATAAGGTTGCCCGTGTAGCCCATCCAGTCGTAGAAGGCCCGCTCCTCTTCCCGCTCGGCGGTTAGGAAACGGTACGCGGCGTAGGCCCCCGCTAGGAGAGCGCCGAAGGTGATGTTGGCCACCAGGCGGTGGATGTTGAGCGGCATCCACCCCTTGTTCCACACGGCGTCATACAGGCTCGCCAGGTTGCCTGCCTCATCCACGCCGCCAGGGGTCATCATGAACGTCGCCCAGGCATCGCCGATGAACATGACGATAGTGCCGAAAATGTTCAATGAGAGGCCGAGGAGCAGGTGAATCCACTTCAACTTACCCTGGAGCTTGTCCCACGAGTAGTAGTAGAAGTAAAGACTCACCGTCTCCGCGACGAAGAAGAGAGGATAGACCCACATGGTAGGTCCGAAAATGTCGGTCAAGTATCCCATGAAGCGTGGATAGAGCGTGAAGAGGAAGAACGACAGCACCGCGCCCAAGATCGCCGTCATTGAGTAGGCGGGCGGCAGTAGACGTGCCATCTCGTGAGCCAGCCGGTCAAGACGCTGATCCTTACTCCGCGCGCCCGCGAACTCGATGACAAGAGCGAACATGGGCACAGCCAGCACGAATGCCCCGAACATCAGGTGCAGCTCCGCCGCCATCCAGACGCCTAAGCGGCTGCCGATGCCGGGAAGCTCCCGGTAGTCGCCGGTCGGGGTCGGACCATCCGCCCAGACGGTCTTGGTCGCCACGACCAGCAGCAGCGCTGCCAAGCCGGCGGCCCAATACGCCTTGGAGCGTCTCAGGTTACGCATTTCCCCATGCTCTCTCTTCCAAGTCGCCGCCGCGACCAGCGGGGTACCGGTTATCCTTTGCTGCCTCATTCATGACTCTCTTTGCTTCGGCGGAGGACCTCCGAACGCCCCGAATCGGCCTACCTCGGCGGCGCTACACCAGTCTCTGCGCTCACATAAGCGAGGAGGTCGGACACTCTCCGAAAATACTTCCTCTTCAAGCTTTTCCGCCTCCCTGGTTGCGCACTCGTCACGCGCCATCGCCACTCCGGCCCCTCAGGGAAACTCCCAGTCTCCAGCCACAGTACTATCACGAAGGACACTTGTTCCCGGGGCTTTCCCGGCTGCTCGCTCTCGTGCTCACGCGAGCTTGTCATACCAGCCTCGCCTTTCATGCTGCTTACAGCGAGGTGGCGAAATTCCTTCCCCGCTGCCCTGGGAACAGTTGGATGGTTCTTGCCGCTCCTGCACCCAACACGTCCATGAAACACGAACGAGCTCAATATCTGTTTGATGTTTCTGTCTACCAGGCCCCGCTTACAAGCGACTTACACGGGGAGCACGACAAAAAACCCCGCCTGGCGGCGGGGGCTTTTTCTTTCGGGAACTAGCTGACGACGATCTTACGAGCTCCGAATCGTCTGTGCGAGCGCCTCCGTCTCGGGCAGAGGTCCCACTTCCAGCTCTCGCTGGAGGAGGTCACGGCAGATCTCGTACTGACGCAAGGCCTCGTCACGCCGTCCTGCGACCCAGAGACACCGCATGAGTTCCCGATGCGCCTCTTCGCGAATGGGGTCCGCCCAAATCGCCGCGCGCAGGTGGTGTATGGACCGATCGACGTCGCCTGTCCGAAGGCACAGAGCAGCCACGGCTTTTCGAACGCTGAGATTGTTCTCGCGGAGTTGCTCCCTTTCCGTCCAACACCACTCAGCGAACGGCTCGTCCTCAAGGAAATCACCGGTGTAAAGACTCGCCGCTGCTTCATAGGCGGCGATGGCATCTCTGGCATCACCGCGCCCCTCGGCTTCCTGGCCCAGTCGGAGGAATGCTTTGAAATCTCTAACGTCGACGCGGCAGGGCGCGTCGGGCGCCAAGAAGTAGCGGTCGCCCTCGTTCTTGATGTACACCCAGTCGCCCCAGGAGTCAGCAGGCTCGACCAATTGGCGTAGCGCGTGAACGACGACCCAGAGTCGTGACGCCCCGACCTGCGGGTCGACTTCAGGCCAGAGGAGGTCCATCAGAGTCTCTTTGGACTGCGGGCGCCCCTCGTAGGTGAGGAGGATTTTGAGAAGGCTAACAACCTTCTGCCGATGGACCTCATGGTACGAGACCAGGACTCCGCGCCGACGCAACTCGAAGGACCCCAAGCAACGGATGTCCAGGTATGGCTCGTCGGCGGCGTTCAGGCTGCGCTCGTCGGTCCGCGTCTCCGATCGCGCGGCCTCGGAGGCGTTCTTGGGTTCGCCAAGAGCTTGTCCGCGGGAGAGCGATGCGCCGAACATGCTTCCTGTCCTGCGCAGCCTTTCCAGAAAGTCCCGCGCCAGGCGCACTGCAGGAGCGGCGTGCTCTGTCATCTCCTGGAGAAGCCACGCGTGGCGTGTAGGAGGACGAAGGCTTTGCTCCTGCCAGGCGATCTGGATCAAGCCTGAGGTCGCGCCCGATTCGTCGGTTACCGGGACACAGTACCTTGTGTATCCGCTCTGGAATGACTGCCGGCACGGCAGTGGCCAGCTCCTTTGCGGCTCGTAAAGGGTGAGGACGCGGCATTCTTGGAGCGCCGGGCACGGCTGGGACGCGCCTGGTCCGAGGCCTGGGCAGGTGGCCGGTATGCCCGCGCCCTCGTGGACCGCGTGGCTCACTCCGCCGCTGGAGTGGAGCAACAGTAACGCACCCCCTCGTGCTCCAACGGTCTCTGTCATGTGTGTCAGGATCCGACGAAGCAGCCGGTCTGTCTCGTCCTCCGCCCCCTCCGTGCTGGTCCACGGAAGCGATGTTTCGTTAGGAACAGACCCAACCGCCTGGAGCATTAGGCCTATTGGTGTGCTTGCCCAGGAAAGGAGACGGGACGCGGGCTCCGGGTCGAAATCCGGACGTCGCGAGGCAAGATGAACGGAGCCAATGAGCCGCTGAGGCCCGAGAATGGGCACACAAACGTAGGCGGAGAAGCCCCTCGCCTTGACCCGAGTACGAAGATACCGCGAGTCGCTGCCTAAGGACCGCGTCTCGATCGACTCCCGGCGAGCCAACACAAGCCCGGGGTATCCTTCGCCCGCCCGAAATCGCGTCATCTGTGAGAAGGCGGGTTCAAAGGGGCCCTTGTGCGCCGTCAGCACCATCCCCTTCTCCGCGCGCTCGGCAAGGAAGACTTCCCCCACCTCGGCACCCGAGGCCTGCAGCAGGAGGTCCAGCGCGCGTTCGAGGCTCTGATGTGCTGTTCTTGGAGAGAGCGATGTTGTAAGCGCGGCTAGGGCGGACAGATCGCGAACGACACTGCCCGAGTGCTTCGTGTCGGCCCTTTCCTCCACCCCTGAGTGCGGATCGGGACTCCGTGAGAGGAGTCGCACGATAGCTCCCCCGCCATCCCTTCCGCCCGCGGGCAGCGCCATCAACTCGCAGCGGAGTGCCAACGACCCGGCCGTATCCAGCTTCACATGGAGCGTGCAGTCGGCCACCACCTGACCCTTCTGCAATGCTCCGAAGGGGGGACAGCCCTGATGGCAAACAGGCCGACCGAACATGTCGCGGCCGTGAACCACTTCGTAACAAGGACGGCCCACCGCCATGGCCGCGGAAACTCCAATTGCCATACTCGCCGCATCGCTCCACTCGACGATGCGCTGCTGGTTGTCGATGACAAACAAGCCTTCGGGACGCACTACTGCACTCCCTGTCGCCGATCCGCGACCCCTCTCAGCAGGCATTTCGGCGGAGCTATGCTCGAAGGCATCGCCTCACCCTGGCGCCCGGGCGAACTGCGCACCCACGCCGACACCACACCGGCCCAACGACGGCCTTCGACGCCTCGTGGTGCGAGCAGTGGCACTGGTCCCTACAGCCCGAAGGCTAATTGGGACCAGCGCGGCGCACGCTAGTCGAAAGTGTAGTTTGTGCCCTACCCGAAAGAGTAGGAATGCGAAAATGCGTCAGGAACGAGCTCGACTTACTGAGGGGATTAACAGAAATCGCGGCGGTCACGATCATCCCTGGCAGCTCCCCCCACGAACCGATGGCTGACCGTGCCTTCGCAGGTCTTCGCCGTGGGGACGGGGCTCCGGGATCACCACCTGCAGCCCCTGGTCGGCGCAGGCAGCCAGGTTGGCTCCGGAGTGGTAGCCAGCATCGGCCAGAGTGAGAGTGGAGTATGCCCGTCGCCGCCTCTGCCTGTTCCGGTAGGGGCAGCAGCTGCCTATGGTCCGAGGGGTTGGACACCACCGCCGCGGCGGTGAGCAGCATCCCCGTTCGCCCTGCGGCGTCTGGGTTGAGCGGGGTGACCGGCACCTGGGTATTGTAGCCCGGGAGGATGCCGTGACGGGTCCGCCGTGACTGGGCGTCGGGACCGGTCAGATTGATGCGGGCCTTGCCCCCATCCCGCGTCAACTCGCTGAGCGCCTCCTGGATCCGCTTCTGCAGCGCCTGCGCCCGCTGGAGGCCCGGCGCCAAGCGCGGGGGTTGACTGGTCTTCCCGCGCCTCATTCTGGGCTTCCAAGTCGGCAATGGCGGCCTCCGTCCGCGCCAAGAGCTTCTCCAGTCCGGCCACATCGTACGTCCGGCCGAGGGCGGCGTTTCCTATTACCCGGGTGCCGTCGACTGCCTGCACCGCCAAGTCTACAAGACCGACCCGCACCGCTGTCCGCGCCGCCGGCACAGGCAAGTCAACTGGTGGCATTCCATCGCGGTCATGTGCCAATATGCACTGGGAGGCGCACCGGTGATATTGCAGAACCGTGAGACCCATACCGATGGGCTCGATGAGGCCGGACGCGAGCGAATCCGGCGCGAAGCACAAGCCATGGGACGCCTCACGTCGCCCCACATCGTGACCGTCTTCGAAGTAGGCAGCGAGGGCGATGCCCCGTACATGGTCACGGAGCTGCTCAGCGGCGGCTTCGTGGAGGATGTCGTCGAAAAGGCGGACGACCACAAGCTGCCCTTGGAGCAGGTGCTGCACATCGCCCAGCAGGTCTGCCAAGGGCTGGAAGTAGCCCACCAGCGGGGAGTCGTTCACCGCGATCTGAAGCCTGGGAACGTCGGGCTCATGGCCGATGGCACCGTGAAGATAGCCGACTTCGGCCTGGCTGTCGCCATAGACCGCTCTCGCCTTACCCAGGCAGGCATGATGGTGGGGACGGTGAGCTACATGCCCCCCGAGCAGGCGCTCGGCGGCGAGATCACAGCGAGAAGCGATCTGTATTCCGTCGGCTGCATGCTGTACGAGATAGTGACGGGACGTCCCCCCTTCGTCGGCGACGACAACGTCGCCATTATCGGCCAGCACTTGAACACGCCGCCCGTGTCGCCCTCCTGGCACCGCCCCGACCTACCGAAGGGCCTCGAGGCGCTGATTCTGCGATTGCTGGAAAAGGACCCAACCAACCGGCCAGCGTCGGCCGCTGAGGTGCGCCAAGCCCTTTCATCCATCGACCTGCGCCCCATAGACGTAGGGGCGGTTCGCGAACCGCCCTCTGGGGGTGGTGTGGGCGGTGTTTCAGACAACCCCCTCTACCGGCGCACCTTCGTCGGCCGCGAGGCCGAGCTCAAGCAGTTGCAGGCCGCCTTCGACGGTGCCCTCTCCGGCCAAGGGGCGCTGGCCATGGTCGTGGGCGAGCCGGGCATCGGCAAGACCGCGCTGGTCGAGCAGCTGGCGACCTATGTGTCGCTGCGAGGTGGCCGGACGCTGGTCGGCCACTGCTACGAGGAAGGCTCGCTGTCGCTGCCGTACCTTGCCTTCGTTGAGGCGATGCGGTCGTATGTGCTGGCCCGGGAGCCTGACGCGTTGAAGAGCGATCTAGGGACGGGCGCGGCCGATGTGGCTCGCATTGTCTCCGAGATACGCGACCGCGTGTCGGTGGAGCTACGCCCGACCGGCGACCCCGAGGACGACCGATGGCGGTTGCTGCAGGCGGTGAGCGGATTCCTCCGCAACGCAGCCAATGTGCAACCTATGCTCATCGTCTTAGAGGACCTGCACTGGGCCGACCGCGGCACCCTCGACCTGCTCCTGCATGTGGCCCGGAACCTTCAAGGCGCTCGATTGACCATCGTTGGGACCTATCGCGATGTTGAGGTCGACCGCACGCACGCGCTCTCGGGCGTGCTCGCCGACCTGCGTCGCGTCCAAGGCTTCCAGCGCGTGCCGCTGCGCGGGCTCACCGTCGATGAGGTCCAGCGTATGATCTCCAACATCCGCGGCCAGGAGGTCTCCTGGGGCCGCGCCGAGATGTACTACCGCCAGACGGAGGGCAACCCGCTCTTCATCCAGGAGCTGCTGCGCTATCTGGTCGAGGAGGGCCTGGTCGTGCGGGAGGGCGGGCGCTACGCGCTCGCCGACCCCAGCCAGCCGGAGGCCGGCGTGCCGGAGGGGCTGCGCGACGTCATCGGCAAGCGCTTATCCAGGCTGAGCCCTGAGTGCAACCGGCTGCTTTCTGTAGCGGCGGTCATCGGCCGCGACTTCGATCTGGCAACCTTGCGCGCCGTCACCGCAGTCGAGGAGGAGGCCATGCTGTCGAGCCTTGAGGAGGCGGTACGCGTCGGCGTGCTAGAGGAGCGGTCGCAGCCCGGTCGCGTTCTGTACCGCTTCGCCCACGCCTTCTTCCGCCAGACGCTCTACGAGGAGATGATCGCGCCGCGCCGCCTGCGCCTGCACCAAGAGATCGCGCGTGCCCTCGAGGCCCAATACGGCAGCCGACGCGCGGAGCACGCCGCCGAGCTTGCCGAGCACTTCGCCCAGAGCACCGACAAGGCTGACCTGGCGAAAGCCGTCGAGTACGGCGAAGTCGCCGCGAAGCGAGCCATGTCCGTCTTCGATTACGGTGAGGCAACGCGCCTGCTGGAGCGAGCGATCGGCGTTCAGGAGGTGTTCGATCCGGACGACAAGACCAAGCGCTGCGACTTGCTCCTCGCGCTCGGTGAAACATTGCTGCCCTTGGGCGAGCCGAAACGGGCGGCAGATACGATAGCACCGGCGGCGTTCGCGTTGGCAGAGGCGCTCGGGGACAAGCCCCGCCTCGCCCGCTCCTCTTTGCTGGCCATCAATGCCCTTGAGGAGTACGGCGGTGCGCCGATAAATGGAACATCCGAATATCGCCAGTGGGCATCTCGCTTGGACACCCACGCCCTCCCAGATACCCTTGAGCGCGTAGCCGCCGACTGGAGTCTCGCCAGGTCTGCGCTGCCTTTCGGAGGATTTCGGGAGTCAGCGGCGCGTCGTCTGCGAGCGCTGGAAGCCGCGCGCCGTCTGGATGACAACCAGGCGGTCTTTGAGGCAGTGGCTGTCTTCTTCTCGTATTCACCCGCCAGTTCGTCCGGGCTCGCTCTTCAACTCGCGAACGAGTTCGCGGAACGGCCCACGCAAGCTGTCAAATCAGGCACGCTGTCACAAGTTCTCACCCAATGCTCGACGCATTTCCTAGCAGCCGGCGAACGCGAGCGCGCGGAACAGCTCTGGCGGCGGGTTGCAGAAATCGCGGAACGAACACAGGACGCTCGCTCGATTCTAACTACGATAGGGCATGAGGTCACTTTGGCGACATTGGACGGGCGACTGGAGGAGGCGATTGAGGCTGCCGAGCGGCAACGCATCAGCCGTAACGATCAAATGGGCATCCTAATCGGCGGCAATGCCGCGCACCGAGCACTCGTGTTGCTTGGCCGAGCGGACGAGGCGCTGGACAAGTTCTATGGTGGTACCAGTTTAACGGCTGATGTACAGCGGGCTCGCCTGCTGGCGTACATTGGACGAACCGCTGAGGCGCAGGCGGCGCTGAGGCGATTGTGGGCCGACTTTATCGAGCGCCAGGGTGAACTGGACGCCCTAGGCTTACCTAACCTGCTGAGCATGATCGATACTGCGGTAATCGTCGGTGATCGTGAGGTTGTGGCGCTGCTCGTCGACAGGGTCGCGCCGTACGCTAGCCACGCTTTTAGCCAGGGTGCGCTAGTAGCCTTTGTTCCTGCCCGTCAGCTCGGCGCTGCGGCAGCGCTTCTCGGCCGCGCGGAAGAGGCCCGCGCCTATTACTTGCAAGCCCTCGAAGCCTGCGCCAAGATCCGCTTCCGCCCCGAGATCGCCCTCACCCGCCTCCAGCTCGCCGAGCTGCTGCTGGACGAATCCGCCAAACCCAACCCTCTCGACCTACGTTCCTCTCCGCCTCAACCTACCACTGCCGTAGGGGCGCGGTCACCGCGCCCTGGGGCGGATAGGGAAACGCAAGAGGGCGAGGAAACCTCGCCCCTACGAGGTGCAACGCTCGCCGCTGCCCTCCGCGCCGAAGCCCTCGACCACCTCGACTTCGCCATCAGCGAGTTCCGCGAAATGAAAATGCAGCCCTCCCTCGAACGGGCGCTGCGCCATCGCAGCCTGCTGCGCGCATAGTCCCCTCTCCCCCTGCGGGAGATCGAAGATCCGCCTTTGGAGGAAGGTTAGGCCTGCCCTGAGTCCGCCGAAGGGGTGATGGAGATGGGCCCCATCTGTGACGCCCTTCACACATTGACGCCTCCAGGCCACCTCCGCTATACTCACGGCTGATACGCAAGATTCTTACTGAGGGAGAAGCTACGTGGCACAGCAGCAACCGGCAACAGCCCAGGCAGCGGCCAAGCAGCCGCCCACCGTCCAGGTTGGAAAGCGCTATTTCTGCTCCGTTTGCAGCTCCGAGTTCGTCGTCACAAAGGCCGGCGCCGGCAACCTTGAGTGCCACGGCCAGCCGATGCAGCTCAAGTAGGAGTCGAACATGGCCAATCTGCTAGGGAAGCGCTTCCTCTGCGAGGAATGCGGCACCGAGTTGCTCTGCATCAAGACCGGCGATGGCGAGATCAACTGCCACGGCGTCCCCATGAAGATGCAGCAGCCCAAGCCCCTCCCCTCCTCCGACTAACACCCCACCCCCGTCCCCTCCATGAGCCCGCTTTTGCGGGCTTATGGTCTTTCAGGCGGTATTGCCGCCAGCACCGACAGTCCCAGCACGGACTCGACCTCAGAGCTCGTGTAAAGTCTGGCGTCCCAAAGGTGAAGAAGAAGCGCGAGCCCCACTCCCACCACCAGCGCTAAGACCAAGCGGGCGCCTAGCTCCAGCACCCAGCGCGTCTCGCTCGTCTCGCGCCGCACGAACGGCGGGTCCAGCACCGACACCTGGGCTCGCGTCGAGGCCAACTCCGCCAGGTACTTCCGCGCATCCTCCCGGATCGCCTGCACGATCGCGTTGCCGATGGCCTGCCCGCTGGCCTCGTCGGGCACGCGGACTGTGAACGTCAGGATGCGATGCGTCTTCTGCGGCCGCCCGCTCTGGACGACGCTGTAGTCGAGCCGTCCACCCAAGTGCCGCTCGACGTCGCCGGCGAAGGCGGCGCTGCGCAGTATCTCGCCCAGGTCGTCCGTGAGGTACTCGGAGCTCTGCCAAGAGTAGAGGTCGTTGTAGCCGTAGTATGGGCCGGTCCGCTCCTCGGGCGTCACGCTCACCACCAGGCGGACCGAGGCCACGTAGACCGGGCGCACGCTGAACTGCATCGCCGCGCTGGCGATGCCGGTGACGACCAGCAGCAGCGCCGGCACCCACCAGCGGCGGCGCATGACCCGCCACAGCTCTACCGCATCCATGGCCAAGCCTCCTGTGTTCTGCCCGAGGCATCGTAGCAGAGCCAGTCGCGTCCTGTCATGGCCTTGACACCCCCACCAGGGGGCCGCAGCATGGCCGCATGGCCGAACGGACCCCTCCGAAGTCCCAGGCCGGCCCGCCCGCTGACCTGCTCTTCCTGGACGGCGCCGTCCTCACGATGGACTCACGCCGCCCTCGCGCTGACTGGGCCGCTGTCACCGGCGACCGCATCACCGGCGTTGGGACCGGCGGTCGCTATCAGCGCTTCCTTGGCCCGGGCACCCGGGTGATTCGCCTCGCTGGAGGGGCGCTCCTGCCGGGCTTCCACGACGCCCACGCCCACATATTCGCCTCGCTGGCACAGCGGCGCAGCCTCGACGTGGGCCCGCGTGTCGCCCGCTCCATCGGGGATATGCAGCGCCTCATCGGCCAACGTGCCGCCACCCTCGCACCTGGCGAATGGCTCCACGCCGCCGGCTACCACGACGCGCTGCTTGTCGAACGCCGCCACCCTACACGTTGGGACCTCGACGCCGCCAGCGACGAGCACCCCATCGTCGTGACGCACCAGTCCCACCACGCCGTCGTCCTGAATAGTCTGGCGTTGGCGTCGCTGGGTGTGGGCCCACACAGTAGCGAACCGTCAGGCGCGTATTGGGAGCGCACGACGGAAGGCGAACCGACGGGCGTAGGCTACCAGATCACGGCCAGTCTGACCGAAGGGACCCCACCTCCTCCTGAAAAGGACACGCTGGCTTCGCTACGCGATCTCGACGCTGAGCTGTGCGGGCTCGGCATCACCACAGTCCAGGATGCAACAGCGACCAACGACCTCGGCGCCTGGGAGACGTTGCGCCGCTGGAAAGCGGAGGGCCGGATCGCCGCGCGCGTCCGGATGCACGTCGCCGCGGACCGAGTCGGCGAGTTCGTCCAGGTCGGGCTGCGCTTCGGGTCGGGTGACGACGGCCTCCGCATCGGCCCGGCCAAGATCGTGCTCGAGGAGACGCCCGAAGGGCTAGCGCCCTCCCCGGAAGAGCTCGGACGCCTCGTGCACACCGCCGCCGCCGCCGGCTTCCCCGTTGCCGTCCATGCCGTGGAGGAGCCCGCGCTTCTGGTCGCGGCCCAGGTCATCGGTGCGCTGCCGCCTGAGCTGCGCCGCCTACGCCATCGCGTCGAGCACGCGGCCGTGGCGCCTCCTTGGTTGGTGAGGATGCTCCGAGAGGCAGGGCTCACGGTCGTCACGCATCCCGGTTGGGTCTATTGGAACGGCGACCGTTACCGGGCGGAGGTGCCGGCCCATCAGCAGACGTGGCTCTACCGTCTGGGCGCCTTCTGGCGGGCTGGCCTGCGCCCTGCCAGCGCCTCCGACAGCCCCGTCTCGCCCTGGAACCCTCGGGCGTCGCTCTACGGAGCAGTGACGCGACGCACCGCCGCTGGGGCGGTCCTCAACGCACGGGAGGCGCTCACCGTCGAGCAAGCCCTGGCCAGTGTGACGCGACTGCCCGCCTATGCAGCAGGCGAGGAAAGGACGCTAGGCTGCATTCGGCCCGGAGCGCTGGCGGACCTCGTTGTGCTTGACCGCGACCCGACCCATCTCATCGCCCCAGAGGAGCTACTGCGCCTCCGGGTCTTGATGACTATCGTCGGAGGTCGGCCGGTATGGGAACGCCTTCCAGCACAGGCGCCCGCCGCTGCGGGTCTCGCAGGATGACCGGCCTGCAGCGGCCGGCCTTGAGCTCCTCGATAAGCTCGGCGACCGTCCGGATCTCCCGCTCGAAGTCGGTCGCGCAGGTCGCGACGTCAGACAGGGTGTGCGCGTCGCTGCCGCCCACCATCGGTTTGCCCCGTCGCATCGCAACCTTATAGGAGAACTCGTTTTCCCGCGGCATGCCGCGGCCGTTGTAGACCTCCATGGCATCCACGTGGTCGTAGTGCGCCTTGTCCCCCATGCGCTCCACGTAGTAGTCCACCGAGTGCTCGGTGACGACGGAGGGGAGCTGACGGCGATAGGAGTGTGCCATGACCATGGCGCCTCCCGCGTCGTCGACCATGCCGCGCACGAAGGTCATGTGATGCATGCCGAACACATAGTGATCGAGACCCCACACAAGGACGTGGCCGTCCTCGGTGTTGATCTCGACGCCAGGGAAGACGGGGAAGTCGAGGTCTCGCGAGAGGTGGGCGATCTCGTCGGGGTCCCAGAAAATGTCGTGGTCGGTGAAAGCGATCCCGTCGAGCCCTAGTTCCTTGGCCCGCCGGACCAGCTCCTCAGGACGCAGGAAAGAGTCGTCCGACTTGATCATTGTGTGGTTATGCAGGTCTATCAGCATCGGCGCCTCGGTCGCCGTGCCCTGCCTGCCGGCGGCAGGCCAGCCTTCGGGGCAGCGAAAGTGGGACCGCCCACGGGCCTCACCCTTGGGACGTGTCCCCACGCGGAGTATAACGGAGACGGGAGCAAAGCGCCAAACCGTTAGGCGCTGCCTAGGGCCTCCCGGACGCGGTTTCGCGCGTTGTCGATCGTTGCGCGAACGTGATCGGCGACGCGACGGGGCGTCTGGTCCTCCAAGGATCGCTCAAGGTCCTCGTCGCTGATACGGGCATAGAGACCCGTGAACATGCCCAGGGTCTCAGCGACCGCCTTGAGCATGAGCTGCGCCTCGGTAGGCTGCACGCACGGGGCCCCCGTCATCTGAAGGACCTTTGTGACGTGTATCGTGTGTTCCAACGGCTGGTAGACCGCCTGATAAACGAGGTTGCGCAGGGTGGTCTGCCGTCCGCCGAAAGCGGTCACCTGGGTGTCCAGTTGCTCGTTGGACAAGCCGCCGGCGGTAGCGACCAGCTCCTTGTACGATGCCCACAAGTTGTCGGTGAGCGCGTCGACCTGAGTTCGTGACACGGATTCCTCCTCAAGATGGCTGTTGGTGAGAACCATACGGCCAGACGGCCAAAGAGTCCAGCGATGCGGAGCGCGCGAACGCAGAGAGCTCACGACTCAGAAGCCGAAGGCCGCGGCGTCCGCCTTGAAGTCGTCGAGGGCGCGACGGACGATCCGGAGGACCTCTGCCTCGACGCGCTCCGGCGAGCGGTCGTTTTCCGGGAACGTCCGCCAGCATGTGCTTATGGCATTCCGAACGCTGTTGTCGACGCCGAACGGGCCCGACGTTTCGCGCATTACCGTGGCCATTTGCGAGGGCTCAATGGGCCGCACCGACGCGGTCACCCGCGGACGTGGCCCACGCTGGCGCTGACTCTGGCTCGACTCACTCGTTGTCATGGTGTGCCTCCTCAGCGGTCTCTTCGGCCCGTTTTAATCCCACAGATGCAATACGTCCAGTAGTTGAACCGCATTCGGAAGCGGCGCAGTTGCCCGGCTTGTGAGCGCAAGCTCGACGTCAAGGTCCGTGCGCAATCTCATTAGCTCTCTCCATCGCAGCACGTCTTGCCAGCGTGACTGAATCACGCCACCCCACGTCCCCACAAGCCGTCCAGAATCAGGTAGCTGCTGCAGCGTCATGCCATCTCTCAGGAAGAAAGCTGCCCGGTTTGGTCCGATGCCCCTCACTCCCGGGATATTATCGGACGGGTCGCCAGTCAGCGCTCGATAATCAGCCCACTGCCAAGGCTCTACCCGGAACCGGTCGACGATATGAAGACGGTCAATGAGCCTTTGGCCCTGCCTCCCAGCCGTGTTCAGAACGAAAGTAGTCGACGAGACTAGCTGGAAGAAGTCGTGGTCGGTCGACATGACAACGATGGAACGACCGGACACTTGGCCGCAAAGTGCCGCTATCAGGTCATCAGCCTCCCACTGTTCCACTTCCATCCAAGTGACGCCCACAACTGCGAGCGCTTCTTTGATCGTCGGTAACCAGCCCAGGTGCGAGTAGTCAGCGCCAGACCGGTTCTGCTTGTATGCGGGATCAATAGCACGCCGATTCGCCGATCCCTGCTCACCATCGAAGCAAACGATACACTCGACCTCTGCGCCAAGTTCGTTGATCGCCTTCCGGAGAAGGGCAAGGAATCCAAAGACGGCGGTCACGTCGGTGCCGCCGCGACTCCTAATCCTTCGCGGGAAACCGTAGGCGCTTCGCCACAACAGATTCAGGCCATCAACTAACAGAAGAATGGGCAACGTGGTCTGGTCATACATCCGTCTTGACCGGCCGGCTACAACGGTGAACTCAGCTATCATCAGCGACGATCTGCTGCAGCCGCCGGAAGGCGGCGAGGCGCTCGGGCTGGCCGATCTCCGCGTGGCGGATAGCCTGCTCGAGAATGCCGATGCTGCGGTCGTACGTGGCGCGGTCGACGGGGTAGGGGTGGCCGTCCTTGCCGCCGTGAGCGAAGCTGTAGCGCGCCGGGTCGCGCCACGAGGGCGGCGCCCCATGGACCAGCTCGGCCAGCAGGGCAAGGGCGCGCAGGCTCTTCGCACCGACGCCCGGCAGCGCGAGGAGCGCCTCGAAATCGGCGGCCTGCGCCTCGTAGGTGGAAAGAAGCACCGTGCGCAGTCGCCTCGGGTTGACGTCGGCTAGGTCGGTGTCATGACGGGCCGGCAGGTGCAGGTCGCCCTGGGCCTGCTGGAGATGATGGAGCACATCTTCGGGCGGCGTACGGGCAAGGTCGGCGGTGGCGGCGCGGTTTTCGTCGCCTTCGACTGCCACCAGGTTGAGGGTGGGGCCGAAGGGCTCTCCGCAGACGGCGGCATGCGGCTCACTGACGAAGTCCTCCAGGCCGCGGCTGAGCCAGTGATACCGTCGCGCGAAGCCCGTCGCGTCGTTCATGCCCTGCTGGACGACACACCAGTTGCCCTCAGCGTCGAAGATGAAGGTGTGATGGTACAGCTGATAGCCGTCCTGCACTCCAGCGTTGTCCACCTTAGCGGCGAGCCGGCTCGCGCGGGCTAGCTCGGCGGCGTCCAGGCCAAACTCGGGCGCTTGCGCCTCGATCTCTTGAGGCGTCTTGCGCGAGGTTGCGCCCTTACCCCCAGCAACCACCAGGCCGAGCTCCTCGCTGTCGGCGCGCAGCGCCTCTTTCAACGCGCCGCACGTCGTCGTGGTGAGGCCGCTGGAGTGCCAGTCGAAACCGAGGACGCAGCCGAGGGCCTGGAACCAAAACGGGTCCGAGAGGCGCGTCAGGAACTCCAGCGTCCCGTACTCATCGGCCACGACCGTCGCCAGCGCCCGTGACAGGCGGACCATGCGCTGGAAGAGCCACGCCGGCGCGCGGCCGCCGTGCAGGGGAAGGGTGGCGGTGCCCGTCTTCATCGCGTCAGTATAGGAGCGTCGTGCGCGGATGATCCAGAAGGCGGTGGCACAGCCGCCCTGGAGCGCTTCGCACCGCCTCGCTTTCAGCTCAACTCAACAGAAATGGCCTCGCTGATCGAAGCATGGGCCTACCGCTGTGTGGTCACACCGGATGAGGTGACGATCAGCAGGCGATCGCCCACCTTCCCAACTCGTGCGGCTTGCACTGGCCATCTTCAAGCTCGACCAGGGCCACGAAGCGGTTGAGACGCTGCAGGAGCCGCCCTTGGACCCGACGACCTGGCAGCCGCACGACTTCCTTCTTACAACGAACGTGGCGTCCTTCTTTGGACGCCACGGGCGCTGTGGAGGATCGTAGCAGATTACTCGGGGCTGAGGGTCGGCGTCTGCGTCAAGATCTGGGCCACCTCCGCCGGGTGGGCGGCAATGAAGCGCAGCTCGTCGTCCTTGAGGGGCATCTGGTTATGAAGGTTCGCGTATTGTACGAGCTCCAGCAGCCAGCGCGCGTAGTGCTCGTCGGGCACCGGCACGTTGAGGCGGTTCATGACGTACAGGAAGCCGGCCATGCCGCCGTACTCGCCGGTAAGGATCGTGCGCCCTCCCGGAACAACCTCGTCCTTATCACGTCCTATGAGCTCATAGTCGAATAGCTCGTAGTTGTGGCGGTCCTTCAGAGCGCCGTCCGCGTGAATGCCCGATTCGTGCGCGAAGATGTTGTCGCCCACGCCCACCTGATTCAGGGGGATGGGCATGTTGAAAGCGTCAGCCACGTAGCGGGCGAGCTTGTATGCGACGGAGAGGTCGAGCGGGTCAGCGACCGGGTACTCCCGCATCTCGGGCGAGGTGACGCAGCCCAGTAAGCAGCCAAGCAGGTCCGCGTTGCCGGCGCGTTCGCCCACGCCGTTGACACAGGTATTGATATGGCAGTCCACGCCCGCATCCAGAGCGGCCCGGGCGCCGGAGAGCGAGTTCGCCACCGCCATGCCCAGGTCGTTGTGGCAGTGCATCTCGATGGGGATCTTGATCGCCTCCGCGAGCCGCCGGACGCGTTGGTAGGCGCGAAGCGGATCGTCGGGGCCGACCGTGTCGCAGTAGCGGAAGCGGTCAGCGCCGGCCTCCTTTGCGGCCTGAGCGAACTCGATCAGGTAACCCAGGTCCGTGCGGGAGGCGTCCTCCGCGTTCACGCCGAGGCTCTCGATGCCGCTGGCCTTGGCAAGTTGAGCCGCCTCCACCATCTCCAGGATCACCGACTCGCGGTCGAGCTTCCCGCGGAATTTGTACATGATGTGCTGGTCGGAAGTGGCGATCGAGAGGTTCATGTGCCGCATGCCGACCGGCAGCGACGCGGTCACGTCGCCGGGGACGGCGCGGGCCCAGGAGCTCAGGACCAGCCTGCCCATGGCCCCCTGCGCATGGAGCGCGACGTTCGCCTTCAGATACGCCTGCTCATGCCTGAGGTAGGCGAAGCCGGCCTCCGACTGATGGATGCCCAGTTGGCCCAGATAGTAGTTGACCATCGTCTTCTGGAGCTTGGAGAGCGTGATTCGTGCTGTCTGAACGCCATCGCGGTTCGTCACGTCGAGAAAATAGATGGCTGGCATCGCCCGAGATCCTCCTTAGCGTAAGTCCGCGCCCAGGCCAACGAAGAAAGGGTTCTCGCTAGGCAACACGAGAACCCTGCCGGCTAGGGCCTGCACTTAACGCCTACTTCTGTTGTAACCACAAGGCACTCCTGCGAGCTGCCTCGACAAAATCACAGCTACTATACCACGGCTTGCTTCGCTGCAACAGCGTCAAGAGAGGCCAAGGTGTGCAAGAACTGTATCCTCGTAGGCGAAATCGTAGGCGAGACCCTTCCCGAGACCGGACTCCCGAAACCACTGGTAAGTATGCTCCATGCCCGCCGCGAAGTCGTAGCGTGGCGCCCAGCCCAGGTAGGCGCGCGCCTTGCCAATGTCGTACACCACGCTGCGCCGCCACTCGAAAGGGAAGACCGTGCGCTCCAGGCCTGCCATCTGCTCTCGCGACAACGAGATGAGACGCGGCTCGACGCCAACAACCTTGGCGATGGTCTTCAGATAGTGCTCGATGGTGACAGCGTCCGGCCCGGTCACGTTGTACACGTGGCCTGCTTCTTCTGGGCGCTGCCAGGCAGCTAGAAACGCGCTGGCCAGGTCGTCCACGTGGCCCAGATGCAGCAGCGTGAGGCCATCGTCGGGCACCAAGATGGGCCGGTCTCGCTGGAGGCGCGCGAAGAAAGAGAACTCGCGGTTGATGAGATTGTTGTGCGGCCCGTAGACGTAGGAAGGCCGGATGATCGTGACCGGCAGTCCCTCCCCGCGATGGCGCGCCAGCAACAGGTCTTCCGCCGCCACTTTGCCAGCGGCATAAGGGGGCGCGGTGGAACGCCGGTCCAGCGGGAAGTCTTCCGTCACCGGGGCACGGTCGGCGCGGTCGTACACGGCCGTGGTGCTGACGAAGCAGTAGTGCCCACCTCGCACTCCAAGCGCGGCCAGGAGACGGCGCACATCCGCATCATCGTAGGCGCTGACGTCAAAAGTGCCGTCGAAGCGCCGCCCGGCGAGGGCAACAGAGAGCTGAGCTGGGTCCTTTCGGTCGGCGTAGAGCCGCTGGACGCCATCGGGGAACGTGACCGGCGTGACGCCCCGGTTCAACGTCCACACCTCGTGCCCAGCGGCGTGGAGCGCCAGGACAAGGTGGTAGCCGACGAAACGGCTGCCGCCGACCACTAAGGCACGCATGCTATACTGATGCCTGGAGAGGTGTCCGAGTGGTTGATGGTGCCGCTCTCGAAAAGCGGTGGGGTCGTGAGGCCCCCGTGGGTTCGAATCCCACCCTCTCCGCCAGCGGAGAGGTGCTGGAGTGGTCGATCAGGCGCGCCTGGAGAGCGCGTAGGCGGTCTCCGCCTCGTGGGTTCGAATCCCACCCTCTCCGCCAGACGCTAGCTCTCTCACGCTGACCCGTCCGTCTTACCTGTAGCCTCGCCGCGCAGCTCTTGAAACCGCGCCTGCAGCTCCGCCATGGTCCGCGTTGCCGACTCCCGGCCTTCCTCGATCGCCTGGCGAAGCACCTCCCGCACCTCCTCGAGGAGCAGGCGGCTTCGCTGGTTCATCTCTTCGAGCGTCTCGCGGGCACGCGTACTGACCTCGTCCGACTGTCGCCGCAGCTCTAGGCTTCGGTCCCGGAGCTGCTCCCACGACCCCATCTCCTCACGACGGCCATAAAGCAGCGCGGCGGCGGCGCCGATGAGGCCGCCCAGGATAAAGCCGCTCAGGAATCCCGGCCCCTCGTTGTTGCGCCCTCGCTCATCTGCCATGACTCATCCTCCTCGCCGGCTGCGACGCCGGCCCAACGCACCGACCGCGCCGCGCACGCCTGCCAACACGCCGGCCACCCGGATGATCGGCTGGACGACAGTCTCAGACACGAACGCACTCGTGCCGCGGGCGTTGTTCATAATTTCTTTGGTCCGCTTCAGGATTGGCGTTAGCTGGCGGTAGAGGAGCAGGCTGATGACCAAGAGAACGCCGATCTGGGCTATGGCCAGGAGGGCCAGCACCACGAGGGCAAGGTCGCGAGCGACCGCGAGCGCTTCGGCGAAGCCTGACATCGCCCAAGTATAGCACGGGGGCCCGCCGGTTACGCTCGCCCGGACTCGTCCGCCTTTGCACCTGCAAGCGGTTGACAGAGCGCAATGATGATGTTATCAAGGTAATGACTACAGCAACTACGGTATTACCTATGCACAAGCCTATGCCTGCTCGCCAACATATCGCAAGTGTTACCAGCAAGGGCCAAGTCACCATCCCCATCGTCGTTCGAAAGCTGCTCGGCATTGCACCCCACGACAAAGTAGCGTTCGTAGTTGAAGCAGACCAAGTCCGCCTTGCCCTCGCCACCAGCGTCGTGGCTCGCACCGCCGGAGTGCTCAGAAGCGAGCAGCCCGCTCTGTCGCCTGAGGCTGAGCAGGCAGCGACGGAGGACACGATGGCCCTTGAAGCTGATCGGAAGAAGACCAGCCAGTAAATGCCGCCGGTATTCCTTGACACGAACATTCTCCTGAGGCACCTGCGGCAGGATGATCCTGTCATGTCGCCTAAGGCGACCGCCATCCTCACCCAGATCGAACGGGGCGAGCTTCAGGTCCGCACGACCGATACCGTCATCTTTGAGACGGTGTTCACGCTACAGCGTTCTTACGCCCAGCCGCGAGAGCTCATAGCAGAGGCCCTCCAGCCACTCCTTGAGCTTCCGGGCATCCGCCTCCCGGGCAAGCGCATCTATCGACAAGTCTTCGCCCTTTACCAGTCAGGACGGCTCGGCTTCGCCGACTGCTACCACGTCGCCGTCATGCAGCGGTTGGGAATAAACGAGATCCTGAGCTTTGACTCGGACTTCGATCGCATCCCTGGTGTTCGCCGCCGGGAGGCCTAGCGCCGACTTTTCCGACACGCCCGTCACAAGCGGCAACTTCCAACGGAGCTCGGGTTCACCGCGTAGCGGCAAGTGAGAGGCTTGGCAGTCGGCAATTCGAGTGCCCCACACTCGATTGACGCGCTGCCCGTCGCTGCCATTCAGCATGGCGGCCTTCACGAGGGCCCGTTACAATCGACACACGCCGATGGCGAACACTGCGATCATGCAACCGTATATCTCGCGACGGCGCATCCAAGCGGCGGTCCGGCGGCTGGCCCGCGCCATCGAGCGAGACTACGCCCCGCTTGTTGGAACGGAGCCCGGTCAGGAGCTCGTCCTGATGGGCACGCTCAAGGGGTCGTTCGTCTTCCTCGCCGACCTCGCTCGGGCGCTGAGGCTGCCCGTGGCCGTCGACTTCGTGCAGATGGCCTCGTATGGGCAAGGGACGACCACCACCGGCGAAGTGCGCTGGCTGCTGAAGCCGGGCCTGGACCTGCGCGGCCGGCACGTCCTCGCCGTCGAGGACATCGTTGACACGGGTCTAACGGCGGTGCGTCTGCTAGAAGAGCTACAGCGTCACGGACCGGCCTCGATGGCGCTCTGCGCGCTCCTGGACAAGCCTGGACGCCGCCAAGTCGAGGTGCCCATCCGTTATGTCGGATTCGTCACCGACGACGTCTTCGTCGTAGGGTACGGCATCGACTACGCTGAGCGTTACCGGAACCTGCCGGATATACGCGTATTGGAGCACAGGAGTAACGATCCATGAACAACACACAGCGCCTCATCGCCGTCGCCCGCGGCCATGAGCCCGCTGACGTGGTCCTGCGGGGTGGGGTCATCGTCAACGTGTTCACGGAGAGCATCGAGGAAGGGGACGTGGCGCTGTGCGGCGACCGCATCGCCGGCGTCGGGGGATCATACGACGGACGCGAAGTCGTCGACGTGCGCGGGCGGTACGTGCTGCCGGGCTATATCGACGGGCACGTGCATGTGGAGTCGTCCTACCTCTCGATGTCGCAGTATGCTCGAACCGTCGTACCGCGAGGCACGACGACCGTGGTCAGCGACCTCCACGAGATGGCCAACGTGGCGGGACTGCCCGGCCTGCGGGTGCTGCTGCGCGAGTCGCGTCGCACGCCGTTGGAGGTGTTCCTCCAGGCGCCGTCCTGCGTTCCCTGCACCGACCACCTCGAGACCTCGGGCGCCCGGCTCGGGCCAGCGGAGATCAGGCAACTGCTCCGCTGGCGACAGACGTTGGGACTGGGCGAGATGATGAACTTCCCCGGCATCCTAGCCGCCGACGCGCAGGCGCTGTCGAAGGTCGCAGCCGCAGCGGGCCGTCCGCGCGACGGCCACGCGCCGTGGGTGACCGGACACGACCTCAACGGCTACCTTGCGGCCGGCCTCGCCTCCGACCACGAGTGTACCAGGCTGGAAGAAGCGAACGAGAAGTTGGCTCGGGGCATGTGGCTCATGGTGCGCGAGGGCTCAGCGGAGAAGAACCTGGAAGACCTGCTGCCGGCGGTGACCGACGCGACCGCCTCCCGCTGCATGTTCGTGGTGGACGACCGCACCTGCCGCGACCTGGTCACTGATGGCGACATGGACGCCATCCTGCGCAAAGCAGTGCGCCTCGGCATGGACCCGCTCCGCGCCGTCCGCCTGGCGACGCTGAATCCCGCCACATACTTCGGCCTGCGCGATCACGGCGCGCTAGCGCCTGGTTATGTCGCCAACATCGTCGTCGTGGACGACCTCAAAGGCTTCCAGGCTCGCGCGGTGTTTGCTCAGGGCCGCCGCGTGGCCGAGGACGGAAAGGCGCTGTTCGAGCCGAGGCCGTTCGACCTCAGCTCCCTGACCGGCACCATGCGTCCGCGACCATTCGATGAGCGCTCTTTCGCCGTCCCTGCGGAAGGATGGCAGGCGCCGGCGGTCGGCGTCATCCCCGGCCAGATCGTTACCGAGCGACGCGTCGTGCAGCCAAGGGTAGTCAACGGCTGCGTGGAGGCTGACCCCGAGCACGACGTGCTGAAGCTGGTGGTCATCGAGCGGCATAAGGGCACAGGCAACATCGGACGCGGCTTCGCGGTAGGCTTCGGCATGCGTCAGGGGGCCATCGGCACCTCCGTCGCGCACGACTCGCACAACATCGTGGTTGTCGGAGCGGACGACCGCGACATCAACGCCGTGGCGCAGGAGATCGCCCGCATGGGTGGCGGCCTTGCCGCGGCGAACGGCGGCTCCGTGCAGGCGCGCCTGCCGCTGCCTCTCGGCGGGCTACTCTCGCCGGAACCGGTAGAAACGGTGGCGAAGCAGTTGCAGCCGCTGGAGGACGCCGCCACAGCCTGGGGCTGCACGCTGCCGGCGCCTTTCGCGGCACTCTCGTTCCTGGCGCTGCCCGTCATCCCCCAGGTGCGCGTCACCGACATGGGCGTCGTGGACGTGGAGGCCTTCGCTGTCGTGGGGTAGAACGGTCACACGTCTTTCCTATTTGTTATACTATCAGCATCGAATGGTTTACATCCAAGGAGAAAGGCAGTATGCCCACCGTCACCGTTTCCACGAAGGGCTGGGTGGTAATACCTCGCGAAATCAGGGAGCGCTATAACATACGACCCGGTGATAAGGTGCACATTGTGGACTACGCCGGTCGCATCGCCATCATCCCTGCCATGAAGGATCCTATCCGCGAAGCCAGGGGGATGTTCAAAGGAGGCCGATCCCTGACCGGATTGTTGCTAGAGGAGCGGCGTCACGAACGGCTCCGTGAGGAGCGTGACGTTGAGCGCTGGGACTCTTCCAAGCGCACCTCTGGACCCTAATGGCTCCTCGGTTCGTGCTGGATTCCTTCGGGGTGATGGCTCTGCTCCAAGACGAACCGGGGGCCGCCAAGGTGCAGGAGCTGCTTGAAGCAGGCAGCAAGGGGGAATGCGAGTTATATATATCAGTCGTGAACCTGGGGGAGGTGCTGTATCTCCTAGAGAACCGCCGAGGGATAGACGCGGCGCACGAAGCGCTGGCTTTCATCGAGCAATCGCCAATCCGGACTGCCCACGTGGACCGCTCCCTCGCTTTGCTGGCAGCCCGTCTGAAGGCAGCTACAGGCATAGGCTATGCCGACTGCTTTGCCGCTGCTTTAGCCCAGCAACTGAACGCGGTCTTGGTGACTGGCGATCCAGACTTCCAACAGGTCGAGGACACTGTGCCCGTTGAATGGTTGCCGACACTCCAACCTCGGTAGCACCCGCAGGCGCTAGAAGACACCGCCCGTTCCTGGCGCTTCCGGTCATCCCGCAGGTGGTGGGCCGGCGCTTCACGGCGGACTCCACCGACCTTATCAACGAGGCACGCGCGGAACGCACCGCTGAGCTATGAGCGCGGTCGTCGTTGACGCGAGCGTCGTGGTCAAATGGGTGTTGCAAGAACACTGGATCGGCGAGCCGCGCCGCCAAACGTAGCATATCGAGCACCTGTTTGCGCCCTGATCGATAGCCTGCTACGGCGACCTCGGTCGCCGCAGCATCGGGGCTCTTCGCCCCTGTGTCACTCTCTCCACGCCACTGCAAGCGCCTCTTCTCGGGAGACGGAGGCTCTCTTCCAGGAGCTATTGGCTAGCTGAGCGTCCGGTCAGCGAGCCCAGACGAACAGCGAGCCAAGCCATTGCTGGATGACACTCAGCAGCCCTTGGATCGCGGACCACACCTGCGCTAACAACGGCTGTCCTGGCAGGCTCCCTTCGCCCTCGGCGTTGCTGAGTGGCGCTGGCTCAATCTGTTCACCTGGCGCTGGTGTTGGCACGGCCGCAAGCGGCGTTGGTGTCGGCGTCGGTGATGGCACCGCGGTGGGCGTGGCGGTCGACGGCTGCTGGGACGTGCCCACGGAGTCGGCCTGGGCCGTGGGCGGTGCCAAGAGCGACGCTGGCGCCGTGGCTTGTGGTGTCGGTGACGGCACCGTCCGCGCCAGCAGGACGACCCCATCCTCCTCGCTCGGCGGGGCCGACGAAGACGGAGGCGGAGCGGCGGGCCCCGGCGGCGCCGACGCGGCAACAGGCGCACTCGTCGCTGTTGCCGTCGGAGCTTGAGTTGGGACGGCCGTGCTCGTCGGCGTGGCCGGCGGCGCCTGCGTTGGGACAGCGGTGGCAGTGGCGGTGGCGCCGACGGAGAACCCGGAGACGCCGGCCGCTGTGGCCGTTGGTACCGGCGTGTTCGTGGGTGTGTTCGTCGGCGTGGCTGTTGGCACGGGTGTGTTTGTGGCAGTAGCCGTCGGCGTGTTCGTGGCAGTGGCTGTCGCTGTGGGTGTGGCCGTTGGTACCGGCGTGTTGGTCGGAGTGGCCGTGGCCGTCGGCACCGGCGTATTCGTCGGAGTACTCGTGGCAGTGGCCGTCGCTGTCGGCGTGTTCGTGGGTGTGTTCGTCGGCGTGGCTGTTGGCACCGGCGTGTTGGTCGGGGAAGCCGTTGTAGTGGGCGATGCCGTGGCGGTCGCCGTCGGCGTCTGAGTGCCTGACGCGGGCGTGGCCGTGCCGGTTATCGTTGGGGTTGACGTGGCAGTCGTTGCAGTCGGCGTGGCCGTCGCAGTCTGCGTGGCTGTCGCAGTCTGCGTGGCTGTCGCCGTCGGCGTTAGGGTGGCGGTAGGCGTCGCCGTGGGCGTATTCGTCGGCGTGGCTGTCGCGGTCGAGGTGGGCGTTGGGGTACGCGTCGACGTGGGGGTTGGGGTACGCGTCGCGGTTGGCGTAGGAGTCCTGGTCGGAGTAGGCGTCGGAGTCGGCGTTGGGACGGGCGGGCAATCGCCGGAGTGGACGGAGGCCGGCTGTGGCACCGAATCGACGCAGCGCCAGGAAAGGCTGCCCGGTGTGCCCGCCGGACACGTCGACGGGATGCTGCGCGTGTCGGGCAGCGTGAGGGCCGCTGGGTCCCAGAGGCGCGCGCCGCCCTCCATGGGCGGGTTGGCCGCATAGCCCCAGACAAGCTCCTGATAGGGGTAATCGGTACGGTTTTGAGAGCCGTTGAAAGGGGGGCGAGGACACAGCTGGCCGCCGTTGTCTCGGTCGCAGTAGTTCGGGTTGTTAGAGATACTCCAGCCGTTGAAGCCCCAGACCGCAAAGTACCAGGCCTCGGCGACGGCGGGGTTGCGGTCGCCCACGACCGGTGCATAGGTGGGGGCAAGGTTCCACTTGTCGATGAGCATTTTGGCGCCCCAGCCGATGTTGTAGAGATAGTCGATGGCAATGCGCTCCTGGACGTCGTTGGGCAAATCGCCGCGATTGCGCATGCCGGAGGTGATCTGCATGATGCCATAGCCGCAATCGAACGACACGAGCGTGGGCCCGGTGGACCCTCGGGCTGCCGAGTAGGTCGCCTGATGCCAGGAGCTTTCGACGTAGGCAATGGCTTTGAGCAGCGCACACGGCGCCGAGCCGGCCTGGAGCGCGCCTTGCGGGCCGGCCTCAATCAGGGGGAGGCTGAAGTACCCGGACGGCAGAGTGTTCGTGCCAGCCTGCGTGAAGGCGGTGGTCATCTCGCTCAGCGTCGGCTGCTGGGCCTGCGCCCCCTGCACGGCGCAGCCCTCCGCGCAGGCGATGTCGGCGCTGGCTATGGTGTCGGCGATGAAGAGCGCCGTCAACGCGGGCAAAAGGACAAGATAGAGATAGGATCGACGCGGCACGCTTTCCTTACGGGAGCCAGGCGACGAACTGGACGTAGCCGGCGGCGACCACCGACACTCGACGGGCGGTGGCCGATTCGATGACGACGAGGCTCTCGCCGGTGATCTCGCTGGCGGAGGAGCCGAAAAGCGCCCGCACCGCCAGGAAGCGCCCGTCCTGAGACCAGCCATGGGGAATGTCGAAACCATCATTGGCCGGCGCGCTGAGCGGCGACAGGGCCGCCCCATCGGCGCCGGCGCGGTTCACCGCCGAGCGACGACGGTCGGCCGAGTTGGCCATTCCGTAGGCTACGGTGCGGCTATCGGCGGACCAGACCGGGCTATACAGGGCCTGTGCGCTGGTCGTGAGACGCCGAACGCTCTGCGCTTGCAGGTCCAGCGCCTCAATGGAGTTGGGCCCGCCGTCAGCGGCAGGGCGCACAAAGGCGAGGTATCTCCCGTCCGGCGAACGGTCGAACTCCTGCGCCAGGCCGTCGCTCACCCTCGCGAGCGAACGTGCGCCGCTGGCATCCGCCTCCCACACCTCAGCGCCCTGACGGGCAAAGCGGAGCAGAAGAACGCGGCGACTGTCGGTGGTCCACGCGATCGGTGAGAAATTCTGAATGTCAGCGCTGGAGGCGCTTGCCACTACGGTGGACTCGCCGGGACGACCCACGCTGCCCTTGAGCACATCGAAACGACGCAGCGGGGGCTCTCCGGGGAGCACGACTACCCGCCGGAAGGCGATGTCCTGGCTGTTGTCCGCCCACCGCGGCGTCTGCCGGAGATCCACGCCTCCGACCAGTTGGCGAGCGCTCCCAGAGGGCACCTCGACGAGCCACAGGCTCGCGTCCGACCCTTGGTCAACAGCGGTGGGAGCCAGTAGTGTGACCGCCAGATAGCGGCCGTCGGGAGACAACGCGGCGCGTGGGCCATAGCCCTGGCGGTGGCTCAGCGTAACCAGCGAGCGACGGTTGCCCGGATCGTCGGCTCGGGCAAGCCAGAAGGTCGTGGTCTCGCCGCTCAGCTCGGAGAAGAGGAGCTGCGGGCTCGGCGCGGCCAGTTGGCTCAGCTCAGGCGTCGCATCGCTGCGCAGCGCGACGATCGCCGCAATAGCGACGAGGGTTCCCGCCATCAGGCCCAGGCCGGCCAGCGCACGGCCCCACGTTCTCATAGGGCCGCTATAGTAAGCGAAGCGAGTCCGAAAAACAAGTCCCCTAGTCTGTTTGCGAACAGTCCTCTTTATCAGACGTCGCGGGACTTCGTTTCAGCTCTCGAAAACGCTTCCAGCGGGACAGGCGCGGACACGGGACGAGGCGCCACATCCGAGAGGCCCGCCCTTGAGAGCCACGACCGTTACACTCGCTTCCTGGTGCCGGCTAGAACCGATCGGACGACGCTGGGCCCAGGAGGGCTGGGCGAGCCCGGAGCTTCCACAGAACCCGAGGTCACGCCACCGCTACAAGCCTATGGCGCCTCGAACGTCACGATGACCACGCCACCCCGCGGGTCGATGAAGCGGTCGGCGCGGCGTCCGGCCCGAAACGTCATGCTAGCATGGCCCTGACTGCCGTTGTACCACGTCACGAACTCCGGGGATTGGGTCGGAAGCAGGATTATTGCCGCGTCGATCATGAGAAACGTCAGGGGCGGGCGCACGAGCTCAAGGGGCCAGTTGGCGACGATGACGACGCGATTCGGGTAGCTAGGCTGACCGATGACTTCCAGGGTCTCCGTCGTGGAGCTGCCGTAGACGTGCCGGGGCGTGCCGTCGCCCAGCGTCGTTTCGCTCTCAAGCCGAAGCTTCCGCTCCTCGGCGCTGATGTTGCGATTGATCCGCTCGATGATCGCCTCCTCCGACATCCCGAACCCGGGGGCCGGCGTCGCGGTCGCAGCGCGCGTGGCGGTGGGTTCCGGCGTCGGCAGCGGGGGTAGACCGACCGTAGGAGTGGTGGGTGGGGTAGGGCTCGGAGTGGGCCCAGGGGCGACGCACGCGCCAAGGGCCAGAAGCGCGAGAAGCACGGCCGCCCGGCGCATCTCTAACGAGCCGCCAACGACCCGAAGAGGCCCACCCAACCCTCGGAAGGCTGAACGCCGTAGCCCCAGCGTTTCACGACTATGCCATCGGCATCGACAAGGATTTTCGTCGACCGGATCACGACCTGATACCTGGCAGCCATGTCCGCGTTAGCCACGGCCACCGGGAACGGATAACCCTCCCGCTGCGCCACCCCGCGTAGCTCGCTGAGCGGCTCGCTGGGATCGATAGACACAGCCAGCACCTCGATCTGATGCCGGTACTCGGGGTACTCTTGGCTCAAGCGCCGCAACTCGGCGCGACAGACGGGTCACCACGTCGCGAAGAAATGAAGGAGCAACGGCTTGCCCCTCAGCGATGTCAACGTCACTTCACGACCATCCAGCGTCGTCACCGCGAAAGCGGGGGCGCGGTTCCCGGCCTGACCGCCAACGACAACACTCTCCTGATCCGGGACGCTTGCGTTGCCAGCGACGGCGCAGCCAGTCGCCACAATGGCCAACACCGTCAGGAGCGCCACGCCGCGACAACCGAGCATATCTTCAGTATAGCCTATGGGCTTGCGGGTGAGTGTCACAGCATTCGCGGGCTCCCTAGCTCAGGGAGCCCGCGTTCTTGGGTTGTGCGCCGGCGACCTAGCTCTTTGGGACCACGAGCCGCAGCTGCCCTACGGGAACGCATAGGCCGACTGCGTTGCTCGGCACCTCAAAGGCCACCGCGGTGCTCATCGAGAAGCCCGCGCCCAGAGCCCGTTCCGGAGACTCGCCGCCGGCCGCCGCGGCGAAGCGCGCGCTGACGTTCCCCTTATCGTTCTCGTCAGCGAACTCCCAGTGCCGCCCATCCTTGTCGTACACAGCCAGCTTGGCATTAAGCGCCGTCGCGGGAACAATCCGCTCCTTGCCACGGTTCTCCGCCGTATAGTAGAAGACCAGGAACACCCCGCTCGCGGCCGGTCGAATAATCGTCTTGGTCGCCGGGTCCTCCACCGATTCGGCATACACGCCGCGGGTGAACGTGACCCGAAGGTCGCCGACATCGATCGCGGTGCCCAGCGCAAGCACGCGGCTCAGCTGCGGGTCGGCGCGGAAGCGCGTCGTGAGGATCTTCCAGCCCTGGCCTTCTGGAATGAGCTGAAGTCGGGCCGTGGCCCCCTCCAGGGTGACGACAGCCCCGTCGTCGACAGCCTGGACGGCGGAGACCGGCAGGACCGACCCGCCCTTGAGGCCGAGAGTGCGGGCCTCATCGATCGTGGAGAGGATTATCGCTCCCTCGGGTTGGTTCTGAAGACGCAGCGTGAAATACGAAGCAACCCGCGCTCGGTCCAGGGCCGCCAGCGCCTCTTGATACCGGCGCACAACATCGGCGATCGCCCCCTCTTCTTCGCCAGTGAGCGTGCGAGGACAGGGACCCGCTGGAGCCGGCGTCGCCGTAGGTGCGACCACCTGGGCTTGAGGTGGTGCTTCCGCCACGGCTGTCTCCGCGGGCGTCGGCGTGAGACCCAGGGGAGCCGGATTGCAGGCCAGTAACAGAAGGACCGCGCCCACGGCGGCCAACCCTCGTATCCCCATCGAACGCTGCTGTACGCGACTCTTCATCATCTAGTTCCTTCGACAGCCTGGGATCGGCGCGTGCTCAAAGCGGCACGGGGTTATGTCGGGATGACTATACGGCTGCGCAGGCATAAGCGTCAACGGGGGCGAGCCCAGCAAAGTGAAAGGCGCGTAAAAAGATGCGCATGCCACCGCAAGCGGCTCAGCAGGCCATGTTATAGAGGCGCCTGGAACCACCGCGCCGACCCCTTTCGGCGCACGACACGCGAGGAGCGTCGATAGCCCTTTTGCATTGAGCCTTCTGGCTGGAATCGCTGGCGCGTCAACTAGCATAAGACCACGGGCAAGCATAGACTGGCGGCGAAAACACCACCCCCGACTACACGTGCTCTGGCGGCCAAGTGCCGACGGACGGGAGGCGCTCACATCGCTGCCGCGAGTTCCTCGGTGCCATCCCAACAACGCACATTTGGCCATGCATCTGCGAGTCTATCGAAGTCCACATTGGCGTTGCTCATCGGTGCTGCCCTTGGCTTGCGCCTCTTGCTTTCGCCGCTGGGCCATCCCTGGGACGCGCACACGTGGCACAACCTGCTCGTGGAACTGGGACAGGACCGATCTCCCTATGACAGCGGGCGGAGCCTTAGCCTTCGCACGCGTTCCGGCGGCAACGACGCGTACTATCAGTACTTCACGTATCCACCCGGGCTTCTCTACCTGTACTATCCTGTGGGGAAGTTCTACGCCTTCCTCCACCCGGAGGCCACGACAAGCTTCGCTTCACCCGGCACTCTCCTCACCACCTCGCTGTCCTGGGACTTCCAGGTGCTTTTCAAGGCGCCAATTTGGCTAGCCGACTTCGGCATCCTGTTTCTTCTGTTGCAAATGTCCGGTCGGCAGGCCTCCCAAAGGTACGTGCTCAATCCTTATGTCATATTTGTGAGTGGCGTATGGTTCTTCGATGCGATCATGGTCTTTTTTCTCCTCTTAGGCGTATATCTGTTCCAGCGGGGACACATGTTCTGGAGCGGCGCGGCCTTAGCTATGGGGACCTTAGTAAAATATGTGCCGGTTGTCGCCGTCCCAGTCCTCCTCATCGCTTTGATCCAAGCCCGACGTCCGCTGCGAGAGACTGTGGCGCTCAGCGGCGCATTCGTGCTCACCTGTGGGCTCCTGCTTGCCCCCGTGTGGGAGGGATTCGTCTTCATGGCCGGATTTCAGGCCAGCCGAGTGGCAGCCGGCATGAGTTGGAATTCGCTATGGTTCTTTCTTGCGACGTGGTTCCCTCAGACGCCGGCGTTCTCACGGATGTACCTGCTCTCTGGAGAAGTCCAGAACTGGCTGCTCCCCGTGGGGCTGCTCCTGGCCTACCTTGAGTTATGGCGACGACCCCGTTCGGTGGAACAAGGAGTTCTGATAGCGCTCCTGGCGTATCTGGTCTCCACCAAGGTGGTCAACGAAGTTCATCCCCTTGTGATCGTGCCGTTTTTGCTCCTGGTTCTCGCGCAACAGGAGACCAGCGGTGGACACACACTCTACCAGTTGCTCTGGTCTATACCACTCGCCTGGGCTTTTGTCTTCGTGCCGCTAAGCAGCTTCCTGCTGCCTTTCATTGGCGACATCAATCCGTCGCTCGCCAGCGGTTTGGTTAGGGTGACGAAGCTCTACCCCTATTATGAGCTTGCCCCGCTCCTCGTTCTGACAGGCGCCGCTTACAGCTTGCTGTGCCTCATTGCGATCCGTAAGATGGCTCAACCCCTTGCCCAGACAAACGTCGCCTCTTCGCCAAGCGCATCGTGACGCGTGGATAACCTCGCCACTCGCCGTCACTGGGGAACATAGGATGAAGCAGTTCCTGGACCGATATGCAGCCATCATCGTCTTGCTCGCTGCGTTTGCTTTCTTGGTTTTCGGCTACCTGCGCGTGGCCAGCGCTGTACGGATACCAGGGCCAGCGCTTGCAGGAGAAGTCGTTACGCTTCAGAGGCCTGACCTGGGCATCCGTTTCGAGCGTGATGGCGGCGCCGGGCGTCCGTACATTACGGATGGGACAGGCAACCCTATCCTGGAGTACACGGACTGGGCATCGTCGCTACACCTCGACGGCAGCGTGAGCGACCTCTGGGCCCATTTCCATGGGTATGCGGTTGACAAGGAGAAGGGGCAACTAGCACACACGATCAAGGGAGACCAATGGCAAATCCAGAAACTCGTCGCCTTGGAGGGTGTCGGGCAGGCCAAGGTCGAATTCTACTTCAGCACGTCGGCGCGCTTCGAGGAGGTGCGCCTCACCGTGGCCCACTATCACTGGTACTGGTCCCGGGTTGAGCCTAAGGACGACGGGTTCGCCGCGTACACAGAGAACAGCGCCGGTGGCCAACCAGCTCAGACGCGCCTTGATGTGCTGAACCCCTCCGCCCTGGCAAAGGACGGGCCGGTCAAGGTCCTCCTGCAGGACGAGCACGGCATCGCCAACGTTGGCACGGTCTACGTCCTTCGAAACCCTGAGGTGAACCGCCTCATCCTCCTAGCTGCCGAGCGGGTGACCTATAAGCCATGAGCAATGTCGCTAGACGCTTGACAGGGCAAGGCACATAGGGGAAACTGCCGCGCAGAGGACAGTCCGGACTGAACGGCAGGAGGACACGAGCTTCCTCTCATCTATCGCACCACAGGTGGCTTTGACACAGAGTCCCAATCAGCGAATCGATCTTTCAAGGCTACCCGCAGCGCTGCAGAACGCGACGGGCAAAGTCGTCGGCCAGGGCGCCTTGATGCTAGCGGCAAGCGCCGCCGTCAACGGACTCAGCTATCTCTACCATGTGGCGATGGGGCCATTGCTGGGGCCCGCGCGGTACGGCGAGTTCACAACGCTCCTCGGCGTCTTGACGATCATCGCAGTCCCGATGAGCGTCCTTCAGGGCGGCGTGACGCAGCACACCGCCCGCCTGGCCGCGCTAAGCAGGCAGGTCAATCTGGCGACCTTCTTCCCTTCCGTGATTCGGCCTGTGCTCATCTACGGCTCTGTGGTTGCCATCGCCCTAGTCATGCTACGAAGCTCCATCGCCAGCATCCTCCACCTTCCTTCCGACAGCCCGGTGCTGGTTTTAGCGTTCGTCTTCGCCCTCTCATTGCTCTCGCCGCTGACCATGGGCGCCTTGAACGGCTTGCAGCGCTTCGCAGCGCTTGGCGGGGCGATGGTGCTCGCAACGTTGGTACGTTGCGTGTCGGGGCTAGTGCTCGTGGTACTGGGCGCTGGCGCGATGGGGGCTCTCGCCGGCAGCGGCTTTGCCGCGGTCAGCGTGCTCCTGATGGGAGTTTTCCTGGCGCCCGCCTTCTTCCGCCTGCGCGGGAACAAAGAGGAAGCACAAGCCGACGCTTCGCGGTTCCCAACAGACGTCCTTCTTGGGGTGCTGGCGCTGAATGTCCTCCTGTATGGCGATGTGACGGCCGTCAAGCACTTCTTTACGGCCGAGGAGGCAGGCCAATACGCCGCGGCCGCCACCATAGGCAAAGCCTTACTGTTCCTGCCCGGCACCATCTCGCTGCTTCTGCTGCCGAAGGTGACGCACAAGCATGCGTTGGGGGAGCAGACCGCCTCGAGCCTTCGCCTCGCCGTTGGTGCGCTACTGCTCCTATGTGCGCCATTAGCCCTTGTCTTTCTTCTCGCGCCGGCCTTGCCCATTAACCTGACCTATGGCGCCGCCTACCTGCCGAGCACAAGCTACCTCGGCCTCTATAGCATCGCGATGGTCATTTATGCTCTGTTGAACCTTCTTTTATGGTATTATCTCGCGGTGGGCAATCGCAGGTTTTCGCTGGTCCTTCTTGCCGGCGCTCTTGCGCAAGCGGGCGGTTTCGCTCTGTTCCATCATGATCCGCAGCAGATCGTGGCCGTCGTGGCCGGCACTTCCGCCCTTATTCTGGTCCTCAGCGAGCTGGTGTGCGGCGGCTTGAAAGGGATGCCAACCGCGAAAGCCGCCCTCGCTGGCGTTGTGGCCTCAGCATCACGGAGCTAGGCAACCGTGTCACTCGCGCCAGTGGCAGAGCAGAAAGAACGCGCCGGGGGCTCCCAACCCGCTGCCACAACCCTCACTGTCCTGATGCCTGCCTACAATGAGGGGAACCACATCGCGGCGAACCTCACCGAGACGCTCCACGCGCTGAGTAGCGCCTTGGGGAACCGGGGCGTGGTCGAGATCGTGCTGATCGACGATGGCAGCAGCGACGACACCTTGGCCGAGGCCACGCGCATCTCTCAGACTGATCGCCGCGTGAAGGTCGCGCATCTGCGGGAGAACAACGGCAAGGGCCGAGCGCTCCAGGTGGGAGCGATATACGCGACGGGCGATCTTATCGCCTTCCTGGATGCGGACCTCGAGCTGCACCCTCAGCAGCTACTCTCGCTGCTGAACGCGATGCAGGAGACGGGCGCCGACATTGTCATCGGCTCGAAGATGCATCCGCGGTCCGTCGTGAACTACCCTTGGCAGCGGCGAGTGCTCAGCTTCGGCTACTATGTGCTGGTGCGCCTTCTTTTCGGCCTCCCGGTGCGCGACACGCAGACGGGCATCAAGCTCTTTACACGCAAGGCGCTTAGCGACACAATGCACAGGATCGTGGTGAAGCGGTTCGCTTATGACCTGGAGCTGCTGACGGTTGCGCACATGCGCGGCTACAAGATCGCCGAGGTCCCAGTGACGATGAACTACGCGCGACGCTTTGGCCGCATCGGCATGCGCGATGTCTGGAACATCATGGTCGACACCGCCGCCATCTTCTACCGGCGCAATTTGCTTCGGTACTACGAGCGATGATAGCTCACGTGCATCATTGACAGGCATGCGCATCCTTT
>Ga0209341_10000318_pt1 | contig 49304 bp, 39 predicted proteins | sample RifCSP13_2_FD_184020 | JGI IMG/M metagenome (GOLD analysis project Ga0209341, IMG submission 184020) | Soil microbial communities from Rifle, Colorado - Rifle CSP2_sed 13_2 (SPAdes) (version 2) | ecosystem: Environmental > Terrestrial > Deep subsurface > Rock core/Sediment | place: Rifle...
AGGGGCGGCGTTCGCTGGCGTGCCAAGGCTTCCAAGATTTCGTTGAGCATCGGATGGAGGAGCGGACAGGTTCCCACGGGCACGACACGGTGCGACGCAGGGGCGAAAAATCCGAACTGGTACCACCCCTCGGCCTCCCGCACCTGAAGCTGCGCGCGGGTGCGATACCCGAGCCCGTCGGTGGGACGGACCAATGGCCCCAAGGGAACATCCCTGAACCCACCGAGGCGCGCCAGTTGATCGCGCAGGATCTCGGCCTTCCAGTGAAGCTGCGCTTGATCCCTCAGGTGCAGCCAGTGGCACCCGCCGCAGCGTCCGAAGTGCCGGCAGGGGGGACTCACCCGGTCTGCCGACGGCTTCTCGATCTGTTCGATGGCTCCCCGTAAGTAGTCGCCCCTCGATTCCACGATGCGCGCGCGCACGACGTCCCCCGGGACCGCATAGGGGAGAAAGACCACTTGACCGTCACTCGTGCGGGCGATGCCGTGCCCTCGAAAGGCGAGGCCGGACACGGAAAGCGCTAGCATCTGCTTATCGGTCGGGGCGAACCCTGTCGTCATAGATCGAAGCCGAGTTCCCGGGTCACTCGCCGCCGGCATGGCAGATCTGGGTGATCTCCCGCCACTGGAGGTCTGGAAGAAGCGTGATCCACTGGCCATCCGCCTGTGCCGCCAGCGATTTCAATCGCTCGACTCGACCGGCGGTGCTCGGATGTGTGGACAGATACGTAAGGAACGCCGGTATCTCCCGCCCCTCCTCCTTCTCTTTCAGAGATTCGAAAAACCGGACCAGGCCTGCGGGATCGATCCGGGCCGCGATGAGCATCCGCATCCCCTCCACATCCGCCTCCTCCTCGTAACCGCGGCTGTATCGCAGGATCCCGAGGATCCGGGCCCCTTCCAGCCCGAATCTCATGGCGCCACTCGCGTCACCCGTCAGGGCGGCCACGAGGAGTCCGGTCGAGGCGTGCTGAACCAACAAGCGCGTGGCGTGGCGTCTTACGACGTGCTGCGCCTCATGGGCGAGAACCCCGGCCAGCTCTTCAGGGGTTTGGGCCCGCTCGACGAGCCCTCGGAAGAGCACGATGAATCCGCCGGGGGCCGCAATGGCGTTCACCGTTGGGTTGTCAACCACTGTCACCCGAAAGGTGTAAGGAGAGGCGGGAAGGGTCCGGGTCAGGGTGATCATGATCTCGTCGATCGCCCTGGCAAGGGTCGGATCCGTGCACCGCTTTGAAGACGGCGCGAGGTGCTCGATCACGGCCTCACCGAGGCCCTCTTCCCACGAGGCCGGGACTTGGGACGCGACAACGTCTGCCAGAGCCGGGATGCCCCAAAGATACAGAGCTGTCGTGATCCCGATGACGGCGAGGGCCGCGAGCAGGGTCAGCTTGGCGCGCGCCCGCCGACGGGCAGGATCGTGGAACCGGGTTGCCAGCTCAGGCGCGACCCGATGCAGTGCGGTCAGGAATGCGGCGTCTGAGACGAGGAGGGCCTCCGGAATCTCGCCGCCTCGCTCGAGACGGACCTCCTCGCCCGCGTAGAAGCCCTGGGTCTGTCTGATCTCCGGATACGGCCACCAGAGTGTGCCCGCCTCGGTGGTGACCTCGAGGCCGCTCCGCATCAGGCGGATCGCCGCCCGGTGGCGTGCCGCACTTCGGCCGTCGAGATAGTACCCTTCCCAGTCGGTCTTCATCAGCGTGGATCGATGTCCCTTCCGTCGGTAAAGGCTGTCAGGCCGCGTGGCGGCGCGTGGTGGGATACGGTCCGCGCGGCTCGCACCAGGAGAATGAGAGCATGGAAGGCCGGGTTCTGTCTAGCCGAAGTCGAAGCCGGTGTCCAGATCGAGAAAACTGGCGAGGCCTTCTCCTGTGGCCGAGGCGAGCTGGGCTTCCTGCCTGATCTCTGCTATAGGCAGAGGACCCTCGAGGGTCAAATACCGGCAGGTGAACCGGGCGTTGCGGACCACCACCCAAGGCCGTCCAAGGCTTACCGTCACGATCATGAGCAACACGTTCCCCAGCATGAGCATGAGCAGCCGGCCGCCCGTCACGGTCGAGCGAAACCGCGCCTGCCCGAAGCTCGTGTGTTCCGAAAGGTACCGGAGCATCTTAGCCTGGAACCAGAACCAATACAGACCCAGGGTTGGAATATGGAGCAGCAATGCCAGGAGGAAGCTCTTGAAAAGATCCCGCCCCCGTCCGTCGAAATCGAACTTCTGATTGCCGAAGTAGGAGTGGGAGGCCGTGAAGGCGTATTGCTTGGTGATGAAGAACGGGTAGTATAGGCCCAGCGTGATCACGGTGAGGAACCAGCCCCCCAGGAAGATCTTCATGAAGTCCTTCACCCGACCCCGGAATGAGAAACGGATCCCCCGCCACGACGTCCGACTCATGCGGTACCGGAGGACCCCCACCGTCGCGACGGGGATGAAGAAGACGATAATGGCGACACCGAGCCCCTTACTCACGTACTGCACCATCTCGTCCGCCCCGAAGAGCTCTGGGCCATAGAACAGGGCCAAAATGGGCGCCCAGAAGAGAAACAGCACCTTCAGGAAGCCCATGAGCAGTTCTTTCCCTGTCCCGTGGTACGCGAATCGATCACCCGCAAACTCGGTCTGACTCAGCAGGTAGTTCCGGACCTTCACCCTCCCCCAGAAATAGTAGATCCCGAGCGTCAGGATCGTGAGAATGATATTGACGATGTAAATCCCGAAGAGCGATCCGCCCTTGCCATAGAAGAAGAGTCCGTGGCTCTGGCTTGTGTACTCTCCGAGCGGTGGCGGGGGCTCGTGGACAGCAGTGGGAGGGATCCGGGGTGGGGGAGATGGCGGACCTTGCTCCGTCAAGAGCGGTGGAGCGGCCTCGGTCCTGTATATCGGCCCTGTGCGGGGCGGCGGAGGAGGCGCTGACCGCGCCGCAGGAGAACTCGCCTGCCGGGGTGGAGGACTCGATCGCGCCGGAGGAACCTGTGCAGCAGCCTGAACCGCCGCCGCCGCATCGAGAGGGGTGCTGCAGGCTTTGCACGTCGGCCGGGGCATCTGCATCAACTTACACTTGGGGCATTTGACGCCGATCACCTGTAAGACCTCCGTGTCCTCACCCGAAAAGCCTGGACGGCGACTGTCCTGCCCCCTCAGCCGCCGCGGCCTCTGGAACCACTATAATATAGCCCTATATGCAAGACTCAGTCCAGCGCTTCTCGCCCGTGTCTTCATGATCCGCTTGACACCTCAACTTCCCCCGTGCGATTTTCTGCACGGGAGGGGATGGCATCTCATGAAGGTGAGCTTCAATTGGTTGCGGGAACTTGTGGAGATTGTGCTGACCCCCGTGGAACTGGCCGATCGCCTGACCATGGCTGGACTCGAGGTGGAGGGGGTTGAGGAGATCCGGCCTGCCTTTACGCAGGTGGTTGTCGGGCGCATTGAGGCCATCGATCCACCTCCCCGGGGTGAGAGGGTGAGTCTCTGTCGTGTCGATGTCGGCACAGCGGTCGTCCCGATCCTGTGCGGCGCGCCAAATACGGTAGTCGGTGCGCGAGTGGCTGTGGCGCTGCCGGGAGCGGAGTTGCCAGACGGGCGACAGATTCGAGAGGCGCTCATCGGAGGAGAACGATCGGTCGGCATGCTCTGCTCTGAGAAAGAGTTGGGCCTCGGGGAGGATGGCACGGGTCTACTCATTCTCGACGAGACGGCGACCCCGGGGCTCGATCTCACCCAGGCCTTGGGACTGCACGACCACATCCTGGAGGTCGCCGTCACCCCGAATCGGGGGGACTGTCTCTCCCATTGGGGCATCGCACGGGAGGTGGCTGCGCTGACGGGGGCGACCCTTCGCCTCAAGGCCGCCGGGCCCCGAGAGGGGACAACGCCGATACAGAACCTCACCTCGGTGACCGTCAAGGCGGCCGATCTCTGCCCCCGATATGCGGCCCGGGTGATCCAGGGGGTGCGCATTGGCCCCTCCCCCTTCTGGGTGAGGCGGCGGCTTGTCCTTTCAGGCGTGAGACCCATCAACAATGTGGTGGATGCGACGAACTATGTCCTCCTCGAGATGGGCCAGCCCCTTCACGCCTTCGACCACGCGAGACTGAAGCGGGGGCGTATCGTGGTACGCAGGGCGGTGAAAGGCGAGCGGATCGTGACGCTCGACGGCCTGGAGCGCCCCCTCGAACCCGGGATGCTCGTCATCGCCGATGCGGTCAACCCAGTCGCCATTGCCGGCGTGATGGGAGGTCTCGCCACAGAGGTGACAGGCACGACCCAGGACCTGTTGCTGGAGAGCGCCCTCTTCCAGCCAGTCAGCGTCCGTCGGACGGCCAAGGCACTCACGCTCAGTTCCGAGTCCTCGTATCGCTTTGAGCGGGGGGTTGATCCACAGGGGGTGGACCGGGCACTGGATCGGGTGGCCGCGTTCATCGTTGGGCTCGCCGGCGGTCGGGTGGCCCGGGGTCTCATCGACGTGCAGGCGCCGCGCCGGAGGCGTACTCCTCTCCGTCTGCGAGTCGAGCGGGTCCGGCAGGTCCTGGGGAGCGCCGTCGCTCCACCCGAAGTCGGTCGGGTCCTCAAGCGGATCCAGTGCCTGGTGAAGCCACGGGGGTCCAAAGTGCTGGCGGTCGCGCCACCGAGCCATCGGCTCGACCTCACGCGGGAGATCGATCTGGTCGAGGAGGTAGCCCGGCTCAGAGGCTTTGATCAGATCCCGACCTCGAGACCGGCGAGCGAGGTCCGGTCGGCAGGGGTGAGTCCTTTCTGGGGGATTGAACGCCAGATGCGTCGGCTGCTGACGGCCTGGGGCTTCCAGGAGACGGTCAATTTTAGCTTTACACGCGAGGAGGTTCTTGATAAGTTACGCCTGCCGGCGGACGACCCCCGGCGACGCCTGCTCAGAATCCGAAATCCGCTGGGGGGGGAGGCAGTCTTACGGAGTCTCCTCCTTCCGTCTCTTCTTGAGAACCTGGTTCTGAACGAAAGCCGGGGGAGTCCCGAGGCGAAGCTCTTTGAAATCGCTCGCGTCTTTCGTCCCCAACCGGGTGCGGCTGCACCGGTCGAAGTGCGGACCGTCGCAGTCGTTGCCGCCGGAGACCGGTTCCCCGCGTGGTGGGGGACGAAAGGGGAAAGGGTTGATTTCTACGATCTGAAGGGGGTCGTAGAGACCCTCGACAAGATTGTAGGCGTCTCTCTGGCCCTCAGGGTGGCGGCCGATATCCCGTATCTCCATCCCGGCCAGCAGGCAGAGGTGGTGCTCGAGGGGGATGCGGTCGGCTCGATCGGGACGCTCCATCCGGAGGTGATCCGGAACTTCGATCTCAAGGCGGTGGCGGTCGCGATGGAGATCGATCTGGATCGGCTCGATCGGGACCGGAAGCCCCAGGCGCGGTACAGCCCGCTGCCCAGGTATCCTGCAGTCTTCCGGGATATGGCCGTGGTCGTTCCGGAACGCATGCGGGCCGCACAGGTGGAGGGTGCCATCCGCCGCGCCGGAGGGGCGCTGGTGGAGGCGGTGAGACCCTTCGATGTCTATCGAGGGGAGCCGGTGCCGGAGGGGAAGAAGAGCCTCGCCTTTTCGATCCAGTACCGTGCGGCGGATCGGACACTCACCGATGAAGAGGTAGCGACGATTCACGGGAAGATCCTGGAGGCGGTAGAGCGGGATCTGGGGGGCGTCCTGCGATGATCCTCGAAAGGCTTCAGGACCTGGAAAGGAAAGTTCGCGAGGTGGTTTCGCTCCTCAATCAATGTGAATCGGAGAAGAAGACCCTGGGGAACCGGATCGGAACCTTGGAAGCCGAAAAGGCCACGTTGAAGAAGGCTGTCGAGCGACTCGAGACCGAGCGGCAGGACATTCGGGCCCGGGTGGATAAGCTCCTCGAGGAGGTCTCCCGGGTGGAGGCCGCGTTGCAAGTGCGGCGATGACAGGTCAGGGTGATCTCGTGCAGGTGGAGATCTTCGGAGAGCGGTATGCGTTGCGGGGCCTCGGAGGGGAGGACGCGACGTATACCAAACGCGTTGCCCATTATGTCGACCAGCAGATCCACGAAGTGGCGGGCGGGACGGCCGTCCTCTCGATCAAGATGGCGGTCCTGGCCTCGCTGAACATTGCGGACGCCTTTCTGCAGCTCGAAGCGTGGGTGAAGAAGGAGGAGACCGCAGCGGCGGCGAAGATCCAAGAGCTAGAAGCGGAGCTAGATACCGTGATCGCGCGGAAGCCCTCGAAGGGAGGGCCTGAACGATGACGATCGGAACCCCCTGCCGTGTTCGTGATGGGGTCGGTTTCCTTGAACCAACAGCGAAAGATAGGGAGCCCCTACAGTCGCGTGGTGTGCATACCCTTTGCTTGTCGAAGGGAAGCCTAAAGCGCATGCGGGGCACCCACCTGCGATGGCAGGTTCACGAGGAAACCTCCACACGGCACTCAGGTGGGGGGTTTTTCTTTCTCCGCTTTCCCGCCGCCATCCCCGTTCGCATCTCCCCTCAGGCGTAATTGGCTGACGAGGGGTCCTCTGCTCCTTTTCGCCCACCACCGGTTTAGGGCCTGACGTATGAATTCAAAGGGTGCTGTGCGCACACAGATGCGTCGGCTGGGGGAAGGCTTGGCCCTCAAGATCGGCCTGGCATTTGATTTTCAGGTGGTGGATCGTCTTCCCGTGGAAGCCCGCGATGTTCCGGTTGATTGTGTGGTCACGGAGAGCCGGATGATCGAGGTGGGACGGGGAAGAGAGGCTCCACCGCGAGACTCCTGAGGAGGTGATGGAACCGTGGAGATCACGGGGATAGGTTGGTTGGTCGTGGTCGGTGTTGTAGTCCTCTCCCTCGCCCTGGGCTTCATGGCCCCGAAGGTTCTGGCGCGCCGCCGAACCGCTGAGGCCGAAGCGCGGGCCCGGACGATCGTCGCGGATGCCGAGAGGGAGGGCGAGCGCAAGCGGAAGGAGGCGGAGCTCGAGGTAAAGGATATGATCTTCCGGGCCAAGGCTGAGTTGGAAAAGGAGGCCCGGGAGCGTCGCGACGCCCTGCAGGGTCTGGAGCGGCGTCTCCTCCAGCGGGAGGAGTCGTTAGAGCGCAAACTGGATAATTTGGATCGTCGGGACCTACAGATCAGCGGCAGGGAGGCGGACTTTACTCGTCGGGACGAGCAGCTTCGGGAGAGTGAAAACAAGATCCAGGCGCTCTTGGCGGAGGAGCGGCAGAACCTCGAACGCATTTCGGGGATGACCGCGGAGGAGGCCAAGAGGGTGTTGATGCGGCACATGGAGAGCGAGGCCCGCCTGGAGGCGATGGCCCTCGTCAGGCGCATCGAGGATGAGGCGAAGGAGACGGCGGACCGCAAGGCCAAGGAGGTCTTGGCCATCGCCATCGATCGGTGTTCGTCTGATTTCGTCGCCGAGGCGACCGTCTCGGTGGTCGCTCTGCCCAGTGATGACATGAAAGGGCGGATCATCGGCCGGGAAGGGCGCAACATCCGGGCCTTCGAGAAGGCCACGGGGATCGATGTCATCGTGGACGACACGCCGGAGGCGGTGATCCTGTCGGGCTTCGACTCGGTCCGCCGGGAGATTGCGCGGATCGCCATGGAGCGCCTCATCGTCGATGGCCGGATCCACCCCGCCCGCATCGAAGAGGTCGTGGAAAAGGTCAAGAAGGAGATTGACGAGAAGATCCGAGAGGCGGGGGAACAGGCCACCTTTGCGCTGGGCGTGACGGGATTCCACCCGGAGCTGATCCGACTCATCGGCCGCCTCCGGTACCGGACGAGCTACTCCCAGAACCAGCTGCATCACACCGTGGAGGTGGCGCAGTTGGCGGCCGTGATCGCCACCGAAATGAGGCTGGACCCGACCCTGGTGAAGCGAGCTGCCCTCCTGCACGATATCGGCAAATCGGTGGACGGCTACCATGAGGGAACCCACACCCAGATTGCCGCGGAGTTTGCGAAGAAGTACGGGGAACATCCCCATGTGATCAATGCCATTGCTGCTCACCATGAAGACGAGGCCCCGAATTGCCTCGAGGCCGTGATCTTGCAGGCGGCGGACTCTCTCTCGGCCGCCCGACCGGGGGCCCGTCGGGAGATGTTGGAGTCGTACGTGAAGCGATTGGAAAAACTGGAAAAGGTCGCCGATTCCTTCAAAGGCGTCTCCAAGGCTTATGCGATCCAGGCCGGAAGGGAAATTCGCATCATCGTGGAAAGCGGCCAGGTCTCCGATGCCGATGCCCAGCAGATGGCCCGGGACATCGCCAAGCGGATCGAGCAAGAGTTGGACTACCCCGGTCACGTGAAGGTCACTGTGATCCGGGAGACCCGGGCCGTGGAGTATGCCAAGTAAGAGGACTGAGGACTGAGTGAAGGTTCTGTTTATTGGCGACATCGTCGGAACGCCAGGGCGGCAGGCCGTGATCGCCCTGCTGCCGGGGCTTCAGAGGGAGCACGGAATTGCATTGACGATTGCCAATGCCGAGAATGCGGCGGGCGGCTTCGGCATCACCCCCTCGGTGGCGGAGGAACTTTTCAGGGCCAACATCGATCTCTTGACGTCGGGCAACCATATCTGGGACAAGAAAGAGGGGGAACTCTACATCGCCACCGAGCGGCGTCTCCTCCGTCCCGCCAACTATCCGGAGTCCGCCCCAGGATCTGGGGTGGCCCTCTGGGAGCGGGGCGGGCCGCGAGTCGGCGTGTTGAATCTGCAGGGCAGGGTCTTCATGCCGACCATCGACTGTCCCTTCAGGGTCGGGGAGCAGAAGATCACGCTCCTGAAGGAGGCGACCGACCTCATCATCGTCGATTTTCACGCCGAGGCCACCTCCGAGAAACAGGCCTTTGGGCGTTTCGTCGACGGTCGCGTGTCGGCGGTGGTGGGTACGCATACGCATGTCCAGACCGCCGACGAGCAGATCCTCCCCGCCGGCACCGCCTACATCTCCGATGTGGGAATGACCGGGGCCAGCGATTCCGTCATCGGAATGGAAGTCTCGGATGTCATCCATCGCTTCATCACCCAGACGCCGTCGAAATTCCGCGTGGCCAAGGGGAACCCGATCCTGTCCGCCGTCCTGCTGGACCTGGAGGAGGAAAGCGGCAGGGCCAAGGCCATCACTCGGCTCCAGCTTCGCGAGGACGGGATAAGCGTGTCGTAGGGGCAAGGATGCCGGCTCAGGTGGTGGACGGAAGAGCAATCGCTGCCGCGATTCGCCGGGAGGTGCAGGCGGAGCTGACGGCGTTATCCGCGGGCCACCGACCACCGGGCCTGGCGGTGATCCTCGTCGGCGAGGATTCCGCCTCGGCCACCTATGTGCGCAATAAGGCCAAGGCCTGTGAAGAGGTGGGGATCAGATCGGTCCAAATCCATCGTCCTGCCACCATCTCCCGCGAGGAGCTTCTCGCCGTCCTCCATACTGTGAATAAGGACGAGACGGTCGATGGGATCCTGGTGCAGCTCCCCCTCCCCCCCCACATCGGGGAGCGATCGATCCTGGAGGCGGTAGACCCTGCGAAGGATGTGGATGGCTTCCATCCTGCAAACCTGGGCGGTCTCCTCACCGGCCATCCCCTCTTCGTCGCCTCGACCCCGTTAGGCATCATGGAGGTCTTGGACCGATTCCGGGTTGCCATCGAGGGAAGATACGCGGTCGTCGTCGGCTGGAGTACCATCGTTGGCAAGCCGATCGCCTTTCTCCTTCTCCATCGCCGGGCCACGGTAACGGTCTGCCAAAAATGGACCCGAGACCTCGATCGGCACACGCGGCTGGCGGACATCCTCGTGGTGGCCGCAGGGCAGGCTGGCCTCGTGAAGGGGGACATGGTGAAGGAGGGGGCGGTCGTCATTGATGTCGGCATCAACCGGGCGAACGGACGACTGGTTGGGGATGTGGATTTTGCCTCGGTCTCCCCCAAGGCTTCCCTCATCACCCCGGTCCCCGGCGGTGTCGGGCCCCTCACCGTCGCCATGCTGCTCAAGAACACCCTCGTGGCCTACAAGGCGAGAATCGGTCTCCCCAGGCAACCGTGACGTGGGTCGTGGGGATTTCGGACCGGTCGTCTCCGGCAGGTGAGGTTGTGGACGGAGAGTTCGCTTTGCTCGTCGAGGCGGAGGGATTTATCGAGGCCGACTTCATTGTCTCTCTGCTGCAGGCCTACGACATTCCGTCCCTGGTCAAGCGGGAAAACCCGTACGCCGTTGATGCCCGCTATACCATCGGGCCGTTGGCGAGGCACCAGATCTTTGTGAACTCGGGAGACCTCGAGCGGGCCAGGGAGATCCTGGAGGCAGAACCCGATCCTCGAGACACGCCATCGTCTCCAAGCTAGAGCTTCGGGATCTCCTGCGAGCCATCACGGCGGACGTGCGCAACATGATGCTGTGTCGCGCCGCCGGCTAAGACTCTCCGCCGCCATTCACCCGCCAGGAACCTCGATTCCACCCTCCTGCAATCACGCGCGGAGGGCCGAATGCTCTCCGGCGCCGTTTCCCTGCCTGTTACCGGGGAAAGCCGGGTTTCCTGCCGAACGTCGGGCCGCGTCGCCGTGTCCGCCTGACTTGCCCGGTGGCAGACCCCTGATCACTTCGTCCCGTCACCTCCCGGAGCCAGGCCAGGCCGGCCCCGACGCGGTCGGGGCCAGCCAGCCGCTGCCGGGAGAGCCGTGAAGCATTTCCCTTCGCCGACTCGTGCGGGCCGCGAGGCGCCGAGGCTCCCCGAGGAGAGCGGGCCTCGCCCTTGGCCGTCGCCCGCACCTCGACTTTTCGCGCGCGGATGGCGGCGATACGCTCGGCGAGCGGGACCTCCAGCCGTTCCGCCGGCCTCCGCGCGTAATTGAATCCGGGGACTTGGTGCCGCGGCAGGGACTTTCCCAGGTGGCGCTCGATGGCGCGGAGGTTGCCCTCCTCATCGGGGGAAACAAAGGTGTAGGCCTCGCCCGTGGCCGCGACCCGGGCCGTGCGCCCGACCCGGTGGATGTAGTCCTCGGGGAGGTGGGGCACATCGAAGTTCACGACCAGATCCAGCGCCTCCACGTCAATGCCGCGCGCCGCGATGTCCGTGGCTACGAGGACGCGGAACTGCCCGCGCTTGAACCCGACCAGGGCCTCCATCCGCTGCGCCTGGCTGCGGTTGCCGTGGATGCGGGCGCAGGCCACCCCCTGTCTCACCAGGAAGTCGGCCAGCCGATTGGCCCGGTGCTTCGTCCGCGTGAAGGCCAGGACGCTCTTGGCCGATCCCTGCCGCAGGAGTTCCAGCAGGAGATGGGACTTCAGCTCGTGCGGGACCGGGTAGGCCCGATGCGTGATCCCGGGCGCCGGGGCGGACTTCCGTTCGGTGTTCAGGAAAACGGGATCCCGCAACATCTCCCTGGCGAGGTTCACGATGGGGACCGGCAGCGTCGCTGAGAACAACAGGGTCCGCCGTCCCCGTGGAAGCTGCTGGAGGATGCGGTCGATATCTGGCAGGAACCCCATATCGAGCATGCGATCCGCCTCATCCAGCACCAGGCACTCGACGCCGTCCAACCGTGCGTACGGATACTGCAGGTGATCGAGGAGGCGGCCGGGGGTGGCGATGAGGACGTCCACGCCCTTTCGGAAGGCCTGCTCCTGCGGCCCCATGGCGACACCCCCGTAGATCGCCGCGCCGGTGAGACCGGTGCCGCCTGCCAGGTCGCGGAGGTGCTCGGCGATCTGGACAGCCAGTTCCCGGGTGGGGACCACCACTAGCGCCCGCGTGGTCCCGCGACGCTTCTGCAGAAGATCGTGGAGGATCGGCAAGAGGAACGCGGCGGTCTTCCCGCTGCCCGTCACGGCCGTGGCCAGCACGTCGCGGCCCTCCAAGAGCGGCGGAATCGCCGCCCGCTGGATCGGCGTCGGATGGTCGAATCCCATCTGCTGAGTGGCCCGTACCAGTCCTGCATGGAGTCCAAGTTCGGCAAACGACATGCGTGTCCCTGTGCTTTCCGCAGGCACACGCCGCCCGCGCACGGGTCGCGTGTGACCGCTGCTGTGTCCGGCTTGGTTGAGTGTGAGGGCGTAACGGAGGGATCGCCGGAGAGACCGCCGTTCAGGCTCTGACACCTGCCCTATGCTGCGTGTCCCGCTTCAGAGCCTCGACGTTTCCGGGTTCCGTTGCGGAATATATATGAAGAATACCACACGCAGGAGTATTCCTCAAGGGTTTTTCCATGCTCCAACCGCTGAGGCATTCGAAGGACCTCGAGCGGGCCAGGGAGATCCTGGAGGCGCCGCCGGATCCCCGAGACCTTCCGTTCGGATGAGGCGCTATCGAACCGGGGGGAGCACGGCCGGGGAGTGGCTCGTGGCGACCCGCGGTTCGGTTCCCCGGACGAAATACTCCAGGATCGCACCCGGATCGTCAGGAGAGACGGGCTCGCCACTGTCGTAATTGACATAGGAAGGGACGACCCCGGTGGGGACAGGAAAATCCTCCGGGGGTTGCCCGCGGATGATCACCCGCATGAAGTCCATCCAGATCGGCACGGCGAGAAGACCGCTGGTCGCGGTGGGACCCAGCGACCGCTTGGTGTCGTAGCCGATCCACACCCCGGCCACCAGTGACGGCGTGGAGCCGATGAACCAGACGTCGGTCGAATAATCCGTTGTCCCAGTCTTGGCCGCGAACGGCCTCTGGAGGACCTTGGCGCCCTTTCCCGTCCCCCGTTCGACCACCCCTTTCATGACGTGGGTGAGGACAAAGGCGGTTTCCGGGCGAAGGACCAGCTCGGGCTCCGGGAACCACTCCTCCAGGACCCCCCCCTTGCTATCCAAAACCTTCTTGATCGCGTATGGCTCGACCCGGTAGCCACCAGCGGCGAACACCCCGTAGGCGGAGACCATGTCCAGAAGGCTCACTTCGGAGACCCCGAGGGCAAGTCCGAATTCCGGGCGGAGGTGGCTCTTGATCCCGAGACGGCGGGCCGTCCGGATGACAGGATGGACCCCGATCTGCTCGATCAGCTTGACGGCAATGACATTGATGGAGTGCTCCAGACCCTGGCGGAGGGTGACAGGCCCTCGAAACTGCTTATCGAAGTTTTCCGGGCTCCATTCGGCGGGTTTTCCATTGATGATGGTGCGGAAGCTGACTGGACTGTCTTCGAGGATCGTGGCCGGGGTCAGCCCCGTGTCGAAGGCCGTCGCATAGACAAAGGGCTTGAAGGCCGATCCCGGCTGCCGCCTGGCCTGGATCGCCCGGTTGAATTTGCTCTGCTGGAAGTCGTATCCTCCCACCATGGCCTTGATCCCTCCCTGGCGGGGATCGAGGGCGAGGAGGGCCCCTTCGAGCTCGGGCGCTGCTGCCAGGGTCACCTGGATCCGTTTCGCGTCGCGTTTCAGGACGCGGACGAAGATGCGGTCTCCGGGTTTCACCGTCTGTTCGAGGTTGGTGAACCCTATCTCCTTGAACTCCGCGACGGGTATCTCTGCCTGATCCGCGCCGATCTCCACCTGGACGCGATCAGCCGTCCGACCCGTCACCGTGGCCTCCGCCGTCTCTCCGACCACGGGCTGTTGTCGGGCGGGTGTCCCCTCTTGCCGGGAAACCGACTTGGACTGATGACCTTGTTGCTTCCCGAGCTCGAGGATTCCGCGCTTGATGGCCTGCTCGGCCGCTTCCTGCATTGCGATGTTCAGCGTCGTGTAGACCTTGAGCCCTCGGTGGTACACCCCATAGGTCCCGTATTTCTCCTCCAGATTTTGGCGCACGTATTCGACGAAATGGGACCCGACGTTCTTGGCCTGGGCGAAGGCAGCGGTGTCGAAGGGGATGGTCGTGGCCGCCTCGGCTTGCTCGTCCGTGATGAATCCCTCTTGCAGCATGCGCTGCAAGACGTGGTGTCGCCGCTTGCGGGCTCGCTCGGGATCGAGGATGGGAGAGTAGAAGTTCGGTGCCCTGGGGAGACCGGCCAGCATGGCTGCTTCGGCGAGGTTCAGCGCGCCGACCGACTTCTTGAAGTAGGTTTGCGCCGCCGCCTCGATGCCGTAGGCGCCGTGGCCGAAGTAGATCTGGTTGAAGTACAGCTCGACGATTTTCTTCTTCGTATGCGTGCGCTCAATCTTGAGGGCGAGGAGGGCCTCTTTCATCTTCCGGGACAAACTCTTCTCCGGGGTGAAGAAGAGGACCTTGGCCAGTTGTTGGGTGATCGTACTCCCCCCCTCGGCCCGGCAGAGGCATTTGAAGTTGGTCCACATGGCACGGAGGATGCCGATAGGGTCGAGGCCGAAGTGCTCATAGAAACGACTGTCCTCCACGGCGATGAGGGCCTCCTGGAGTATCTGGGGGATATCGGCCAGGGGGACCAGGATTCGCCGCTGCTCGTAGAAGGTCGCGAAAGGCCTCCCCTGATCGTCGTAGAGGGTCGTGATGAGGCTGGGTTCGTAGTCCTCGAGGATATCGAGGGGTGGCAGGTCGCGCACGTAAGCGGCGACCACTCCCCCGAGGACCCCTGTCCCCACGACCGAGACGGTGAGCACGGCCCCGATGAGACCCTGCGGGAGGTGTCTGCGTATGATTTCAATCATCGCCTTCAATTATCATCGCCCTTGGAAAGGATGAGGTTGAAGGGTATTATACCAGAGCGGGGAGTTCTTCGGGAGGGGGTTTCCTCACACCGTCGTCTGTGGAACCTTGAGGGGAGGGTGATGACCCCGGAAAGACAACTGGACGTCCTCACGTCCCGGACTGTCGACGTGATCAGCCACGAGGAGCTGCTCCGGAAGCTCCAGCGGCGGGACCGACCCCTGCGGGTCAAGCTGGGGATGGACCCGACGGCTCCGGATCTGCACCTGGGCCACACCGTGGTCCTGCACAAGCTCCGCCAGTTCCAGGAGCTGGGCCATGAGGTCATCTTCTTGATCGGTGATTTTACCGGGATGATCGGGGATCCATCGGGTCGCTCCGAGACGCGCAAGCCCCTCACAGGGGAGGAGGTGGCGCGGAACGCGGAGACGTACAAGCGGCAGATATTCAAGATCCTCGACCCGGCGAGGACGCAGGTCGAGTTCAACAGCAAGTGGCTGCGGCCCCTCACGGGGCAGGACCTGATCGACCTGGCGTCGCGGTACACGGTAGCGCGGATGCTCGAACGGGATGACTTCCAGAAGCGATATCGGGAGGGACTACCGATCAGCATCCACGAGTTTCTGTACCCCCTGATCCAGGGGTACGATTCGGTGGTCCTCCGCGCGGATGTGGAGCTGGGGGGGACCGACCAGAAGTTCAATCTGCTCGTGGGGCGCGACCTCCAGCGGGATTTCGGCCAGGAGCCCCAGGTGATCATGACGGTGCCGATCCTCGAGGGCACGGACGGCGTTCAAAAGATGTCCAAGAGCCTGGGGAACTCTATCGGCATCGAAGAGCCGGCCAAGGAGATATACGGCAAGGTGATGTCGATTCCGGACAGCCTGCTCGCGCGGTACTACGAGCTGGTCACCCCCCTCGCCGCCGAGGAGATAGACCGGATCCGGCAGGGCATCAGCAAGGGATCCCTCCATCCTCGGGATGCGAAGGCCAACCTCGCGGGCGTCCTGGTGACGCTGTACCACGGCGCCGAGGCGGCGGAGGGGGCTGCCGCGGCGTTCGATCGAGTCTTCAGGGACAAGGCCCTACCGGAGGAGATAGAGGTGGCAGAGATCCCTGTAGAGGGGCTCCGTGGCTCCAAGGCTGGATCGATCATCCCTTCGCTTCCGATCATCCTCACGGCCTGCGGCCTGACCCCGTCGAATTCGGAGGCCCGCCGCCTGATCCGCCAGGGGGCGGTGGAGGTGGACGGGAAGCGGGTGACCGATGTGGACTACGAGCTTGCGACCGATCGGGAGCACCTGATTCGGGTTGGGAAGCGGCGATTTAAGAAGGTCCGCTTCCGCTAGGGAGACCAGGGGAAAAAAGGGCTTGACAACATAAGGAGGCCGATGCTATAAAGTTAGTGTTTGACAGGGAATCCCTCAGGGATCTCTTGACAGGATTTCCAGGCCTTCTTAAATTCTTCCTAGTGGATGAGACCCACTGAGAGGGATAAAGTCCCTGCCGTCCCTCTTTTCGCTCTTTGACAATAGAATATCGCGTTACGGGCCTACGGGCGGGTAGTTTTGGTCCGTTCTTACGGACCAGGGCAGTTTGCCCGTAAGGGTAAGCCGTTGTTTTTGGAGAGTTTGATCCTGGCTCAGAGCGAACGCTGGCGGCGTGCCTAACACATGCAAGTCGAGCGAGAAAGGGGTGGCAACACCCTGAGTAAAGCGGCGAACGGGTGAGTAACGCGTGGGTAATCTACCCTTTAGTCTGGGATAACCTCTCGAAAGGGGGGCTAATACCGGATGATGTCCTCATGGGGCATCCCAAGGGGAGCAAAGGGGGCGCCCGCAAGGAGCTCTCGCTAGAGGAGGAACCTGCGTCCGATTAGCTAGTTGGTGGGGTAACGGCCCACCAAGGCGACGATCGGTAGCCGGCCTGAGAGGGTGACCGGCCACACTGGGACTGAGACACGGCCCAGACTCCTACGGGAGGCAGCAGTGGGGAATCTTGCGCAATGGGCGAAAGCCTGACGCAGCGACGCCGTGTGGGGGACGAAGGCCTTCGGGTTGTAAACCCCTGTCGGGTGGGACGAATCCCCCGAGGACGAATACTCCTCGGGGTTGACGGTACCGCCGGAGGAAGCCCCGGCTAACTACGTGCCAGCAGCCGCGGTAATACGTAGGGGGCGAGCGTTGCTCGGATTTACTGGGCGTAAAGAGCGCGTAGGCGGCCAGGGAAGTCTGGTGTGAAATCCCTCGGCTCAACCGAGGACCCGCATTGGAGACTCCCTGGCTTGAGTCCAGGAGGGGAGGGTGGAATTCCCGGTGTAGCGGTGAAATGCGTAGAGATCGGGAGGAACACCGGTGGCGAAGGCGGCCCTCTGGAATGGTACTGACGCTGAGGCGCGAAAGCTGGGGGAGCAAACGGGATTAGATACCCCGGTAGTCCCAGCCGTAAACGATGGGCGCTAGGTGTGGGAGGTATTGATCCCTTCCGTGCCGCAGCTAACGCATTAAGCGCCCCGCCTGGGGAGTACGACCGCAAGGTTGAAACTCAAAGGAATTGACGGGGGCCCGCACAAGCGGTGGAGCATGTGGTTTAATTCGACGCAACGCGAAGAACCTTACCAGGGTTTGACATGCCGGTAGTACCGACCTGAAAGGGAAGGGATCCCGCAAGGGAAGCCGGCACAGGTGGTGCATGGCTGTCGTCAGCTCGTGTCGTGAGATGTTGGGTTAAGTCCCGCAACGAGCGCAACCCTCACCCTCTGTTGCCAGCGGGTTATGCCGGGCACTCTGAGGGAACTGCCCCGGTCAACGGGGAGGAAGGCGGGGACGACGTCAAGTCATCATGCCCCTTACGCCCTGGGCTACACACGTGCTACAATGGCCGGTACAAAGGGCTGCAAACCCGCGAGGGGGAGCTAATCCCATAAAGCCGGTCTAAGTTCGGATTGCAGGCTGCAACTCGCCTGCATGAAGGAGGAATCGCTAGTAATCGCGCATCAGCACGGCGCGGTGAATACGTTCCCGGGCCTTGTACACACCGCCCGTCACACCACGAAAGCCGGCTGTACTCAAAGTCGCTGGGCTAACCCGCAAGGGAGGTAAGCGCCAAAGGTATGGTCGGTGATTGGGGTGAAGTCGTAACAAGGTAGCCGTATCGGAAGGTGCGGCTGGATCACCTCCTTTCTAAGGAGCGATTTTGCGTCGAGCAGCAGCAGTCGCTGTTCGGCGTCAGATCGTAGATCAATTCACCCGTAAGCCGGTAGCGCGGTATGATGCGTCCAGGCCGCTCTCTCTGAAGCAGGGAGCGGCCTGGACATTGCTTTGTGGACCCACGGGCCTTTAGCTCAGCTGGTTAGAGCGCACGCTTGATAAGCGTGAGGTCCCTGGTTCGAAGCCAGGAAGGCCCACCAGCCGAATGAGCGGTGAGCGCCGAGTCGTTGGTGCACCGCGCTCGATGCTCTTCCCGTGGGGATGTAGCTCAGCTGGGAGAGCACCTGCTTTGCAAGCAGGGGGTCGGCGGTTCGAATCCGCTCATCTCCACCAGGCCCGTGGGGCCAAGAAAGTGTGCAATCCCCCTCCGAATCTTGGGAGGGAAGCGGCGAACAGCCGCGAGCTCTTTGACAACTGAATAGAGAAGGCGATAGTGAAGAACCGGCAGAAACCGGTCACCCATGACCGTCGGAGTCTTTTTACCGGCGGGATGGGTCAAGCTACTAAGGGTAGGCGGTGGATGCCTTGGCACCAGCAGGCGATGAAGGGCGTGGTAAGCTGCGATAAGCCTCGGGGAGCCGCACGCAGGCGTTGATCCGGGGATTCCCGAATGGGGCAACCCGATGCCGTTTATGCGGCATCATCCCGGCCTGAATCGATAGGGTCGGGAGGCGAACCGGGGGAACTGAAACATCTCAGTATCCCGAGGAAGAGAAATCAACCGAGATTCCCCCAGTAGCGGCGAGCGAAAAGGGAATAGCCCAAACCGTTCCGATGCTAAAGGCCGTATCCGTTGTCGGAGCGGGGTCGTGGGGTCTTGCCGGGGTCCGGTACGGCGGATCCAGGGAGTGACAAACCTTTCTCCTAACTGAACAGCCTGGAAAGGCTGGCCGCAGAGGGTGATAGCCCCGTAGGCGAAAGGAGGAAGGCTCCCCGGGCAGGATTTCCAAGTACCACGGGACCCGAGAAATCCTGTGGGAATTCGGGGGGACCACCCTCCAAGGCTAAATACTCGCTGGTGACCGATAGTGAACCAGTACCGCGAGGGAAAGGTGAAAAGAACCCCTGTGAGGGGAGTGAAATAGAACCTGAAACCGCCTACCTACAAGCAGTCGGAGGGCTATGCTCCGGTGGCAACACCGGAGAACGCCTGACGGCGTGCCTTTTGTATAATGAGCCGGCGAGTTACTCTGTGCGGCGAGGTTAAGCCGTAAGGTGGAGCCGTAGCGAAAGCGAGTCCGAATAGGGCGTACAGTCGTACGGAGTAGACCCGAATCCAGGTGAGCTACCCTTGGCCAGGCTGAAACGTGGGTAAAACCACATGGAGGGCCGAACCGGTGTTGGTTGAAAACAGCTCGGATGAGCTGAGGGTAGGAGTGAAAGGCCTATCAAACCTGGTGATAGCTGGTTCTCCCCGAAATAGCTTTAGGGCTAGCCTCGTACGGTCAGTGGTGGTGGTAGAGCACTGGATGGATTAGGGCCCTTACCCGGGTGCCAACCCCAACCAAACTCCGAATGCCATCAACTGCAGTGCGGGAGTCAGACTACGAGCGATAAGGTCCGTGGTCGAGAGGGAAACAGCCCAGACCGCCAGCTAAGGCCCCGAAATAGAGGCTAAGTGGGAAAGGATGTGTGGTCGCAGAGACAGCCAGGAGGTTGGCTTAGAGGCAGCCACCCTTTAAAGAGTGCGTAACAGCTCACTGGTCGAGTGGCCGCGCGCCGAAAATGTAACGGGGCTCAAGCCTCTTGCCGAAGCTGCGGATTCGTCCCGATTCGTCGGGATGAGTGGTAGGGGAGCGTTCCGCACCGAGCGAAGGTGGACCGTAAGGACCGCTGGACGGTGCGGAAGTGATTATGCCGGCCCGAGTAGCGATAAGGCAGGTGAGAATCCTGCCCGCCGAAAGCCTAAGGTTTCCTGAGGAAGGGTCGTCCGCTCAGGGTTAGTCGGGTCCTAAGCCGAGGCCGAAAGGCGTAGGTGATGGACAACGGGTTAATATTCCCGTACCACCTGGCGGCGCTTAAGTCCCGATGGGGGGACGCAGGAGGGTAAGCCAGCCCGCGATCGGAAGTGCGGGTCCAAGCCATTAGGGGGGCTCCGTAGGCAAATCCGCGGGGCCGCTACCCCCGAGAGGTGATGGGTACCTCCTCCGCGAGGAGGGGGGAACTGGTCTAACCACGCTGCCAAGAAAAACCCCTAGGGAGTCGTCGTCCGGTGCCCGTACCGTAAACCGACACAGGTAGGCAGGGAGAATATCCCAAGGCGCGCGAGAGAACACTCGCTAAGGAACTCGGCAAAATGGCCCCGTAACTTCGGGAGAAGGGGTGCCATGCTCCGGTGAGCGGACTTGCTTCGCGAGCCGGAGAAGGCCGCAGTGAAAAGGGCCAAGCGACTGTTTACTAAAAACACAGGTCTCTGCGAAGTCGCAAGACGACGTATAGGGACTGACGCCTGCCCGGTGCCGGAAGGTTAACAGGAAGGGTCATCTCGAGCAATCGGGAGAAGCTCTGAATGGAAGCCCCGGTAAACGGCGGCCGTAACTATAACGGTCCTAAGGTAGCGAAATTCCTTGTCGGGTAAGTTCCGACCTGCACGAATGGCGTAACGACTTGGCCGCTGTCTCAGCGAGTGGCTCGGTGAAACTGTAGTACCGGTGAAGATGCCGGTTACCCGCGGCTAGACGGAAAGACCCCGTGGACCTTCACTGTAGCCTGGCATTGAATCTTGGTGTGGTATGTGTAGGATAGGTGGGAGGCTTTGAAGCGGGGGCGCTAGCTCTCGTGGAGCCAACCTTGAAATACCACCCTTACGATACTCGGATTCTAACCAAGGCCCGTCATCCGGGTCAGGGACCATGCCAGGTGGGCAGTTTGACTGGGGCGGTCGCCTCCTAAAAGGTAACGGAGGCGCCCAAAGGTCCCCTCAGCACGGTCGGTAATCGTGCGGCGAGTGTAAAGGCACAAGGGGGCTTGACTGCGAGACCTACAAGTCAAGCAGGTGCGAAAGCAGGGCTTAGTGATCCGGCGGTTCCGTGTGGAAGGGCCGTCGCTCAACGGATAAAAGGTACCCCGGGGATAACAGGCTTATCTCCCCCAAGAGTCCACATCGACGGGGAGGTTTGGCACCTCGATGTCGGCTCATCGCATCCTGGGGCTGAAGCAGGTCCCAAGGGTTGGGCTGTTCGCCCATTAAAGCGGTACGTGAGCTGGGTTTAGAACGTCGTGAGACAGTTCGGTCCCTATCTGCCGTGGGCGCAGGAGACTTGCGAGGAGCTGTCCCTAGTACGAGAGGACCGGGACGGACGAACCTCTAGTGTACCAGTTGTCCCGCCAGGGGCATCGCTGGGTAGCTATGTTCGGACGGGATAACCGCTGAAAGCATCTAAGCGGGAAGCCCACCTCAAGATGAGGTCTCCCGTGGCGCAAGCCACCTAAAGGCCCCTCGAAGATCACGAGGTTGATAGGCCGGAGGTGTAAGCCCAGGAATGGGTTGAGCTTACCGGTACTAATCGGCCGTGCGGCTTGACCATATATCCCGTTTTTGCCTGGTTCTTCACCGCCTTCTCTATTCGTTGGGTTCACAGTTCCCGGTGACCATGGCGGAGGGGTCACACCCGTTCCCATTCCGAACACGGAAGTTAAGCCCTCCAGCGCCGATGGTACTGCCCTGGTAACGGGGTGGGAGAGTAGGTCGTTGCCGGGATAAAAAAAGCCCGCCAGTTTTTGCTGGCGGGCTTTTCTTTTGTCATTGGGAGCGTGTAGGAAGCCCCAGGGGCCGCGCGCCCAGAATCGTCACTGGGATGCCGGCGGCCGTTGGTGGTTGATGACGCTCATGGCCGTGGCGATCATGGCCCCGACGTCGGCAACGTTCGCTGGAAGGATCATAGAGTTGGTGGACTTCGCCAACTCGCCGAACTTCTCAATGTACTCTTCGGCGACACGCAACTGCACCGCTTCAGGACCTCCCGGCAACTGGATCGATTCTGCCACCCTCCGGATGCCTACGGCCGTTGCGTTGGCGAGCGCGAGGATGGCCGCCGCGGCCCCCTCCGCTTCATTGATCTGCTGCTGTTTCCTGGCCTCCGAGGCCTTAATGACCTGTTGTTTCTGGCCCTCGGCCGCGTTGATGGCGGCATCGCGCTCTCCCTCGGAGGTGAGGATGGTCGCCCGCTTCTCCCGCTCCGCGCGCATCTGCTTCTCCATGGCGGCGAGAACGTCCCTGGGAGGGCTGATGTTCTTGATCTCGTACCGCAGGACCTTGATCCCCCAAGGCTCCGAGGCCTTGTCGAGTTCGTTCACGACCTGCGTGTTGATGTGGGTGCGCTCCTCGAAGGTCCGGTCCAAGTCGATCTTTCCCACCTCGCTCCGGAGCGTGGTCTGGGCAAGCTGACTGATCGCGAAGAGATAATCCGCCACACCGTACGAGGCCCGTTGGGGATTCATGACCTTGAGGTACAGCACCCCGTCCACATGGACCTGCACGTTGTCGCGGGTGATGCACACCTGCTCGGGGATATCCACGGCCATTTCCTTGAGCGAATGGCGGTAACGGATGCGGTCAAAGAACGGCAGGAGGACGTAGAAGCCGGCCCCGAGCGTGGTCCGGTACTTTCCCAGCCGCTCGACCACATAGGCGCTCTGCTGGGGCACCACCACAGCCGTCTTGGCGATGACGATGACCACGAGGACGAAAAGTACCAAAGCGACTATCAAGCCTTCGGTCATGGTCTGGCTCCTTTCGAGCTACTCGGCCTGAATCCAGAGGGTGAGGCCCTCGACCCGATACACGCGGCAGCGCTGCCCCTTGGTGAGCGTTCGTTTGTCCCCGTTCTGCACCGTCCATGCGGTACCCCGCAACTCCGCCTTGCCGACGGCCCCCGGGGATAGGTCCTCGAGCGGCGTCGCCACCTCGCCCTGGAGCGTGTCCACGGGGCTCACAAGCTCTTGAGACCTCATCCACGCGACGAGGGGGCCCCGAAACACGAGCAGCGAGACGAGCGAAATCGCCGAGAACAGCAACCACTGAGCCCACTCAGGCCCGCCCACGCCGAACGCCACCATGGCGCCGATTACCAGGGCGGCGATGCCGAAAAAGAACAGGAAAAAGCCGGGCGTGACCATTTCAACACCCAGGAGGACCAGGCCGATCAAAATCCAAATCCACCAAGGCACCGCGTGACCTCACTTCTGCCGGTTGGGACCGTACTCTAACGGGCTAGTGACAATCACCAGCAAGACATATGCCAAGAGGACTTGGCTCCCTGGTGCCCGGCCCTCTAGCGGCCGACGCACCTCTGGTGGGTGCCCGAATGCCCTGGTGACGGGGTGGGAGGGGAGGGCGTTAGCGCATGTTCCCGGTGTGACCGAGCGAGTAGCGGCCAGGCTGGGGCCAGACGGTGAGCCCGTGCGGCTCCTTGCCCACCGGGATGGTCCTGACCTGGCCTGTCGTGGTGTCGATGGCGTAGACGACGTCGTCGTAACGGCCAGAGAGCCACAGCACCTTGCCGTCGGCGCTCAGGTTGCCCATGTCGGGGCTGCCGCCGCCGGGAATGGGCCACGTTGCGACGATCCTGTGCGTGACGAAGTCGATGACGGACACGCTCCCCTTGCCGTGCGGGGGGCCGTACACGTGAGAGGAGCCGCGGTTGGCGACGTACAGCTTCGTCGCGTCCCGACTCGGGTAGAGCCCGTGCGCCCCGACCCCGGTCTTGATGAAGCCGACTTCGGTGAGCCGTTCACCGTCGATGAGGAACACACCCGCGGCCTTCATGTCGGCTACGAAGAAGGTCTGGCCGTCGGGCGAGATGCGGATGTCCTGGGGCATGCCCCCCTTCACGAGCTGGAGGTAGCCGAGGATTTTCCGGTTCACGAGGTCGATTTTCACCAGGCTTCCCTGGTACTCGCAGGTAAAGATGGCGAAGCGGCCGTCGATCGAAAAGTCGCCGTGGTTGATCCCGGCGCACCCCGGCACCGGGAGCGAGCTCTGCAACGCCATCGTCTGCGGATCGCGGAAGTCGAGCCGCTTCAGCGCCTCGGCCACCACGATCGCCGAGCGGCCGTCGGGCGTGAAGTACATGTTGTAGGGGTCATCCGCCGGGATGGGTCTTCCCGGCTTGCCCGTCGTCGGGTCGATGGGGGTCAAGCTTCCGTCAGCCCGTCCCTCCGCATTGTTCGTTACCCAGAGCGTCCTGAGGTCCCAGGAGGGGACCACGTGCTGCGGGTGCAGGCCCACGGGGAAGCGATCTACCACCTTGAAGATGTTCGGGTCAATCACGGTCACGTCACCGGACTGACGGTTGGGCACGTAGATCCGCGGCAACGCGCCGGCAACGGCGGGGCTCAGCTTGTCAGCCTGCGTCTCACTGTAGAGATTGTTTGGGTCCACCACCGGCGGCATCCCCGGTACCGTATCGATGGTGTGCGCTCGCTGTTGCGCCGTGGCGGCACCGGGCCAGGCGGACACAGCAAGCACGAGTCCGATTCCGAGACCTGCGCCCATGAGGGCACGAGGTCGAGCACGGTTCATCCGTCTGCCCCGCTAGTGTGGCTACCCCCCCCAACGCCCGCTAAGACTCGCCAAAATTCCGACGGTTGTCAAGCCCGCCTTCACCCGACCCACCACCGGTGGGTGCCCGACTGCCCTGGATGCGCACTCTTTCTTATTGACAATCGCTCTGCGACTTGATAGGAACGATCCCCGGCAACCCGCGAGAATCAACACAATCACAAGGGGGTAAACGATGGTGAAAAAGCGTGGCTTTCTTACTTTCGTGCTGTCTGTCATGGTCGTGGCCGGCATTGCGACGCTCGTCGCCGCCCAAGCCCAATATGGCACCGCGGCCGAGGCCAAGGGCATGCTCGAGAAGGCGGTGGGCGCGATCAAGGCGGACAAAGCCAAGGCCCTCGGAATGTTTGCCAAGGGCGAAGGGGGGTTCAAGGACCGGGATCTGTATCCCTTCTGCGGCGGTCCCGACGGCAATTTCACCGCCCATCCGACGCTCACCGGCAAGAGCCTCAAGGAACTGAAGGACAAGGCCGGTAAGGGGCTCGGCGCGGAAATGTACAAGGTTGCCACGGAGGGCCAGATCAGCGAGGTCAGCTACATGTGGCCTCGGCCGGGCCAAACCGACCCGGTCCAGAAGGTCAGCTACGTGACCAAGGTCGGTGACCAGGTCTGCGCGGTCGGCTATTACAAGTAATCCCCTCCCGGGCCGACGGCGGACGACGCCGTCTATCGGGGTGGGAGAGTAGGACGTTGCCGGGACAAAAAAAGCCCCGGGTCGGATGACCCGGGGCTTCTGCTTTGACGGCCTTTGCTCGAAATCGACGTTATCTATGGCTCCGCGGAGTAGGCGCGGGCCGACCCTGGCCGGCGTCGTGCCGCATCTCGCCCCTGTCCTGCCGGATCTCCCGACGGTCCCCGCGGATCTCGCGCCGGTCGTCCCGGATTTCCCTCCGGTCCTCCCGGAGCTCCCCACGGTCCTCTCTGATCTCCTCGCGAGAAGCCCCTTCGCGAATGTCTTCGCGCAGTTCCCGTCTGTCCTCGCGCAGCTCGCCACGGTCCTCGCGCAACTCCCGACGGTCCTGTCGTAGCTCCCGCCGGTCTTGCCGGAGCTCTTTTCGATCCCTGGCGATCTCCCTGGCCTCGTCGCGAAGCCGCGGGTGCTCTGCGAGGAACTTGGCCGCGCCTGGGTGGTTCAGCATGAAGTGGGCGGCCCGGGGATGCTTGGCGAGTTTCTCCGCCAGTCCCGGGTGCTTTTCCAGAAACTGTTCGAGCCGGGGATGCTTGGCGACCCATTCGGCGAACCGCGCATCCTTCGCCACGTTGTCCGGGGTGATGTCTGCTTCACTGAACCTGCCGGGCTCCGCGGGGGTTGCGGGCTGCGTCCCGCTCGGGGTTGACCGCGGGGGTCCCTGCTGCGCCCGCGCCGCTGTCACGCCCCAGGCCGCGTGTCCTCCAACCACGAGAGCCATGGCTATGAAAAACATGAACTGTCGCATTTCTCGGTTTCCTCCTTTGATGTCCTCGCCGTGATGACCATCATCCGACGGTTCATCTTTTTAGACGGCGGGCCTCACCAAACGTTAAACGGCATGTCAATGTCAACCGAACCGTGTGGTTACGTCGTGGTCTCACCTCCGTCTCCGTCTTCAGCCACCGGGAGGGTAACGGTGAACGTGCTGCCTTTCCCCTCACCTTCCGATTCGATGCAGATTCGCCCCCCATGCATCTCGACGAGGCGCCTGGTGATGACAAGACCCAAACCCGTTCCTTCGCACTGCGCTCCGTGCGACGCCTCGAGCCTCGTGAAGGGCTGGAACAGCTTTGGCTGATCCTCGGGCCGGATCCCTATGCCCGTGTCCGTTACGGCGATTTCGACGAAATCGCCGTGGTGTTCATGGTAGGTCCCTTTCTGACCCTGAACCGTCCGGGCGGAGACCGTGACGCGCCCGCCGGGCGGCGTGAATTTCACCGCGTTGGACAACAGGTTGGTGAGGATCTGCCTGACCCGGGAGGGATCGGCGTACAGGGAGGGAAGCGATTCGCCAGGCACAGACTCGACGACGAGATTCTTCTTACCGGCCTGGTCCCTGATCATCGCGACGGCCTCGGCGATGAGTTCGCCGATCCGTACCGGCTTCCGGTGGAGCTCGACCCGCCCCACCTCGACCTTGGAGAGGTCGAGCAGATCATCGATGATCTGGAGAAGGTGGTGGCCGGCCTTGTGGATGTTCTGCACGTGCCGCGCCTGCTTCTCCGTCAGGGGGCCAAAGTGCTGGTCCCGCAAGACCTCGGAAAAACCGATGATGGTGTTCAAGGGGGTCCGAAGTTCGTGGCTCACATTCGCTAGAAAGGTCGACTTATGGCGGGAGGCGTCCTCGGCCTCCACCAGGGCCTCTTGGAGGCGGGCATTGGCGGCCTCCACTTCCCTGGTCCGCTCTTCCACTGTGCGCTCCAAGCCCTCGGCGTGGGACTTCACCTGGGTATAGAGGCGGGCGTTCTCGATGGCGGTCGCGGCATGGGCGCCGATGGCCGAGAGGAGGTTGAGGTCGTCTTGGTCGAACGGGCGGTCGGTCGGGCCGTTCAGCACCTGGATGACTCCAATCATCTTTTCACGGATCTTGAGCGGGACGCAGAGCGCGGACTTGGTGGTGAACCCGGTGTGATAGTCGACCCCCTGATAGAACCGGCTGTCCTGTCGCACATCCGGGACGATGAGCGAACACCCGTGCTGGAAGACCCAGCCGGCGATTCCCTTTCCCACCTTCAAGCGCCGGCCCTTGAGCGCCTCCCCGTGCTCGCCCGATCCGATGCGAAAGACCAATTCGTCCCTCTCGTCATCCTTCAGCAAGAGCGAGCTGGCCTCCACACCCATCACGGTCTGGATGCGCTCCATGATGAGGCGCAGAAGCTCGTCAACATCCAGGGTCGCCGTGAGGAGCGCGGAGACGTCATTGAGGGCCGCGAGCTCCCGAATCCGCAGGAACAGCGGAGTGACATCACGGATCACCAGGAGCTGGCCTGTGGCCCATCCATCGCCGAGAAGATTGGTGATGGTGAGTTGGAGCGTCCGGTCCCGATACGCATAGACGAGCCGCTCCGTGGCCAACCCCTCCTGGCGGGCCAGGGCCTTCAGGGCGAGGAGTAAGGGATCGGTGTCCCGACCATCCAGGATGGTCGGGAGCGCCACCCCCACCAGGTTCCGCTCCTGCCATTGAAAGAGCGCGGCGCCTGCCGGATTGGCGTAAAGGATGCGATGGGAGGAGTCCAGGAAGAGGATCCCTTCACCGAGATTTTGGAAGAGGGCATTGAAGTGGGCGGTGTGGGCGAGCAGCTCGGTAACGATCCTGCGGGGCTGGATCTCTCCGACACCCCGGATCTGCTCGGCCCAGACAGGAGAAGCGGTTCCATCCTCGAACGCCCGGAGGATCGGAAATAGGTCCTGAAGGATCGCATCGATGTTGCGCTTGGCGATGTAGGCGTCGGCCCTGACGTAGCGAAGCCATTGCGCAGACTCAGGGGCCGTCCCGGTGAGCACGATGATCGGGATGGACCGGGATTTGGGGTCCTCCTTGAGTTGTTGGCAGACCTCGATCCCGTCCACCTTCGGCATGACGAGATCCAGGACGAGGAAGTCGGGCGCCTCTCTGCGGACTTGATCGAGGGCCTCCATCCCATCGAATGCGGCTAAGACCTGATAGCCCCGCTCTTCGAGGGCTTCGTGCAGGAGCCCAACTAGGAGGCGGTCGTCATCGGCCACCAGAACCTTTCGCGGCACTACCGCACCCTCCCGGGCGCCAAAGGTCTAGGGCCCCCCGGCGTCGGCAGCCAATGCACTCTTGCGCAAAGAGAGCATAATGGCTGCGTGTATGTGGTGTAGTCAGGGATTATTTGCAAGGCGCGTGCCGGGGCGCACGAAGCGGAGGCTGGCCGACGCAGCGCTCGCCCAAGAGCGTGAGAAATGGTATCTTAAGGGCCTCGATCCCGGAGGTAGAGCCGGCGAAGCTCGGCGAAGAACGCGAGCGCCTCCCGGGTGCGGTAATCGGGATAGGTCCAGGGAAGGGGTTGGTACGCCCCTTGCTCGTATTTCAGATGAAGATCCCCAAAGATCCCCTGGTCCAGATAGATCCGGTGGGCGTAGTCCTTGGTGCTGGCCAGGACGATCTTCGCCGGGGTAAGATAGCCTGGGTCGACGTTGATCCGGCGCCGCAGAGTCCTCTTGCCGGCAAGGCTGAACTGCCCCTCGATCTGATTGGTCCGATGCTTGGCCTCCGGAAGTATATTCTGTGCGATCAGGGCCTCGGCGGCCACGAAGCGCCGATAGAGTCCGGATCCCATTTCCGTCTCGTAATACTCGGTGAAGGAGAAGGGGAAGACCTCGCTCTTCAGGTCGAGGGGACCGAAGGCTGCACTCAGGGACGATTCGACCGCTGCGAGAAGGCCTTCCGGTGCAAGGATGGCGAAGAAGAGCTTGGCGTTTCGTGCCCCCGGAACTTCTTTCACTCCCCTATCCCCCGTGATGCTCGACCGCGAACAATATATCCTGAATTGTTCCCTCGACCAACTTTTAGTTTCTTGACAGGCTCTTACATGTATGTTATTCATGCTTGACATGAAGGTTTGCCTCCGAGGGGGACGAGACCGGATGCGTAAGCTATCGGTGATCCTCGTAGGGATGATGGCGTCCCTCCTCCTCGCCCATCTCGCGTGGCCGGGGGAGATCGAGGTCCTCTACGAAGGGCAATGGAAAATTCTGAAGACCGAACTGGTGAGCGGTCGGGAGTACGTGCCCCTTGCCCAAGTGGCAAAAATCACCGGAGGAGGGGTTCTAAGAGATGGATTGCGGGTGAACGGTGTCACCTTCCGCTTGGTGGAAGGCGAGCCGGGGGTCGTCGTCGGGGATACGACCTTTCTTCTCACGGCCCCTCCGGTGAAGCAGCGGGGGGCCTTCTGGGTTCCTGTCGAGTTTCTCGTCCGGGCGCTCGAGGCCCGGTACGGCGAAGGACGGGTCTTCTGGAATAGATCCGGCCGCGTCGTCTGGCTGGGAAAGGAGCAGTATAACCTTCGCCTGCTGCGACACCACGCCTATCCCGACTATACCCGATTGGTGATTGAGGCGCTGACACCACTCAATTTCCGCCTGCAGGAGGAGGGTAAGGCTCAGCTCAGCCTCCGGATCGAGGGCGGCATCCTGTCTCCCATGCTCTCCGAGGCCGTTCGGATCAACGATGGGGTCGTCGAGATGGTGGAGCCGACGCAAGGGCAGGGGGAGGCGATCTTTCGTATTCAGCGGGATGCCTTCGGGGGCCTGACCCGGACCTTTACCCTCAATAACCCTGAACGGATTGTCGTCGATCTCTACCGGGTCAAAACAGCCGCCCAGCCCCCGCCCGAGACTCCGCCTGCCCAGCCGTCGTCCCGCGCCCCGTCGGCAGCCCCCGCCACCCCCCAGGTGACGGGTCTCAGGACCATCGCCATCGATCCCGGTCACGGCGGGCGGGATACGGGAGCCATCGGACCCAAGGGTCTGCAGGAGAAGGACGTCGTCTTAGACATTGGGCTGAAACTCCGCCGTCTGATTCAAGAGCGGTTGGGGATCCGGGTGGTCATGACCCGGACGGAGGATGTCTTTGTCCCGCTCGAAGAGCGGACCGCCATTGCCAACCGGGCCAAGGCCGATTTCTTCATCAGCGTCCATGTCAACGCCGCTCATCGCACCAGGGCTCAGGGGTTCGAGACGTACTTTTTGAGCCGAGAGCCCTCGGACAGCGCTGCCAGGGCCTCTGCCATCCGGGAGAACCTGTCGGTGAATCTCGGGGGACTCAGGCCAAAAGAGGAAGACGCCCTAAGAGCCATTCTCTGGGACATGGCCAACACCCTCTATCTGAAGGAGTCTAGCGAGCTGGCGCAGATCCTCCTCGACGAGCTCGACAAGATTCTCCAGGTCGACAACAGAGGGGTGAAGTCGGCCCCCTTCTTCGTCCTGATGGGGGCCGCCATGCCAGCAGTCCTCTTGGAGGTGGCCTTCATCTCCAACCCGCAGGAGGAAAAGAACCTCCAAGCCGAAGGGTACAAGGACCGGGTCGCTGAGGCTCTCTATGCGGGGATCGTCCGCTTCAAGGATCGCTACGAGCGACGTCTGGGGCTCGTCCCTTCTGCACCCGGTCGATCGGTCCCGACGGCCAAGAGGTAGAGGGAAATGGCGCCCCTCCCGGATCGGAGGCTTCTCCTGGGCCTGCTTTTCCTGGTCGTTGTGGTGGGGGCTCTCGGCTTTCTCCTGGGTCGAGTCCTCGCCCCGCGGGCTCCGGAACCCCGGGACTCTCCCGTTCAGGACGGAGGCGCGGTCGATGTCACCACTCGGCGCATCCGCCTGTTCTTCGCCGTCCCCAATGCGGACAGGCTTCAGGAAGAAGAGCGGACGATCCCCCGGGCCGCCTCGTTAGTGGAGGAGGCAAAGCGGGCCGTGGCCGAACTCATCAAGGGGCCCCAGACCGACCTCAACCCGACGATCCCGTCCGGCGTCGGGCTCCTGCAGCTCTATTTTGACGGCCGCGGGACCGCATACGTGGACTTCACGCGCGATCTCCAGACAAAACATCCGGGGGGGACCGGCGGTGAGCTCTTGACCATTTACTCTATCGTGGATACGCTCACCGCCAACTTTGGGGAAATCCAGCAGGTCAAGCTCCTCGTGGAGGGGTCCGAAATCCTGACGCTGGCCGGGCACATCGACACCCGGCGTCCCTTCAGGCCCCGCTACTCCTTTGAGAGGGTGCGATAGATGCGGGCGGGCGGCCGTAAAGATGAGGAGATACGTCCGGTCACGATCACCCGGGGCTATCTCAAGTACGCCGAGGGGTCGGCCTTGATCGAAGTCGGGGAGACCAGGATCCTGTGCGCCGCCTCGGTGGAGGAGCGCGTTCCCCAGTTTCTCAAGGACTCGGGTCAGGGGTGGATTACCGCCGAATACGGATTGCTCCCCCGCTCCACGACCACGCGCACTCCCCGGGAGGTCGCGGCGGGGCGCGTGAGCGGCCGCACCTCCGAGATCCAACGGCTCGTCGGCCGATCGCTCAGAGGTGTGACGGATCTGAGGCGGCTGGGGGAGCGCACGATCGTCATCGACTGCGATGTGATCCAGGCCGATGGCGGGACGCGGACCGCTGCGGTCACCGCCGGCTTTGTGGCCTTGGCGGATAGCGTGGCTCTGCTCCGGGACCAGGGCAAGATCAAGGAGGACCCCCTGCTGGATTCTGTCGCAGCCATCAGCGTGGGCATCGTGGAGGGGCGCGTCCTCTTGGATCTCTGCTACGCCGAGGACGCCATCGCCGAAGTGGACATGAACGTAGTGATGACCGGAGCGGGGAGATTCGTCGAGGTTCAGGGCACGGCGGAGGAATCCCCCTTCAGTAAGGAGCAGCTCGACACCATGTTGGCCGTGGCGGCCCAGGGAGTACGACAGCTGGTTCGACTGCAGCAACGATTGCTCGCGGAGCGGCTCCAGACGGCCAAATTGGCCCTTGACAAGAGCTAACCCCGCGTCTACCATGAAAATTGTCCTGGCGACGCGGAATCCTCACAAGCTCCGGGAGATTACCGCGATCCTCGGCGACGTTGGGGTAGAATGGATTCCGTATTCTACCCTTGCAGATGCACCGGTCCTGAAGGAGGAAGGCTCGAGCCTCCGGGAGAACGCTGCCGCGAAGGCCGAAGACGGAGTGGCCTTCACGGGCTGTGTTGCCCTCGCTGAGGACTCCGCCCTGGAGGTGGATGCTCTCGGTGGGGCCCCGGGGGTTCATTCTTCTCGTTTCCTAGGGGAGGGGGCGACCGACGACGATCGGATCCAGGGGATCCTCAAGCAGCTTCGGACCTACCCCTGGCACGGACGGACCGCCCGTTTTCGTTGTGTGGTCGCCGTGGCCCAACCGGGGAGACCGACCGAGTTTGCCGAAGGGGTCTGTGAAGGGTATATCGCGTGGGAGCCGAGGGGGACGGCCGGGTTCGGTTACGACCCCATTTTTTACGTCCCCGAATATGGTCAGACGTTGGCCGAGATCGGGCCGGCATTGAAAAACCGAATCAGTCATCGCGCCAAAGCCCTGGAGGCGTGTCGGGAGATCTTGATGCGGCTCAGGGACAGGGGGCGATCGTGAGGGGGGCGTCGTCTCGGGGGATGGCGCAGCTTGGGTGCGCATCCCGCACTGATGCGGGAGGGTCGTCCCGCAACATCCGCAACTGGATTTTTGGTCGGGGTGAGGGCAAGCACTGGATCGGGGTGTGGCGCAGCCTGGTAGCGCACCTGCCTTGGGCGCAGGGGGTCGGAGGTTCAAATCCTCTCACCCCGACCAACTATACGAATTATGATGTTGCGGGATCGCCCCGACCAATCGTTGAGAGGACGTTGCGCGATCATCCCGACCACGGGACGTGTCGGGTGGAATTTCTTGCGCCTGTAGCTCAGCCCGGACAGAGCAACGGCCTCCGGAGCCGTGTGTCAGAGGTTCAAATCCTCTCAGGCGCGCCACACCGCCAGAGGCGGCGTTCATAGTTCAAAGTTCATGGTTCAGGGTGTAGTGGCGTAACGGAGTTTGGCTATGAACGATGAGCCAATAACCATGAACCGAATACGAGCGGTGGTGAGCGTAGCTCAACGGTTAGAGCACTGGACTGTGGCTCCAGGGGTTGAGGGTTCGAATCCCTCCGTTCACCCCAGTTGTAAGCTAGAAGGCTGGAATGCGGGGACGCTGGGAAGCTCAGTACACCCAAGGGCTAAGCATTTGCATCCCAGCATACCAGCTTCCTAGCGTTCCAGCGTGGAACGTGCGCCCATAGCTCAGCTGGATAGAGCGCCGGACTTCGAATCCGTAGGTCGCAGGTTCGAATCCTGCTGGGCGCGCCATAGCCGCTGAAGGCGAACGGGGCGCCTGTAGCTCAGGGGATAGAGCAACTGCCTTCTAAGCAGTGGGTCAGAGGTTCAAATCCTCTCAGGCGCGCCATGCCGCCCGACGGACGGCGTTCACGGTTCAGAGTTCATAGTTCATGGTTGATGGTATATGGTGATGGAATCTTGGTGAATTTTCCGACTATGAACCATGAATCATTAACCGTGAACCGAAGGGGGCCGCTAGCTCAGCCTGGTAGAGCAGCTGACTCTTAATCAGCGGGTCCAAGGTTCAAGTCCTTGGCGGCCCACCATCATTGGTTCAGGGTTGTCTGAAACTCTGAACCATGAACTATGAACTATGAACCCAGAGGGCGAGAGTGGCGGAATAGGCAGACGCGCGGGACTTAGGATCCCGTGGGTAAAACCGTGGGGGTTCGACTCCCCCCTCTCGCACCAAGAGATGCGGCGATGAAGATCAGTGTCGAAGAACTCGCCGGGTGCAAGCGCGCCCTCACCGTAGAGGTCTCGCCTGAGGCGGTCCGCCCCGCGGTGGAAGGGGCGTATCGCAAGCTGGGTCAGCGGGTCGCCCTCCCGGGCTTTCGGCGGGGGAAGATACCTCGGGAGATCCTCGAGCGTCGGTTCCGAGATGAGATTCGGGAAGAGGTGCTCCAGGAGATGATCCCGACGACCTACCGGCAGGCGCTCCAGCAGTCCCACCTGGACCCGGTTGGGCTTCCCACGGTCGAGGAGGTTGACTTCCAGCTCGGGGAGCCCCTGCGGTACCGGGCCGTCGTGGAGGTCAAGCCTCCGCTCGAGGTCAGGGACTACAAGGGGGTTACCATCTCTCGAAAGAAAATGGAAGTGACCGATCAGGAGGTGGAGGAACACCTCAAGCTCCTCCAGGAACGAGTAGCAGAATATGTCCCCATGGAGGGCTGGCCGGCCCTCAGAGAGGATCGGCTCATCGTTGACGCGCAGGGGTTCGTGGATGGAAAACCGAGGAAGGACCTTCGGGTGGAGGATTTCACCCTGGAGCTCGGGGCGGGCCAGTTGCTCCCGGGTGTGGACGAGCGTCTCGTCGGCGCCCTGAAGGGGGAGCTCCGGGATGCCCCGGTGGCCTTTCCCCCCGATGATCCACGGAAAGACCTCCGGGGGAAGGAGGTTCTCTTTCGGTTCACGGTGAAGGAGGTCAAGAAGAAAAGGGTCCCGCCCCTGGATGACGCCTTTGCGAAAGCCGTGGGCGAGTGCGGGACGTTACGGGAGCTCCGGGAGAAGGTCCGTCAGGATGTTCTCACGCGGAAGGAGCACGCTGAGGAACAGCGCCTCAAGTGGGAGGTGGTGGAGAAGATCGCAGCCGCCCATCCCGTTGAGGTCCCCGAAGGCATGGTGCGCCGAGAAATGGAGGGGATGCTTCGCGACTTTTCCGCCTCGCGGGGCGGTCGCCCGGAACGCCTGGAGGGAGAGGTCTCGTTCCGTTTGAAGCTGGAGGAGGCGGCCCGGAAGCGGGCCAGGCACATCCTGGTTCTCGACGCCATCGCGCGGCAGGAAGGGATTGCGGCCACCCCCGACGAGGTGGAGGCTGAGGTGGAGCAATTGGCGTCTGTGCTCCACCAAAAGCCGGATGAACTCAGGGCCCACCTGCGCCGCGAGGGTCGCATGGAGGCGGTCGCGGCCAACGTTGGCGAGCGGAAAACCGTGGAGTTTCTCTTCGCGCAGGCGAGGATTCTGGACAATTACGACCTCATTACCATCCCGTAGGGGAGGACCCCCGGCACAGGCTGCCGGGGCAAGGGGAGGGGGATTGCCCATGTATCTCGTGCCCATGGTGGTGGAACAGACGAGCCGCGGGGAGCGGGCGTACGATATCTTCTCCCGTCTCCTGAAGGATCGGATCATCTTCCTCGGGCAGCCCATCGATGACGTCGATGCCAATCTGATCATCGCTCAGATGATCTTCCTGGAGGCTGAGGACCCGGAGAAGGATATCCACATGTACATCAACTGTCCGGGTGGCTCGGTGACGGCGGGCCTTGCCATCTACGATACGATGCAGTACATCAAGCCGGACGTGGAGACCATCTGCATGGGGCAGGCCAGCAGCATGGGGGCACTGCTGCTCGCGGCGGGCAAGAAGGGGAAGCGCTACTCCCTGCCTCACGCCCGGATCATGATCCACCAGCCATTGGGGGGCGTCCATGGCCAGGCCACCGATATCGACATCCAGGCCCGAGAGATCCTCCGGGTCCGGGATGAGGTGAACCGGATCCTCGTTGCCCATACGGGCCAATCCCTCGAGAAGATCCAGAAGGATACGGACCGGGACTTCTTCATGACCGCCGAGCAGGCCAGGGAGTACGGTATCCTCGATGAGGTGATCGTCTCGCGGGACGGGGCGAAGCTCCACTCAGAGATGTTGGCGCGGGCGTCAAGGCAATAGGAGGGAAGAGATGGCCAAGCCGGTCAAGCATGGCGGAAAACTCCAGTGCTCCTTCTGCGGCAAGAGCCAGGAGGATGTCCGCAAGCTGATTGCCGGACCGACCGTCTACATCTGTGATGAATGCATCGAACTGTGCAACGACATCATCTCCGAGGAGCTGGAGGAGGAACGAGGGAGGGACCTCGGGGATATTCCCAAACCGGCGGAGATCAAGGCCATCTTGGACCAATACGTCATCGGGCAGGAGCGCGCCAAGCGGATCCTGTCGGTGGCGGTCTACAACCATTACAAACGGATCAACGCCAAGCCCCGGTGCGACGAGGCCGAGCTGGCCAAGTCCAATATCCTGCTCATCGGCCCGACCGGATCGGGGAAGACGTTGCTCGCGCAGACCTTTGCCAAGATCCTGGATGTGCCCTTCACCATCGCCGATGCCACGACCCTCACGGAGGCGGGATACGTGGGGGAGGATGTGGAGAATATCATTCTCCGCCTGCTCCAGATGGCCGACTATGACATCGAACGCGCAGAGCGGGGGATCGTCTATATCGATGAGATCGACAAGATCGCCCGCAAATCTGAGAACCCATCTATCACCCGTGATGTCTCCGGCGAGGGGGTCCAGCAGGCGCTGCTCAAGATCCTGGAGGGGACGGTGGCCAACGTGCCCCCCCAGGGGGGACGCAAACACCCCCAGCAGGAGTACCTCCAGGTCGATACCACGAACATCCTCTTCATATGCGGCGGTGCCTTCATCGGGCTGGAGAAGATGGTCGAGGCCCGGATGGGCAGCAAGGCGATGGGCTTCGGGGCCGCGATCCAGGGGCGGCGCGACAGAAAGATCGGAGAAACTCTCGCCGAGGTCCAGCCGGAGGACCTCCTGAAGTTCGGCCTGATCCCTGAGCTGATCGGGCGTCTCCCGGTGGTGGCCCCGCTCCACGAGCTCGACGAAGCGGCCCTGATTCGCATCCTGGTGGAGCCGAAGAACGCCCTGCTGAAGCAGTACCAGCGGTTTTTTGGATTTGAGGGGGTGAAGCTGACCTTTACCGATGAGGCCGTGCGGGCCGTGGCACATGCCGCAGTGCGCCGAGCCACGGGGGCCCGAGGCCTTCGATCGATCCTCGAGGATATCATGCTAGATATCATGTACGAGATCCCCTCTCAGACCGGCGTAGCGGAAGTGATCATCGGGCGAGAGGTGATCTTGGAGCGGAATCGTCCCATCCTCCTGTACCACAAGAAGAAGGCCGAATCGGCGTAACCAGTCCTGGCGCGCGTCGCGTTCGGTTTATTTCGCCCTTTTTCCTTGACACCCCTCGGCGTGTCCAGTAGCTTTGGCTGGATTGCGTCACCCCCTTGCGTGGAGGCATGGTGTGATCGCGCGCCTGCGAACTCGGACAGCTCTCTTCATTTTGCTGGTCCCGTCGCTCCTCCTGGGCGCCTGTGCCAGCAAGCGTGACGCGCAGACTGGAGCCTTGAACGAGGAGGCCCTCTTCTGGCGGGCCAATCTCGAGTTTATGCGGGGGCGGTACGAGGAGGCCCGGGAGATGCTCCGCCTCTTCGTTACCCAGTTTCCTGACAGCCCCGTCGTTCCCGAGGTTCGCCTCGGGATCGCCCGGACCTATTTCGAAGAGGAGCATTACGAACAGGCCCGGGTGGAGTATGAGCGATTCCTGAGCCTCCATCCTCGCCACGAGCGCATGGATGAGGCGCAGTACTTCGTCGGCCTGAGCTATTTCCACCAACTCGAGCGGGTGGATCGGGATCAGACCGCCGCCCGGCGTTCGGTCGCTGCTCTTCGTAGGCTCCTGACCGAGGTCCCCGACACCGCGTACAGAGAGGACGCCGAGGCGAAGATCTCGGTCGCCCGCCGCCGTATGGCAGCGCAGGAAATCGACGTGGGCCTCTTCTACCTGAAGCGGGACAAGTTCAAAGGAGCTGCGAGCCGGTTCCAGTGGGTCATCGACCGTTACAATGACACCGGTCTCGAGCCCAAGGCCTTCTTCTACCTCGGGGAGGCCTACGCCCGGATGGAGGAGAAAGAGAAGGCCCAGGAGGCATACCGCCAGCTCCTGGAGAAATACCCCGACTCTCTCTGGGCGGTAGAGGCCGGAGACCGTCTTGGGGTCAAGGTGGTTCTCCAGTCGCGACCGGGCGAGGACCACAGGAATTCCGAGGAGGTACCGGGGGGGATTTGGGACCTCTTCAAGGAATCGTGGGAAGATCTCAAGACCACCTTCAAACATTCGCTCAAGCCCCGCCCGGAGTAGCCCCCGATCCATGGACGCTCGTCAGTTGAAGCAGCAGATCCAGCAGGCGACGGCCCTCTTCCAGGGGGGGCGGTACGACGAGGCGGAAGTATTACTCCTGGAAATTGTCAAGCACACACCCCTCTATGCCAATATCTACAACATGCTCGGGTTCATCTATTCCCAACGGAACTCCCCGGACCAGGCCGTGGAAGTCTTTCGCCAAGCCCTAACCATCAACCCCCGTTACACGGAGGCACGGCTCAATCTCGCCATCACGCTGGCCGACATGGGGGCATACAGCGAGGCCCTCCGGGAGTACGGCCTCGCCAGGGAGGGAGAGGAGACCAAGGCCTCGAGCCTCCCCACGCATGCGCAGGCACGCCTGGCCAATGCTCATGCCGAGCTGGCCAAGGCCTATCAGGAGCTCGGTCTCTATCCCCAGGCGGTCCAGGAGTACGAGAAAGCCATCGGCCTGGCGCCCCTTTTTCCCGATCTCCATTGCAAGCTAGCCCGCTGCTACATGGAGGCGGGTGATGGCGATCAGGCACAGACGGCTCTGAAGCACGCTTTGGAGCTGCATCCGACCTATGCCGACGCCCTCGTCCAGCTCGGGCTCCTCCACTATCAACGACGCGAGACATCGCAGGCCGTTTCCACGTGGGAGAAGGCCTTGACCTCTGATCCGGCCAATGTGTTGGCCCAGATCTACCTCCGCATGGCCCGGGAGGGAGGCACGGGCAACTGAACGGGCTGGCCATGGCCTCGATCCTGAATGAGACGCGTCAGCTGCTGCTCACCCACGGCCTTCGTCCCAAGAAGCGCTTAGGACAAAGCTTTCTGGTCGACCCAGTCGTTCTGCGAAGAATCCTGGACGGGGGGGAGCTTCAGGCAAGGGATCGGATCTTGGAGATCGGGGCCGGGGTTGGAACGCTGACTCACGCCCTGGCCGAGCGCTGTGACCGGGTCATCGCGGTCGAGATCGATCCAGGGCTCTTTCAGATCCTGGAGGACCTCTTCCAAGGCCAAGCGCACGTGACGCTCGTCCGGGGAGATGCCCGGCACCTCGACCTCAGCTCTCTCGTGGGGGAGGGGCCCTGGAAGGTCATCGCGAATCTCCCCTATGCCATTGTGACACCGCTCATTACGCGGCTGCTTGAGGCCAGCCATCGCTTTTCCCTGCTCCTCCTGATGGTGCAGCAGGAGGTGGCCGAGCGGTTGATGGCTTCTCCGGGCACGAAGGCATACGGGTCCCTTTCGGTGCTGGCCCAGTACTACACCGATGTCCGGACCGTCGTCCGCGTGCCCCGAACAGCCTTCTATCCGAGACCTCAGGTTGACTCCGCCGTGGTCAAGTTTACGGTCCTGCCACGCCCTCGGGTCGCCCCCGCGGACCCCCCTCTTTTTTTCCGCCTGGTGCGCGCCGCCTTTGCCCACCGGCGCAAGACGCTGATGAATGCCCTGAGGCAAACGCGGTGGGATTCGTTGGATCGGCAGGAGATCGCAGCGGCACTCGAGCGAGCGAGCATTGATCCGTCGCGACGAGGGGAGACGTTGAGCGTAGGGGAGTTTCAACGACTCGCTGATGAGATGTTTTCCGCGATCAAGGGATCGGCGGCCTAAGATTCAGCAGTCAGCGGTCCGCTGTCCGCAGTCAGCACGGAGCCCTGAGCTTCTGAAGCTGATAGCTGACAGCCGATAGCTGAGGGCTGGGACGGGAGTGGGGATGTTTCATACGGCGCGGGAAGACGATATCAAGGCCGGACGAATCACCGATGTCTACTTCTTGCGGACGCTCGAGATCCTTGACCGTGAAAAGATCGATGCGGTCGTTGAGGCGGAGGTGACCCTCAAGGCCTTCCCCGAATCATGGACGTGGGGCATTTTGGCCGGGATCGAGGAGGTGGCGGGGCTGCTCACCGGGCTGCCGGTCGACGTGGATGCCTTCCGCGAGGGATCGTCCTTTCGGGTGGGAGAACCGATCCTGACGGTCAGGGGTCCGTATCGGGAGTGGGGACACTACGAAACGGCGATCTTAGGTCTCCTCTGTCAGGCCTCCGGGATCGCCACGAAGGCCGCCCGGTGTAAACGCGCAGCAGACGGACGGACCGTGATCAGCTTCGGGGCGCGGCGGATGCATCCTGTCCTCGCACCCATGATCGAGCGGAACGCCTTCATCGGGGGATGTGACGGCGTGGCGGTGGTGAAATCGGCTGAGCTCATCAAGGAGGAGCCGGTCGGCACGATGCCGCATACCCTGGTCCTCATCTTGGGGGATACGGTGAAAGCGGCCAAGGCCTTTGATGCGAGCATCGACCCCCGGGTGAAGAGGGTGGTGCTCATCGACACCCTGAGCGATGAAAAGTTCGAGGCGCTCCGCGTAGCGGAGGCCCTCGGCGAGCGTTTGTTCGCCGTCCGGCTTGACACGCCTTCTTCCCGCCGGGGCGATATGCTGGAGATTCTGAGGGAGGTGCGTTGGGAGTTGAACTACCGGGGATTCTCCTGGGTGAAGCTCTTCATCTCCGGCGGCCTGGATGAAGCTGAGATCCAGCGGCTTAACCCGTTGGCCGATGCGTACGGGGTCGGCACCGCCATCTCGAACGCACCGGTGATGAACTTCGCGCTCGATCTGGTGGAGATCGATGGGCGACCCATCGCCAAGCGAGGCAAGCGATCCGGGCGAAAGGCGGCCTACCGGTGTCGCGGTTGCCGCCTTCGGTGGGTGCTCCCGGCGGACGCCTCTCCCCCGGCCTGCCCGTGCGGCGACTCCGTGGAATCGCTGCTCATGCCCCTCCTCCGCAATGGTTGCATCGTCCGAAAGCTGCCGACTACGCAGGAGATCCGCTCCCGCGTCCTCGAGGAACTTGATTATCTTGCCCTGTGATGTCTTGGGGATGCCGCACTTTCCCCTTGACAAGCGGCAGACCACGACTAACCTGAGCCCGTGCGGTTGACGTAGGGCACCTGTGCGGATGGAAAGTAAGCAGTGAAACTGCGTAACCCGCATCTGATCAAATTGGCGGGATGGCTGGGGGCAGCTGCGCTGCGCGCCTGGAGCAGCACGCTTCGCTGCCTTACCGACACACAGGGCCAGCACACCGACCCGTGGGACCCCGCGCTGCAGGAGCGGTACATCTATGCGCTATGGCACGAAAATCTGTTGTTCACCGCGACGCTGCGGTCCGAGGCTGATGTCATCGCACTGATCAGCCGACACGCGGATGGAGAACTCCTGGCTCAGGTCTGTCGTTGGTTCGGCCTCCGCACGGTTCGCGGCTCGTCGGGACGTGGCGGGGTGGACGCGGTGGAGGAACTGCTTCGACTGCAGAAGGGCTTCCACCTCCTCGTAGCGCCCGACGGCCCCCTGGGGCCTAGACGGCAGGTCAAACGAGGACTCGTCTATCTTGCGTCCTGGACGGGGATGCCGATTGTTCCGCTAGGGGTCGGATTCCAACGAGCCTGGCGGCTCAACAGCTGGGACCGCATGGCGCTGCCTAAACCGTTGAGCACCATCACCTGTATCGCCGGGCCGCTCATCCGCGTGCCTTCGGTTATCAACAAGGCGGACTCGGACCACTACCGCCGGCTCGTCGAACAGAACATGGCGATCGCCACGTCAGCAGCGGAAGCCTGGGCTGCGGGGGAAAAGCCCGCCATCACATGACCGGCCTTTTTGAAGTCTTGACACGGTCCAGGACCGCAAGTGGCACGGTTAAAGAGTCAGGCCTTTGAAGTGTGGTCCCGAATCCTGAAACGAAGGTGTATCTTGAACGGAGCCTATGCCCCGGAAGCACGCAAGATCGATTTCAACCGCCCCGAGTAGAGAGCATTTTCGGCCCAAGGAGTGGGCCATCATCCAGAAGTACCGGACGCCGCGGCAGGTGCAGCAGTTTCTCCGGGCCCTACCCTATAATTGGGAAAGGGACGGAGAGACCCTGCGGACGTTTCGCAGCGTAGTCCGGCACTGGCAGGCGCATTGCCTCGAGGCAGCCGTGACGGCGGCGACCATCCTCGAGCAGCATGGCTACCCACCGCTGCTTCTCGACTTTCAGTCACAGGACAACCTCGACCACGTCGTCTTCCTCTTTCGCCACCGGGAACGCTACGGCACCGTGGCGCGTTCGCGTGACGCCGGGCTGCACGGGCGCAAACCCGTGTATCGGTCGCTCAGGCAACTCGTGATGAGCTATGTGGATCCCTACGTGGATGGCTCCGGGCGCATCATCGGATACGGAGTGCTCGACCTGCGGACGTTCCGTCGACCCAACTGGCGACTCTCCTCGAGAAACGTCTGGGCGGTGGAACGGGTTTTGATCAAGATGCCCCACAAGAAGCTGAAGACATCCGACCGTCGATACCGAGCAGTACTCCGGCGATACCGGACCTTTCGGAAGAACTACCCCGACAGGCCCGCCACGTTCTACGCAAACCGGCACGAGTGGCTGTAGCGGGCACACCCTCCTTCGCCGCCAGGCAGAAGCTCTGAAAATTCTTTCTTGGTGGCCCCCTCGCAGATAGACGTGGATCATAGCAGAAATCGGACAGGGGATTGCCGAGGACAGGTGTATACTGGGACACTTACCTGTGCTTTGGGGGACGGAGGGAGACGAGCGGGGGTGTCCGTAGACTTGTGAGTCCGAAGATTCCAAGAACACAGAAGAGGGGTCACCTCATCATGGCCGAAGGCCCGACCGTGCGGGCGCTGGGAGAGTTCGGCCTGCTGAGGAGACTTCGAGCGAAGAGCCCGCCCCTTCCCCCTGAGGTCCTGGTCGGGATGGGGGATGATGCGGCCATCATGCAGCCATCACCCGGCCTCGCGTTAGTGGCCACGGTAGATGTCCTGGTGGAGGGAAAGGACTTCCGCTGGGAATGGTGCCCTGCGGAGGCCGTGGGACACAAGGGGCTCACCGTCAGCTTGAGCGATGTCGGGGCCATGGGGGCGATTCCGAAGTACGCTCTCGTCGCCTTGGGCCTTCCCGCGAGGACACCCGTAAAGCGCGTGGATGGTATCTACCGGGGGATCTGGGGGGCAGCAGAGGCAGCAGGGGTAGCAGTCGTAGGGGGGGATCTCTCGGAAGCTTCTCGTCTCATCCTCGGCGTGACCGTCATAGGAGAGGGGGAGGCACATCATCTCGTTCGCCGCTCCGGGGCAAAGGTTGGAGAGACCATCTGGGTCACCGGTCCTCTCGGGAGGGCCGCAGCGGGACTATGCGCCTTGAAGGCAGGGTACCGGGTTGAGCGTTCAGCAGTGAAGAGCAGGCGGGGGACGCGCATCCCGCCAAAGGCCCGGAAGGCTCTCCGGGGGACGATGCAGGCCCAGCTCTATCCCATGGCACGTTATCGAGAGGGGAGGGTCCTGGCCGAGACCGGGATCGCCACGGCCATGATTGATCTCAGCGATGGGCTCGCCTCGGATCTGACGCGGCTAGTGGAGGAGAGTGGGGTGGGGGCTCGGATCCTTGCTGACCGAATTCCCGTGGATCGGTCCACGCGGCAGGTGGCAGAGCTTGTTGGGCTGGATCCCTTGAGGCTGGCGCTGGGCGGGGGTGAGGACTTTGAACTCCTCTTCACAAGCGGCGCCTCTTCCACGACGATCGAGGAGGCCCTGGTCCGCAGAGGCTTCGCCCGGCCCCATGCCGTCGGCGAGATGCGTGCCGCCGACGAGGGGCTCACCCTCGTCGGCCCTCGGGGAAAGGAGCAGCCGCTCGGAAAGGGGTTTGAACATTTTCGTTAGGCCTGTCTTCCATCCTCCCCCTGGCGATCCATCAGTCGGATCCTCACCTTGACAATGCTTCGCTTATCCGACGCCGCGACGACGAAGCGCATCCCCCCATACTGGACCTCCTCCCCGGTGTCGGGGATCTTCTGAAAGAGGTGGAGGAGGAACCCGCCCAGGGTTTCGTATTCCCCTTCGGGGAGCTGGATCCCGAGTTCGTCGCTGAGCCGCTCCACTTCGAGTCGCGCATCGACGAGGTAGGAGCCGTCGGGAAGGCGTTTCAGGGGAAGCGGCTCCTCGTCGTATTCATCCTCGATCTCGCCCACGATCTCCTCCAGGAGATCCTCGATCGTCACGATCCCCACCACCCCTCCGTACTCATCCACTACGACAGCCATGTGGAACCGTCCCCGCCGCATCTCTTGGAACAGATCGGCGACGAGTTTGGTCTCCGGAACATAGACCGCCGGGCGGATGAGCGGCGCGAGAGGTGTTTCGGGGCCGGCCGAGAGGAGGTCGAAGGCGTGGACGATGCCGACGATCTGGTCGATGCGCTCCTCGAACACGGGGATGCGAGAGAACTGGTGCTCACTCACCACCGCCACGGCCTCGGCTACCGTCGCGGAAGCGGGGACTGCCACCACCTCAATGAGAGGGATCATGACCTCCTGAACAGTGGTCTCGCCAAAGTCAATGATCTTGTGGATCATCCGCCGCTCACCCGTATCGAGGTCGGCCTGATGTCTGTCTTCCTGGACCAGGAATTTCAGCTCCTCGCGGGTGATGTAGGGGTCGCGCTCGGACGGGGCAATCTTGAAGGGGGTCAGGAGCGACGCCGAGGCGCGGTGGACAACAGCGGTAAGCGGGGCGAAGAGGTGCAGGCAGAAGTAAAGCGGCGGTGCTAAGAGGGGCGCCAGGCGATCGGCATGCTGCCTGAAGTAGGCCCTAGGGACCATCTCACCGAAGAGGAGGACCAAGGGGGTGAGGAGTAGCGTCGCGTAGTACTGGCGGCCCTCCCCAAGGAGAAAGAGACAAAGCAGGGTGGCGGCCGTCGCACTGATTACGACACACAGGTTGGTCCCGACCAAGGTCGTGGCCAGGAGTCGGTCGGGTCGCTGGAGCAGCCGCTCCGCCACCCGGGCCCCCTTCACGCCCTCCCCCGCCAGGTGGCGAATCTTGGTTCGATCGCACGAGATCAGGGCCATCTCCGAGCCAGAGAAGAAGGCCTCCAGGAGGACGAGGCACCCGATGAGGATGAAAAGGAAGGGGATCATCCCGTGTGCTCCTGTTGCGGGGGCTGGTCAAACTCGTCGGCGATCTCCCCGACAAGCTCTTCCAGGAGATCCTCCAGGGTCACGAGCCCGGCGGTGGCGCCGTATTCGTTGACCACAATCGCCAGATGCCGGCCACGCCGTTGGAACTCTTTGAGGAGCGTGTCGACGGGGGTGGTCTCCGGGATGAAGAAGGGGGGGTGGAGCAGGGAACTCAAGGTGGGCGGGGGTGATCCCCCTACCTTGAACCGGAGAAGATCTTTGGCATTCAATATGCCCACAATCCGGTCGATGGTATCTTGATAGATCGGGATCCGGGAGAAGGCGGCCTTTGTGACGGCAGCGACCGCCTCACCAAAGGAGAGGCTTATGTCGAGGCAGAACATGTCGCTGCGGAGAGTCATCACCTGGCGGACCGGCACCTCGGCGAATGCCAGCACGCGCTCGATCATCTTGTGCTCGGTGGACTCCACGACCCCTTCCTGGCGTCCGACATCCAGGATCACCTTGAAGTCTTCTTCCGAGACTCCTGACGGACTCAGTGCGGCCGAAACCCCGAGGACCCTCAGGCAGATGTCGACCACCCTCTTGAGGACCGCCTGGAGCGGGGTGATGAGGAGCGAAAAGAGTTCAAGGGGCCGCGAGATGAGATACAAGACCCGTTCCGCATGAGTAACCGCCAGCATCTTCGGGATGAGTTCCCCGAAGACAAGGATCAGGGGGAGCATGAGCAGAGGTGCAAGCCACGCCTTTTGCGCGCCCCAGACGTGAAGGACGAGCGCCGTCGCGGTGACAGAGGCGGTGATGTTGACCAGGTTGTTACCGATGAGAATGGTGACGATGGTCCGGGTCGGACGTTCGAGGAGCTTCAGGGCCCGACCTCCCCGCCGAGGTTCCGTCTGGGCCAGACGCTGCAGCCGCAAACGGCTGAGCGAGAAGAGGGCGGTCTCCGAGGCCGAGAAAAAGGCAGACAGGGAGAAGAGGAGGAGTAACCCGATCAGATAGGATAGCGTTGTTTCGTCCAAAGATCCGATCTGCTCACTACCCGATGACCCCTTGAGCCTTGGGTCGGCATGGGGCCAGGCTGCTGGTACATAATTTGCAGACTAAAACCGATGAATCCATCGGGGTTGCAATCCAGTGTCAGCTATGATATCAGTTCGTGGGGGCGTTGTAAAGACCAGGCCGGAGGAGGCAAAGGTCATGCGCATCGGGAATAAAATTCTCCTGGGCTTTCTGGCCGTGATCTTGGCCATCACCCTCATGGCCACTCAGGATTACCTGACCATCTTTACCAGCCTGTTAGTGGGCGGGGTGGCCTCCAGGATTCTCAGCCGGATGATCGCGCACAGGATGGAGGAGCTGGTGGGGGCCACGCGGGTCATCAGCCAGGGGGACCTGACCAAGACGGTCGCCGTGGACTCCCGGGACGAGCTGGGCCAGCTGGCCGACGCCTTTAATCGCATGATCGTCAGTCTCCAGGAGGTGGTCCGCGAGACGAAAGGGATGACGGACAAGGTCAGCCAGTCGACGATGGCCCTGAGTGACACAGCCGCGGCCACGAACCAGGTCACCGAGGAGCTCGCCACGCGGGTGCACCAGATTGCCAAGGGGGCGGAGAGGCAGGTGGTGCTGGTCGGCGATGGATCCCGGGTGGTGCATGATCTGGCCCACTCCGCCAACGAGATTGCCGCCCGGTCGCGCTCTGCGGCTCAGGCGGTGGCCGAGGCCGGGGACACGGCCGAGTCGGGAGGGAAATCCGCTCAGGAGGCTGTGAGGAAGATGGGAGAGGTCTTCAGCCTCTTGGAGCGACTGGCCGCGGGGGTCAAAGGCTTCGGGGCGAAAACGCAACAGATTGGAAGCATCGTCGATCTCATCACCCGGATCGCCCACCAGACTCATCTCCTGGCCCTCAACGCCACCATCGAGGCAGCCCGGGCCGGCGAACACGGACGGGGCTTTGCGGTGGTCGCGGATGAGGTCCGGAAGTTGGCTGGCGATGCGGGGTCCTCGGCAGAGCAGATCGCCAAGCTGGCGCAGGAGATTCGCGAGGAGAGCGCCCAGGTCCTGACCTCGATGGAGATGGCGGGGAAGGGGATCGAGTCGGGGCGGCAGGTCCTCCAGTTCACCGAGAAGTCGTTGCACGAGATCGTGCGTACGGTGGTCCAACAGGTCAAGCGCGTGCAGGAGATCTCTCCTCTCACCGACCAACAGACCCTGGGAGCCAGGGCGTTAGTGAAGACGATCGATGAGATTGCCGAGGTCGCTCGAGAGCATGCCCGCTCTACCCAGGAGGCCTCGGCGGCGACCCAGCTGCAGATCGCCTCGGTAGAGCAGATGGCCTTTGGCGCTCAGGAGCTCAGCAACATCGCGGACAAGCTGCGCGAAAGAGTCTCTCGGTTCAAGGTCAATGCATGAGCGGGTAGAGAGCCTCGCCGCTTCAGAAGGACGCCTCTTCGTTCTCCTCCAGGTGCGGGGGGAACCGTTTGCCCTTCCATCAGCGCAGGTGCGAGCTGTCAGCCCGGTGGGCCGGATCACGCGAATCCCCCATGCCCCTCGGGAGGTCGGGGGTGTAACGAACTGGCGCGGAAAGGTTCTGACCCTCTACGATCTGGGAGAAGCCCTGGGACTGCCGGGAAAGTCTGGTCTCGCTCCCTATACCGTAGTGCTCGCCCCGGAAAAGGAGGATTTCGACGTGGGGGTTATGGCTGAACAGGTCCGGGAGGTTCGCGCGATCCCCGACGAGGCCCTGGAGCCCCTCTCCTCAGCCAGGGGCCTCTGCCACGGGATCATCGACCTGGAAGGCCTCCCCGTGATGGTCCTCGATCCGAAGACCCTCCTCGATCGTCTGGCGATGGCAGTCCTGTCCGCCTCGTCCCCTCGATAACGGGGTCTCGCCGGTGGATCTCAGCAAGTACCTGCCAATCTTCCTGAACGACTCCCGAGAGCATTTGCAGCGGATGGATGAATTTTTGCTCCGGTTGGAGCGGCATCCTGAAGACGCGCAGGCGATCGACGCTCTCTTTCGGTCTGCGCATTCCGTCAAGGGGATGGCGAGTACGATGGGCTTTGAGGAGCTGTCCAAGATCGCCCATTCCCTTGAAAGCTTCCTCGATCCCTATCGCAGGGGCGTTCAGCGGCTCGACCGCCAGGCCATCGACCTCGTGCTCCAAGGGGTGGACCTCCTCCGCAAATCGGTCGAGCAAGCAAGCGCCAGTCAGGGCCCCGGGGAATCGGCGGGGAAGAGCGGAGAGGGGGGCGGGTCGTCACCGTCGTCCCCTCCGCCTCCCGTGCAGGGGGGGGCGACCCGGCGCGAGGGAATGTTGCGGGTGGCTCCAGAACTCTTGGATGATCTGATTGACCTCACGAGCGAGCTCCTCATCGCCCAGGAAGATCTGGGGAACGAAGAACGGGTCTTCAAATTCCAGGCGCTTATTCAGGCCGTGGGCCATCAGGCCATGCAGCTCAGGATGGTTCCGCTGCAGACGGTCGCTGATCGGTTCCCTCGGATGGCCCGCGATATGGCCAGGCAGGGAGGTAAGGAACTGGTCTTTGAGATCCAAGGCAGGGATGTGGAGATGGATCGGGCGCTGTTAGAAAGCCTGGCCGACCCGCTGATGCACCTGCTCCGAAACGCGGTGGATCACGGGATAGAACGGCCGGAGGAGCGCGTCCGCGCCGGAAAGCCGGCCGAGGGGAAGGTGCATCTCGAAGCCTCGAGGCGAAAGGATGGGGTCATCATCCAGGTGGCTGATGATGGCCGGGGGATCGACCCTGGCACGATCCGTCAGGCCGCTGTGACTCTGGGACTCCTCTCGGAGGACAAGGCGCAGACGTTGTCGGAGCCCGACCTCTTTCGGCTGCTCACCCTGCCGGGCTTCACCACCAGAGCGGAGGTCTCAGAGATCTCCGGGCGAGGCGTCGGGTTGGATGTGGTGCAATCCATGGTCCAGTCGCTCCAGGGAAGCGTGTTGATAGAGTCCGTGCTTGGGCAGGGGACCACCGTCACCCTGAAGCTTCCCTTGACGCTGCTCCGCCTCCCGGTCCTCTTGCTCGAGGTGGGTGATGAGACCTACGCCATTCCCGTCACCCAGGTGCGGGCGACCCTGGACTGTCCTCCCGGAAGGATCAGGCCGACGGACGGGCGAGAAATCTTGTTCCGCGGGGAGGACGAGATCCCCGTGTTCCGTCTGCGGCGCCTCCTGGACCTTCCCGAATCCGCCGCGAGCCCTTTCGTCGTCCTGGTGGACTCCAAAGGGAAGGATGTCGGGCTGATGGTGGACAAGATCCTGGAGTATCGCGAGGTGGTGGTAAAATCGTTCCGGTCTCCGCTGAGGGGCTTGAAGGGACTCGGCGGGATGACCATCCTCGGGGATGGCGTCGTGGTCCCGATCTTAGATCTCGAGACGCTCTTGCCCTAGGGAGACACGGTGGTGGTATGATCTACCTCAGGGTCCTCCGGCCTCGCGACCCCCGCGTGCCCCGAGGGCTTGGATGAGGATCTTGAGTGCTTGCT
>Ga0209341_10000321_pt1 | contig 49203 bp, 55 predicted proteins | sample RifCSP13_2_FD_184020 | JGI IMG/M metagenome (GOLD analysis project Ga0209341, IMG submission 184020) | Soil microbial communities from Rifle, Colorado - Rifle CSP2_sed 13_2 (SPAdes) (version 2) | ecosystem: Environmental > Terrestrial > Deep subsurface > Rock core/Sediment | place: Rifle...
CGCGAGTCGAGCGCTCACCACGTCGGGCCCGGAATAACTGTAACGATAGACCTGGGACGGAATCTCGGTCCCGTCCGCGTAGACCCGTAGGTCCCGGGCGGGGTCGCCGATCGATCCCGGGGCGAAGGGCAGCGTGAGGACCACGGGTTCCAGGGTGCGGTTCACCCCGGCGGTCTCCCGGACCGTGATCGGGACCCGGACCCAGTCCCGGCCCTCCACTCCCTCTGTCCACGGAGCGAGGATGCGGCGGGCCTGCACGACGCCGCCGCTCCCCTGGCTTGCGAAGAGGGAGAGGTTGGCGGTCACCACGGTCGCGTTCGCGGGGAGTCCGTTCAGATTGAAGGCGAGGAGGGAGCGGGACAGGCTCCCGTCCGAGGCGTCGTGCCCGACGAGAAGGCTCGCATTCGTTCCGAAGTTCCAGGTCGGATGCGCATCGAGCAGGAAAGCGTCCGTTCCGTTCGCGTCGTCGGGCTGGAGCGTGAGGATTAGCGGGGCCGCGCTTGTGCGGACCGAGGAGGGAAGCCCCGGGACGGCAGAGGAGAGCATCAGCCCCGTAAGGGCCACGGCAAGTAGCCACTGGCTCACGAGGGAGCGTGGGCGAAGGTGCATCCTGGGTCCCGCAGGGGACGCTTCGGAATTTCAGCGTCTAAAGGCTTCGACCCCATTATCGACGGTGATTCACGCCCGAAGGGGCCGAACGGCCAGTCTCAAGCCCGATAACCGAACGCGAAGGGATATTCGACCTGACGAAAGAGCCGCGGAGCGTGACGGACCTCCTCGTGACGACCGTGGAGATCCTGCGGATCGCCCTCGGGACGATGATCCTCGGCTCCTTCCTCTGGCTCTTTTGGAAGACCCTGCGCCTCGGCCCGGATTTCATCATGACCCGGGCGATGCTCCAGCCCAAGCGGAGCCTCCGGATCGCCGTCCTCCTGACCCTGGGCATTCTCTTCCAGCTGACGTCCACGGGCATCGAGCTCTATGTCAGTGTGTCCGCCGGCGCACCGGAGAGCGTGGAGTTCGTCAATGGGGTCATCGAGGCCCTGACCCTGCTCCTGTTCCTCGCCGCATTGGCCTTCTTCATCCCGATCGTTCGGGTCCCTTCGTCCGCGATTCGCTCGTCGAAGCAGGGTTGACCGGCGACGGCTCACTACCGGTCACGGGCGGCCGCGATGCCGACGGTTTCCGCGGGCGCGGCGCCCTCGCTACGGCGGAACGCGAAGAGGACGTACACCGTCGGGAGGGACGCGGTGAAGGCGAGGGCCGCGAGGCCCACGCCCAGGTCGTACTCGGTGGCGAGGAGACCCACGACGGGTTCCGCGATCGCGATGATGAGGGTGCTGAAGAAGGAGGAGATGGCGAGGACCGTGGCCCGCTCCCCGGATTCGATGCGTCGGTTCAGGATCGACGTGATCACGGGCGTCTCGATTCCCCACACGAGATAGAACGAGACCTGCGTGACCACGCCAAGGACGAGGGCCAGGGTCGCCGTGAAGAGGCTTGCGCTGATCGCATAGACGACCGCGAAGGGCGGGAAGACGAGGAGGAACATCAGCGCCAGCATCCCCGATTCGCCGAACCGCTTCAGGAGCGGATCCACGAGGCGTCCCGCGGCCGCGGCGGCGACGAAGAAGCCCGCGTACACGAAGCCCATGAGGACGTAGTTCCCTTGGACGACCTCGTTAATGAACGCGGGCCGGAAGAAGGCCATGACGTATGTGACGAGGCCGACGAGCACCTGGAACACGATCACCAGGACGATCTGGCGATTGCCGCGGGTCGTGCGGAGCCCGCTCGCGATCTGCGCGATCAGGCTCGGTGCTTGCTCCCTCGGGACGACCGGTTCCTGGAAGGTCCACGCGAGCGCGAAGGAGGCCGCCGCCGGGATCGCGTACAGGATCAGGGTGAGCTCGAAGCGCTGGGTGAGCCAGACGATCACGCCCCCGGTGGCCGCGGCGAGGGCGGTCCCCAGGAAGGAGAACATGGCGACGCGACTGGACACCGCAGGATAGCGGGCCTCGAGGCGGACCTCCATGAGAGTGTCGTACAGGTAGGCGGAGCCTGTGCCCCACATGAACCCCGCGCCGAACGCCCATACGGCGTTCGCCAGGGCGAAGACCCCGAACGTCGTCGCGAGGCCGAAGATCACGATCCCCGCGGTCCACAGCACGACCCCGATCAGGAGGGCCCGTTTCCGCCCGTAGCGATCCGCGATCGCCCCGGCGGGGATCGCCACGACGAGGCTCACGACCCAGAAGACCACATCGACCAGGGTGGCCTGGAAGAAGTCCCCCCTCAGGTTCGTGAAGAGCCAGAGGGTCCAGAACGGGCTCCAGAGCTGGAAGGCCTCCAGCATCTGGAAGAGGTAGAAGCGGCGCACACGAGCGTCCACGCCCGCGCGATGGGATTCCACGTCCGCGGGAACGGTCGCCCCGAGATAATGATTCCGACGATACCGTTCAGGAGATGAGCCACCCGCGGTGGTCTGCGAGCAGGATCGCGAGGGCCACGATCGTAGACTCGAACTCCCCCCGGCGCGCGAGGTCGAGGGCTCGAAGCGGCGTGACCTTCTCCAGGGACTCCACCTCGTCCGGGTCGGGGGTCCTTCCGGTCCACGTGCATCCATCCGCGAAGAACAGATGGAGTGTCCCCTCGAGATAGCCGGTGAGGCTGTTGCCCGAGTACAGGTGGAGGATCCGACCGGGTTTGAGCCCGGTCTCCTCGAGGAGCTCCCGTTCCGCGCACGCTTCCGGGGATTCTCCGTCCTCGCAGATCCCCCCCGGAAGCGCGATCGCGACGCGACCGAGGCCATGGCGGTACTCGCGCGTGAGGACGACCTCGCGGTCCTTCGTCACCGCGAGGACCGCTGCCGAGTTCCCGAAGTGCAGGCGGATCCACTTCTTGCGGTGGCCCGTGCCCAGAAGCACCTCATCTTCGGAGATCGGCGGCCACTCCTCCCGCAGCCGGCGGGACGCGAGGACTTTCGGAAGGTCGCTCACGGGGTCTTCGTCCGGGCCCATGGATGCGGCCGGAGTACTTAGGGCGAACGGTCGCGCCTCGATGCCCCGGCTCCATGGGCGCGCGATGTGGCACGCCGGAGGATGCGCCGCGGCATCGTTCTCGTACCGCTCACACTAGACCAAACTCTTAATATCATCATCTTGGGTATGCGCGGACGATGCCCTTCAAGTTCTGGAAGCGGGACAAGTCCGAGAAGGAGAAGGGTCAGGCGGAGAAGGAGCCGAAAAAGGGCCCCAAGGCCGAGGAGGAGGGCTCCGGCGAGGCATCCGAGGGGACGCCCGCCGCCGAGACCGGATTGGCTCCGCCGAAGGAAGTGCCCCGCGAGCCCGCGAGGCCCCCCGCCGAACCCGCCGCGGTCGACGCGGCGGTCGCCGAGGTCCACGGAGGCCTGGTGGACTTGGGCCTCACGATCCCCGCGACGAAGGGCGTGTTCACGAAGAAGCTGGCCGCGTATCCCGGCGGCACGGGCGCGTTCCTCGACGCGTACAAGACGGCCCGGTATCGGGCGACCACGAAACTCCTCGCGGACTGGCTCGGGTTCCGGGCCCCCGCGGACTTCACCCCGGAGGAGTTCCTCGAGGAGGTCAACCCGCGCCTGAGCTCCTTCAAGCTCGCGGTCAAGCTCAGCGACCTTACGTGGCTCGACGAGGAGCTGGGCCTGCGCAAGGCCCGCCTCAACCTGGACGGCCAGGACAAGGTCGTGCGCTTCAAGGACGCGCGGGACTTCATCCGCGGGATCAACGAGCTCGTCGCGGCGCGGAAGATCGCCTTCCTCGAGCTGGAGACCTGGTCCGACGAGTTTGCGTTCATGCTCGTCCGCGACCCGAAGTGGGAGAAGCTGGCGGCCACGGACCTGGTCGTCATCAAGGCGCCGCAGACCGCCGTGGGCGGAGAGTGCGGGGAATGCGGGGCGCCCGTAGGGCAGAACTGGCACGACTGCCTGTCCTGCGGCGCGGTCTTCGGCTCGGACTAGGCGCCGCCCTTCTTCTCGTCCTTCGGCTCCGACTGCCCGGGCTTGGCTCGCAGGATCGGCATGGGGTCGTACATCTTGTCCGCGGAGGGCCAGTCGCGGCGGGAGACCTTCATCCCGCAGTGGGGGCAGTTCTTGTCGTCGAGGTGCTCCTCGTTCCGGGTGAAGACGACCTTCCCGTCGCAGTAGGGGCAGTGCAGGGTCCGCGGCTTCCGCATGATCCGCTTCGCGAACACGGACACCTGTCCCTCGCGCAGCTCCGGGGCCATCGGGCCGAAATGAAGGGACCGGTCCATATGAAGCTTGTGTCGCCGTCCCGCGGACGCGCGGGCGGGTTGCAGGACCGCGCAAAGGTCAAATGGAGCCTGCGCATCCCACGGGCCGGACGATGCCCGAGCTGCTCCTCCGATCCTACCATGAGGTCCGCGGCGCCCTCTTCCGCCCCGAGGCGGGATGGGACGTGCCCGTGAACTACGGGGCCTTTGATGCGGAGGTCCTCGCGGTCCGCCGGAACGCGGGCATGATTGACCTCAGCGACCGCGCGAAGATCCGGGTCACGGGCGCGGACCGCGTTACCTTCGTGGACGGGCTGCTCACCGCGGATGTGAAGCTCCTCACCCCGGGCACGTCTGCGTACGCGCTCGTGCTGGACGACAAAAGCCACGTCCTCGGGGACCTGCGGGTGTTCGCCCTGGACGATGCGTTCGTCCTGGATATGGAGGCGGCCCAGAAGGATGCCCTCCTGGCCCGCTTCCGGAAGATGCTCGTGAGCGACGACGTGACCCTCGAGGACTTGGGGCCCTGCGGCCACCTCGAAGTCCACGGGCCCCACGCGCCCCGGCTCGTCTCAGCGGCGATCGGCGCGGACGTGCGGTTGCTCTCCGTCGACGCCGTCGAGTCCTTCCGCGTGGACCGACGCCGCACGGGATACGCGGCGCGCATCCGGGCAACGGGGGAGGCCGGCTATGCGATCTGGGCCCCCGGCGCGGCGCTCGAAGACGTCTGGGCGTACCTCGACCGCGCAAACGTGCCGCCGATCGGGCGGGATGCGTTCGAGGCCCTGCGAATCGAGGCGGGCGTGCCGCGGTTCGGCGTGGACATGACCGAGGACACCCTCGCCCTGGAGGTGGCCCCCGACGGGGCGATCAGCTTCACGAAGGGCTGCTACACGGGACAGGAGGTCGTGGCCCGCGGCACCTACGTCGGTCACATGAACCGCAAGTTGCTTGGCCTCCGCATCGACGGGGACGTGCCGCCCGCGCGAGGGGACCGCGTCACCCTGGACGTCCAGGACGTCGGCTTCGTTACGAGCGGCACCTGGTCGCCCGCGAAGGGCTGGGTGATCGCCCTCGCGCTCCTCCGCGTGGACGCGGTCCGCAACTCGCGGGTGATGTTCATCGACCACGCCGGCTGGGATCTCCGGGCTCGCCTGTATCCGCTTCCCTTCGTCCGGGGCAGCGGCTGATCCGTCGGGCACGCGAGGCTTATCTACCGCCCCCACGTTCGTCCGCGGCATGTGCCGGATGATGGGCGTCGTGAGCCAGGGACCCGTGTACTACGACCTCTTCGAGGAGTTCGCGGACCTGGCCACCCAGGGCATGTGCCCGATCGGCGCGCCGGACGAGCGCGGGCACAAGGATGGCTGGGGCCTCGCCTGCTATCAGAACGGCGAGCTCAAGATCCAGATGAAGGACATCGGGTGCGCCTCGGACGCCTCCAAGTACTATGGCACCGCGTGGAAGATTGCGAAGCTCAACATCGAGCGCGCGCCGGGACAGAGCCTCGTCGTCCTGGGCCACCTCCGGCGGGCCTCGGACAAGAGCCGGGTGGCCCAGAAGTGGTCCCACCCTTTCGTGGAGGAGCGGGACGGGGCCGTGTGGGCCTTCGTGCACAACGGATCCCTGAACAAGGAGTTCCACGACCCCGACACGATCGACTCCCAGATCCTGTTCCACGCGATCCTGGACCGCCTCGACGGGCGGGACCACGAGGACGTCGGCGCGGCCATCCGGGCCATGCGGGAGAAGGCCTTGGCCGAGTATGGCGGCTTCACGGGGTTGAACGTCATGCTCACGGACGGGAAGGCGCTCCACGCGTACCGCGACTTCCAGACGAACGGCCAGTACTACACCTTGTATCAGGACCACTTAGGGGAGATGGTCATCACCACGTCGGAACCGATTCTCGCGATGAAGGCGGACCCGCTGCCCCGCGGCATCCTCCACACCGTGACCCCCGACCTGGAGATCCAGAAGACGGACTTGGGCTAGACCGGGCACAATTCCGGTAAAGCGTTAAGGCGGACGGGAGCGGGTGGTCCTCGGATGCGGCGTTATGCCCTCGAAGTCCTCGCCTGCCCGAGGTGCCACGGTTCGCTGGCGTGCGCGGACCCGGCCCAGGAGGTCACGGACGGCGTCCTCGAGTGCCTCCCCGAGGGCGTCTCGTTCGCCATCGAGGCCGGCGTCCCACACCTCGTGCGGCCGGAGCGGGCAGAAGCGGTCGCCTCCCTGGGCCAGCGATACAGCCGTGTCTGGCGCCAAGACGGCTGGGGAGCAGCAGGGCCCGCGTATCTGCTAGCCCTGCCGTACCAAGACCTCAGCGGGAGGGCGGTTTCCCGATGGAGGATCAAGGCACGGAGCTTGGATGCCTTGCTCTCGCTCTTGGGTGAGCTCGGACCGAAGAGGGTGCTGGACCTGGGGAGCGGCGTGGGATGGCTCGCCTACCATCTCTCCGGGCGAGGCTACGATGCCTACGCCGTCGACGCCGTCCTCGATGATGTGCTGGGGCTCGCCGCTTCGGCGACCTACATCCAGACCGGGGCGCACTTTGAGCGCATCTGGGGTGAACTCGAGAACCCCCCCTTTCAGGACGCGACCTTCGATGCCGTGGTCTGCAACGCCTCCCTGCACTATGGGGCGTGGCACGACACCCTTTCGTCCATCGCACGGGTCCTCCGGCCGGGCGGCAGCCTAATCGTCCTGAACTCGCCGGTCCACCGGGATTCCCGCAGTGCGATCCGTGCCGCATCGGACTTTCAATCGCGTCTCCGCGGCCTCGGTGCGGACGAAGATCTCGCTGGAGCCTACCACCACTTCACGCGCCAAGAACTCGAGGCTGCGGTTTCTGCCCATTTCGGCCCGGTGAGGGAATGGCCCTTCAATCCCGGACTCGGCTTCCGGTGGTCCCGCCGCCTCAAAGGATTGTTGCTGCATATGGAATTCGCATCCTTCCCCATCCTCTACGCTCAGAAGAGAGTCGAGGGACGCGCCCCGTAGGGCAAACCTTCTAGATGGCCGGCGCGTGTCCCAATCAGGAGGTCACCCCATCGGTGCTTCGTCCACCCGAAGAACCTCGTCCGCCCCGTCCATGCCGAAGATGCATATGCGTCGGGGCGGGCCCGAACTCGGCGAGGACTTCTATGCCCACACGAAGGAGAGCTACGACCTGCTGGCTCCTTCCTACGACGCGGACATTGGGTCCAACGTGGTCGGGCAACGGATGCGGGAGGCGTTTCGACGCGTCTTGGCGAGAACGTTCCGTCCGGGGAGTCGCGTATTCGAGATTGGCTGCGGCACCGGCATCGACGCCCTGTGGCTTGCGCGTCAAGGGATCGACGTCGTCGCGACCGACATCTCCTACGAGATGGTGGAGGCTACGGCGAGCAAGGCCCGCGCCGAGGGGCTATCCGAGCGAGTCCAGTGCCGCCGGCTCGCGGCCAAGGACATCGGCATGCTGGAGAAGGAGTTCGGGCACGGCACGTTCGATGGAGGGTTTTGTCACGCAGGGGCTCTCAACATGGAGCCAGGGCTTGCCTCTATTCCCGTAGCCGTGAGGGGGCTCGTGCCGCCCGGAGGCGCTTTCGTCTGTAGCGTCATCAACAAGACGAGCCTCTTCGAGGTCGTGTTCTACTCTGCCATTTTGCGACCGCGGAAGGCCTATCGGCGATTGGGCAATGTGGTGCCCATCCCCATTTCGCGGAAGCCCCCCCTCAACACCTGGGTGGTCTCCAGCCGTTTCTTCAGCCCGAAGGACATCGTCCGTCTCTTCGGCGACGGGTTCCGCGTAGAATCGATCCAGGGGCTCCAGATCCTGTTGCCTCCCTCGAACCTCGCGGACTGGTACTCTCTCGCGCACCCCGTTCTCGTGCCGCTCGAACGCCTTGAGGACTGGGTCTCGATCCGTCGTCCCCTCAACGGATGGGGCCATCACACCCTCCTCACGTTCAGGAGAATTTGATGTCGTTGCCTCCGTCGAGACGAATCCTCGCCATCGGGCTTGCGAGGGTGGCCGCGGTCCTCGGAGGTCTGGCGGCGGTGGGGATCTTCCTTGACTATGCCTTGCACCTCCGAGCGCTCGTCGAGAGTACTTGGCGTTGGGTGGGCCTCGTACCGTTCGCGGTGGGGATCATGCTCGAGGCCGAGGCGACGAGGGTTCTCTGGCGACTTGGCGGGGGGACGCCTCATCCCGTCTCGCCTCCACCGCGCCTGGTGGACCAGGGACCCTATGCGTTCTCCCGCAACCCCCTCTATCTCGCTCGGATCCTGATCCTCCTCGGGGTAGCCTGGATCTTCGGTTCCGTGGCGATCCTGGTCCTCGATGCCCTCCTGCTCCTCCTCGTTCACTTCGTTCTGATTCCGCGGGAGGAGGAGCGCCTTGAGTCGCGCTTGGGCGACACCTACCGAGATTACCGGGGCCGAGTCGGACGGTGGGTCACATGGCGTCGCCCCCATCCGGAGAAGGAGCACGGCGTCTAGCCGACTTCAGGATCGAACGATGACGCCTCGCTTCGGCCCCGTGGACCGGGACCGGTGGCAGGCATGGGCGGCGTCGAGGAAAGGCTCCGGCGCAACAGGAGCCGGACTCGAGTGCGCGCCTTGTGGTTCGTTCGTCGTATCCTAGGGTCGCGGCGTGTACACGTAGACGGCCTTGGCGCCGTACTCCTCTTCCCACGCGTTCGCGTTGTACACGAGGACGAAGTCCGTGGAGCTGGTCCCGTTGGCGAGCTCGGGAAACAGCTGGTGCAGTGGGTAGTAGGACACGTTCACGAAGACGATGTACTCGTACTGTGCGCGGAGGATCATGAGAGCGTCCGTGCGGTTGGAGGGAAGCCACCAACTGGACCAGGCGAGGGCCGGGTCCACGCGGGAATAGTACGTGGCGATGGGAGAGTCCGACAGGAGGCGCTTGCCCTCGTCCCAGGGTTGCTGGCTGATCCAGACCCCAGCTCGCTCAAGAGGCGCGTTCAGGAGGCCGACGCTGTCGAGCTTGGGCGTAATCCATGCGGTGTTCGCGGCGGACGCAACGACGAGCGCTATGAGGAGGCCCGCCACCGCAACCCGTGCGAGGCTGGGGCGGGAGAGTCGGAGGAGGATGTGCGCGATTCCCTGCACAGCCCGTCCCGCGGCCACGGCCACGAAGGGGACGGCGATCGCCACGTAGCGGTAGCTGCCCGTCCCGAGTCCTCCCACGACGAGGGCCGTGACTCCCGCGAAGAGGCCCAGGGACAGCCACGTGGGGTATTCCCGGCGGAGCCGGCAGACCATGTACGCGGGCCCGAGGACGAAGAGCGGCAGGAGCCCTGCGGCGTAGTTCCCGAACCAGAACCACCCGAAGCGTTCCCAGGGGTTCGCCGGGATGCTGCCCAGGAGGAGTTGGTTCTGGGCCTCTCGCGCCGTTTGCCCCACCACGATCGCGGGCAGCAGCCCGCCGGGCAGGAGGGCCACGGCCCACAGGGCCATGAAGACGAAGGACGGCAGGGCGGTCAGTGCGAACACGCGGAAGCGGGGGCGGTCGAGGAACCACGCGTGGATTGGCAGGAGAGAGACGGCCAGCCAGGCCTCATACCGCAAGATGGCGGCCGCAAGGAAGAGGGCGGCCGCGAGCGCGTACCGGATTTCCTCGCGGCTCCAGCGCGAAAACCAAAGGAGGTAGACCCCGCCCGTCATCGCGAGCACGACCAGGGGTTCGGGAACTGCCATGCTGCCGATGAGCGAAGTCTGGATTGCCACCCCGAAAAACAGGGCCGCGAACAGTCCCGCTGCGAGGCCGTGCCGGCGCGCCATGCCATAGACCAGGAGCAGGGTGATCAGGGATGCGGCGAGCCCGATCCAGCGCAGCAGATCGAGGGCTCCCCAGCCCGCAAGGCTGTAGAGGCCTGCGACGAGCGGATAGTATCCGGGGAGCCAGCTCCCGTTCGTCATGAGGGACATGGGATCCACATACGTGCCGCTCTCCGCCCAGTGCGCCCCGATCCACCAGTGGTGGTAGCCGTCCTCGAAGATGTCCGGGAGGGACATCCGTCGCCAGATGAGAAACCCGGAAACGGTTAGGAGGGTCGCCAAGGCCGCGAACTCGAGCCACCGCTTCGCGCGGGGCGGGGGCTCATGGGGAGGCCGCATCGGGGACGCCATCCTTCCCGGGATCCACCGCGGCGATGGAGTGGAGCACGGACAGGGCGGCCACGGTCAAGAATCCCGCGGCGAACAGGGCCGTCCAGGGGAGGGCCCACCAGTTGTCCGAGGCCACCGCCAGAGCGGCGCCCGCAATCCCGTAGCCGGCGAAGGCGATCTCCGCGACGGTCTCCCCGGTCCCGCGGAGGGCGTATCGCGAGCCGCGCCACGTCCCGCGCCGGCCCTCGAGGCCGAACTTCGGAGTCCGGAGGAACTCGCTCCTGCGCTTCAAAACCGCTTCGACCACCGCGCGCGAGTTGTTCAGGCTGAGTCCCGCCCCGACGACGGTGAGGAACGGCAGGGACAGAAGTCTGCGCTTCCAGTCCGTCGGGTGGAACTCCCACTGGGAGGCGATGTACATGGACGCGGGCCCGAGCGACGCCGTTGCGAAGAGGGCGGGAACGAAGGGGTGTATGCCGCCGAGGAGCAGGAGGGGCGGAACCAGGAGGAAGGAGATCAGCATGAGAGGGTGCACCACGTAGAGGCTCAGGTGGAGATACGCTTCTGCCCTCTGGCCCCGGGTGAGCGCGCTGTCCCGGATCCGTTCGCGCAGCTTCAGGAAGACCTGGATCGACCCCTTGGCCCACCGGAATTGCTGCCGCTTGAACGCGGTGATCTGCGCGGGCAGCTCCGCGGGACAGACGACGTCCTTCCGATACACACTCCGCCAGCCTCGCAGCTGGGCGCGGTAGCTTAGGTCCAAGTCCTCGGCGAGCGTGTCGCTTCCCCAACCGCCCGCGGCCTCGATGCATGCGCGGCGCCAGACCCCTGCGGTCCCGTTGAAGTTCATGAGGTACCCCAGGCGGTACCGGACCTCCTGCTCGACCGCGAAGTGCCCGTCCACCCCGATGGCCTCGGCGCGGGTCAGGGGGGAATACTCCGCGTTCAAATGCCCCCAGCGTGTCTGGACGAGCCCCACCTGCGGATCCTCGAACTCGGGCATCACCCTCTTCAGGAACTCCGGAGGCGGGAAGAAGTCGCAATCGAAGATGGCCATGAAGTTGCCCGATGCGCGCGTCAACCCATAGGCCAAGGCACCCGCCTTGAACCCGCTGCGGCTGCCGCGTCGGAGGTGGTGGACGTCGAATCCTCGGGACTGGAGATGCGATACGCTCCTCGCGAGGAGGTCCGTCGTGTCGTCATCCGAATCATCGAGGACTTGGATTTCGAGGAGATCATGCGGCCAGTCGAACGCGGCGACCGCCGCAAGGAGGCGGGCCGCGACATACCGTTCGTTGTACACGGGGAGCTGTACCGTGACCTTGGGCTGGGAGTGGAGGGCCCTCGGGACCGGAGCGCGGCTCTTGCGCAGCCGCCTCCACCTCGCCGTCAGGTAGTACCAGTTGACCCCGTAGACGAAGAGACCCAGGGAAACCGCGATGTACACGGCGCTGAGAGACCACAGCAGGAGATCGGAAATGGGGGACCACCTCGCCCGTCACGGCGAATCTTGGAAGACCTCGTAGGGGAACTTCACGCGGCGGAGGAATTCGAGCCGAGCCGCGGCCCTCGCATCGCTCGCCCTCATCCGATGCACCACCGTGTAGATGACGAAGGAGACCCTCCTGCTCCAGCGCTCGGCGACTGCGAGCCCCCGCGGGTGACGCTCGAGCCATCGGAGGAACCGCCCGAGCACGCTCGGCGGATGCAGGGGGACGTCGATGTCCACGCGCCGCTCGACCTGCGGAAAGAACCCGCAGATCCAGGGGTTGTCGTGAAGGACGCGCTGGTAGTACGCTCCGCCTACTAGGGGCTGGCAGTTCAGGAGCTCGAAGGCGAGTCCGTCGTCGTTGCGCACGAAGGGACGGACCTGATTCGGTGTCCAAATCACGTTCACGCAGATCAGCTTCCGCAATCCGTGCGTCCGGCGGTAGCGGATGCTGAAGGTGGCCCCCAGGAGGAGCGCCGCCAGGTACGTGACGTATTTCGTGCCGTCGCGAGAAAAGATGTCGAAGTCGATGTCATCCCCGGTGCGGAACCCGCCCGTGGCCAAGGAACCGGAGAGGGCGATGCAGTCCACGAGGGCCACGTGGCGTGCGAACACCTCGGCGAACTCCCGCGCGACGGCCCGCGCTTCGGCCGCGGACCGGTGGTGGCTCGTCACCCGTTCCCGCGACTTGGGGATGAGGTCCTCCGAACCCCGCAACGCCGCGAACCTGCCCTGGACGGTGAACCGCGAGGCGTCCTCCAACTGGTGGAGGAGGGCGTCCTCGCGGACCGCGCCCCCGAGGAGCTGCGCCGCCAGGGCCTCGATCGTGGGGGCGTATCCCCATCGATGCATGATGCCGAGCGTGCGGGAGGCCCGATCTTGGAGGCTAGCTGGGGTGTTCCTGGACAGGAAGGTCGTTTCGAGTGCCGTCTTCGTCCCTCGGCTCGTATTACTATCGGGATAGTATTAAGCTTTCCCAGATTCGACCTGCCCGGCCGCCTCCGCGTCAGGTCGCCTCCCTTGGGACATGGCGAAGCGCCATTCCGGTCGTCCGGTTCGACCTCGGCTCGGGTCCACCCTCCGTGACGGATGAGTACATGGCCGTGCCCGCGCCCGTTCCGGCGGGCGCCGACGGCGCCTCACGCCTGGGGCGTGCTCCGGAGGAGGTCCGAGAGCAGCAGGAGACGCCGCACCCGCTCCCGGAGCGGCGGGTAGCGGCTGAACAGGCCCCGTCCGGATCCGTGGATGCTGAGCCCCCACACGGCCTTCGGGGGCGTGCCGTGGTTCGCGATCTTTAGGAGGGCCGAGGCCAGGGCTGCGGGTCTACCCGTCGACCGCCCGCTCATCTCGTCCGCGAGGTACTCCCGCTCCCGGTGCACCGCGGGATCGAAGAACTTGCTGAAGGGGTCGAAGAAGAGGATCCGCGAGAACACGGTGGAGAAGACCTTGAACTCCGCGTCGTGGTGTTTGATGTGCATGAGTTCATGGGCGACGGCGGTCTCGACCTCCTCCCGCTCGAGGAGCGACAGGAGGCCCCGCGACACGAGGACGCGCGGCGTGCGCCCGCCCACAGCCATCGCGAGCGGGTGGTCCGATTCCACGAGCAGGACGGGCACCTTCGGGAGGCCCTCGAACTCTCCGACTAGGTTCGCGTAGTCCTGGACCCACGTCTCTTCGGCTCGGAGCTCTCGGGGCGCGAAGCGCCGGAGTACGGAGGCCGCCCCCCGTCGCCACACGACGTACGACAGGACGGAGGAGACGGCTAGGGCAACGATGACCGCGCCGGCGGCGGCCGTCTGTACCCCGGTCCGCTGGTAGGCGACCATCCTCGACTGCAGGATGCAGAGGAACAGGCTCGCGGCCACGAAGAGCCAGAAGAAGATCGTGAGAGCGTAGAAGCCCGTGAGCAGACTCACCCGCAGCTTCGCGTTGCGCGCGTTCGTCAGGAACACGTAGAGCAAGGTGGCCATGGAGGCCCCGCAGACCGCAACGATGCTCAGGGTGAGCGGGGAGGACCAGTACGCCAGGAGGGCTTCGGCCACTACCTCGAGGGGGTCAGCCATCCCGCCTCTCCTTCTTCCGGCGGGAGGCGACCTGGTCCTTCAGGGCTTCCATCTGGCCCTCCGAGAGTCGACTCGGATTGTCGAGGAGATAGGAGACGGCGGCCCCGCCGAACGTGCCGATCACGGAGTCCATCATCGCGGCCATCGCCTTCCGGTAGGCGCGTCCCTCCTTGATCCGATAGAAGATCCGCTTCTCGCTCTGCTTCCGAATCGCGATCAGGTCCTTGTCCACGAGGCGGTACAGGGTCGTGGTCACGGACGTGTAAGCCACGTCCCGCGTCTTGCGGACCTCCTCGAAGATGTCGCCGGAGGTCGCCTCGCCCCGGCTGCGCACGGCGCGCAACACGGCCAGTTCGAGCTCGCCGAGTTCCACGGATGACTATAGAGATAGTAATCTTAATAAGCTTTGCCCAAGGGCGGCGCGCACTTCTGAGGCCCGATGCCTATCCTTTGAGCGCATCCGCCTGCGCCGCGACGTCCGCGAAGCGCTGCCCCAGGAGGTCGAGCGCCTTGACGAGCGCGTCCCTCGCGGACATGGAGCCGTCCGTCTCGAACTGGAGGACGATCCGCGTGGGGTCGTTCGACACCTTGACGGAATCGACCTTGTACGCGTCGATGAACTTCTTGCACAGGGTGCAGTCCGACGGTAGCCCAACGGTCTCCTCCTCGAGGGAGGTCGTCACCATGTGGCTCGTGCAGAAGGGCACCTCCGGGTCCAGGGGATCGAGGGTCTTGCTCCCCGCCTTCAGGATCGGGTAGTACTCGTGCCCCACGCCGTGGGTCGCCTGCCACTTCGCATGGTCCTTGCCGGTGCCGAGCTGCGCGGTCGCGTAGATCAGGATCGCCTGGCCGTCGCTCAGCTGTACGATCGGGATGCCTTGGTCCTTCGGGCGCAGCTTCGGGTCGCCGATGGGCTCGAGGTCCGCGGACGTGACGAGGCCGGGTCCGCGCTTGTTGATCGAGTAGATGATCGTGCAGCTCGGGCAGCCTTCCCCGTGGCAGGATGGGCAGTTCTCCCGCGGGTTGTACAGGGCGAGGTCCGTCGGGATCGGCACGAGGCCGAGGCGGTGGGCGATGATCTCGTCGAAGAGCGGGCTAACGCTCTCGTACTCCTTGCCGTCCTCCGCGCGGATCGGCCCGAGGTGGAACTCCACGTCCTCGATCGCCATCTTCGGCACGTCGGCGATGAGCACGCGCCGGAGCGCGTTCGCGTACGATGGGTCCGTCTCGGAGAGGAGCAGGCGGACAGTGTCGTCCTTCTGCTGCAGGAGCTTGATCTTCATCTACACCCTCCGTCCGCGGCGCCCGCCCTTCGGCTTCGTGCCGTCGTGCGGCACAGGGGTGACCTCCTCGATCCGGCCGATCCGCAGGCCCGCGCGGGACAGCGCGCGGATCGCGGCCTGGGCCCCGGGACCGGGGGACTTGGACCTGTTCCCGCCGGGCGCGCGCACGCGCACATGGATCGAGTCGATACCCTTCTCCTTCGCCGCGTCGGCCACGCGCTCCGCGGCCTTCATCGCGGCGTAGGGCGAGGCCTCGTCCTTCGCGGCCTTCACGACCATGCCGCCCGTGGCCTTCGTGATCGTCTCGGACCCGGTGATGTCTGTGAGCGTGATGATGATGTTGTTGTACGACGCGTAGACGTGCGCGATCCCCCACTTCGCCATGTTCAGGCCTCCTTCGATTCCGGCGTGGGCGGGGCCGGCGCTTCCGGCTCCTCCTGGGCGCCCTCGGCCTCAGGGCCTCCCTCCGGGGGAGCGGCGGGCGGACCGGCGGCCTGCCGTACGGGGTGGAGGTCGTTCGCGATCGGCGAGCGCTCGTCGTACACGATCACGTTCTCGTCCTGGCGGGAGACGAGGTAGCCGGGGATCGTCACGCGCCGCCCGCTCACGGAGACGTGTCCGTGGACGATGAACTGCCGCGCCTGGCGCGGAGTGAAGGCGAGCCCCTTCAGGAACGCGAGCGTCTGCAAGCGCCGGGAGAGGAGCGCCTCGACGTCGAGCGCGAGGACGTCGTCGAGAGTCGTCCCCTCGAGGGGCAGGAGGCCGAGGCGGCCCAGGCGTCGCAGGAGCTGCTCCCGCTCCTTCTCCGCCTGCTGGTCGCCCGTGCGGACGCGCGCCTGGAGCTCCCGAGCCCGCTGCCGGAACCGCCGGAGGGTGAACTGCGATCGCCAGAGCTCCTTCTTGTTCTTGAGGCCGTACTTTTTGAGGAGCTCGTTCTCCGTCTTGATCCGCTCCGCCTCCCACGGATGGGACGGACGCTCGAACTTGGCCCGGGAGAACTTGGGATCGCCCAACGACTCACTCCTTCTTCTCCGGGACCGCGGCGGCGGGCTTCTTCTCTTCCTTCTTCGCTTCCTTGGCGCCGCCCTCTTCCGCCTTCTTCGCGGCCTGGGCGGCGAGCGCGGCCTTCTTCGTCACGCCGACCGTGAGGCCGGTGCGGCCGTTGCTGCGCGTGCGCTGCCCTCGGACCTTCTGGCCCGTCTCGTGCCGCACGCCCTTGTAGGATCGGATCATCTTCATCCGGTTGATGTCGTCCCTCACGCGGATGTCCACGTCGGACCCGAAGACGTGCATGTCCAGCCCCGTCTCCCAGTCCTTCGGGCGGTTCACCATCCAGTGCGGGAACGACTCGCCGAGGGTGCCCAGGAGGCCCTCGATTTTGTCCGTCTGCTCCTCGGAGAGGTTGCCCAGGCGCTCCACGCGCGAGACGCCCGCGAGGTCGGCCACGGCCTCCGAGACGCGGATCCCGACGCCGCCGATCGACGTGAGGGCGTAGGCCACGGACCGGGTGCCGTCGAGGTCCGTGTTCGCCATGCGGACGATGTAGCGGAAGTCCTCCTTCACACCCTCGAGCTTCTTCGGGGCCTTCGGAGCCTTCGGCTCCTCTTCCTTCTCTTCCTTCTTCTTCCGCTCGGGCTTCTTGCCCTCCGCGGGCGAAGGCGCAGCCTCCGGTTCAGGAGTCTCCTTTTCCTCAGGCATTCAACAATCCCCGGTTGGGACGGCAGTCCAAACTCCAGGAGCTATTTAAGGGTTAAGGAGCGCGGGCCCAGAATCCCGGATAGTCGATCACGAGCCCGTGCTCGTCGACCGTGATCTCCGCGGTGAAGCCGCTCCCGAGAGATTCGTAGCGGTAGCGGTCCTGCGCGAGGCGCGTGTAGCGCTGGCGGAGGGGCGCGACGACGAGTTCGGGCGCCCGGACCCAGGCCGCGAGGACCTCCGCGGAAGCGCCGACCTCGAGGCCCAGGCGCCGGATGGGGGCCGTGTTCGTCGCGGGCGTCGGGAACAGGTCGACATCCGTGCAGCCCGCAAGATCGGGCCGCTCCTTTCCCCGAAGGAACCAACGGCGTTCGGCGTCGATCACCAGCCCGAGCCGCCGGCGCGAATCTCCGCTCCGTACGGAGACGCGGAAGGCCCGCGTGGACCAGTCGGCGCCGCAGCCGACGTGGTACGCGATCCGGACTGGCATTCCTTCCGCGACGCTCTCGAGGTTCCCCTGGATGTGCCAGGTCCGTTTGAGCTGGTAGAGCTTCGCGGCGTCCGACCCCGGGGCGTCGAGGCGTTCCCATCGGACGCGCACGGCGGGCATCGTTCACCCGACCGCGAGCGGCTTCGTGGAGACGAGCACCTTGTACCCGCTCCCCCTCCGGACAATCTCCGCGTTCCCGAAGGCTTCCGCCATCCGTGCCCGGATCGAATCCGCCCCCTGTTTCGTCCTCGCGACGAGCCAGAGCTTGCCGCCCTCCAGGAGATGGGCGGGCGCCTCGGAGACGATGCGGTCCACGAGACGACGTCCGGCGCGGATCGGCGGGTTGCACAGGATATGGTTGAAGCCGAGGCCCGCAACGGGCTCGTACAGGTCCCCGCGACGGACCTCCGCGTTCGTGACCCCGTTCCGGCGCAGGTTCGCCTTCGCGAGGCCTACGGCCCTCTCGTTCATGTCCGTGAGGATCACGTGCCCGCCCTCCGAGAGGCGTGCCGCGACGAGGCCAATCGCCCCCGTGCCGCAACCCAAGTCCAGGAGGAGCTCGCACGGGCCGACCTCGACCGCCTCGATCAGGAGCTCGGTCCCGCGGTCGAGCGCGCGGGGGGAGAAGACGCCCGCGTCCGTCTCCAGTCGCAGGGAGACGCCGCGGACGTCGACCCGCAGCTCCGCGGGCCGCGGCCGGGATGTGGGCTTCCTAGAGAAGTAATGCTCCCCCATCGACGCGAGGGAAGGGCTGTCGGGCCTTAAGTCCGCCGCTCACGGATTGGCGGCAGCGGGTTTCGAGGTCTGCGTGAGGAGGACCGTCGCGATCTGCAGGTCCTCGCTCGAACCCGAGTAGTTCCCCTGTCGGAACTCCCGCTCCGCGCGGCCCAGGACCTCCTGGACGTCGGGGAGGAACGGGAAATCCGCACCGCTCAGGGTCTGGATGTGTGTCCGGGTCTCCTCGATCGCCCGGGCCAGGGCCTCCCGCGCGTTCCGCCTTCGGGCGAAGGCCGCGTGGGCGCGGTCGAGGTGTTCCAGGGTCCGCGTGTAGGCGCCCTCCTTCAGCGCGTGACGGGCCTCCTTGATCGCGGCCTCCGCCTCGTAGGAGTGAAAGCCTTCCCGGACCATGCGGGAGTAGAGGACCTCCGCGTCCGCGAGGCCCGTGGCGGCTCGGCGGTGGACGTCGCCCAGGGCGACGGCGTCGTCCCGAAGCCGCTTGGACATGGAGATCGCGGGTTCGATCATGCCGCGACCGAGCATGTCCCGCGCGAAGGCGATCTGCCGCTCGATCCGCTCCGTGACGATCCCCTCGCCGCGCAGTTCCGCGAGCTGCGCCTCCGTGCGCCCCAGGATGACGTTCGTCTCCGCGAAGTCCGCCCGCAGCGTCTCCGCGCGGGCCTCGATCCCGATCGCGATCCGCATCGCCGCGTCCACGTGCCCCAGGGCGAGTTCACGCGTCGCGTCCTCTAAGGAGCGCTCCAGGGCGAGGGTCGCGCCCTCCGCGAAAACCTTCGGGTTCCTCGGACCCGGGGTGTCGGCGAGGGCCTCGATCGCGAGCTCCGCGAGGAAGATGCGGTTGGAGGCGGCGTTCGCGTTCATCAGGAGCGTGCGGCCTTGTTCCGCGGCCTGGTCGAGGAAGGCCATCGCTTCCAGGTAGTTCGGGACGAAGGCGCCGTTCTCCCAGGTGCCGGCGAGGACCTTCTCCTCCGCACGACCGAGGACGGCCTGGAGGTCCTCCGTGTGCAGGCCGAGGCGCTGGAGGTCAGCGACCCGGATCTCGAGCGCCTTCACCGCCTTCTGATAGCCCGAGAAGCGCTCCTCGAGGGTGATTGCGATGGACTCCGCGTGGCGCGCGGCGTTGAGCGCCTTGGAGAACTGCCGGGAGTCGAAGAGCTTCTTCGCGACGAGGAGGGCATCCTCCGCCGCCCGCATGTCCGCCTGGGAGAGGCGCATCACGGTGACGAGGCCCTCCGAGTGCGCGATGGCCTCCTCCGCGTGGCGGGCGCGGAACGATCGGATGATGCCACGACCGCCGCCCTTCGTCGCCGCCGGCTCCATGTTGACCCCCTCGGACCGCCCAGTGACGCCGTGCAGACATGGGGATGTCTGCGTCAGGCCGATGGGCTCGGAATAGATGGGGCGGTCGCGGTAAAAGCGTTGTGATTGTTCGCCTGTGATAATCAGGAATGAGAACGTCAGGAGCCTGTGGCCGCCTGATTGCGACCTAGGATGCTCCCGTCTTAGAACGCTTTCTTGGCGCAGGATCGTCCCGGGACCGCAACCGGGGCTGCCGTCTCGCCCAACCCCTTCGGTCCTCGCTGAGCCCCGCAACCCTGCTCGTGAGGGGGCGTTCCGTGGAGAATGCACCTGCACGACCGACGACCGCGTTCCACCTGCCGACGGCCAACTTGACGGATTGGCCGCGGACCTGGCGGCCTTGTTGCGCGAGACCATGCAGACCGTGCATGAACCGCGCCCTGCAGCCCTTTAAGTGACCATTCGAGAGCCGCCCGACGTCCGGGGCAGATAATGCCCACAGCCCGTGGCAATGTAAGCATTATTATCAGCCCGGACCTACGCCGCAGCAAGATGGGCGGTCTCCTCCAGCTCGCGCGTCCGGTCAACTGCGCGATGTCCGCGGTGGGCGTGCTCATCGGAGGCGTTGTCGCCGTCGGTTCTGGCGCGTGGGGCGAACACGCGCGGTCGCTCGCGTTCGCGGGCTTCGCGGCCTTGGCCTTCACCGCGGGGGGAAACGCCCTCAACGACCTGTATGACCGCGACACGGACCGGGTGAATCATCCGGAGCGGCCTCTGCCTTCGGGCAGGCTCTCCGTGGGATCGGCCCGCGCCTTCGCCGCAGCCGCGTTCGCGATCGCCGTGGGGCTCGCGGCTTTCGTGAACGTATATTGTATCGTGATCGTCGTGCTCAACGCCGCGTTCATGCTCGCGTATGAGGCCCGACTCAAGGCCGCCGGCCTGCCGGGCAACCTGATCATCTCCTATCTCGTGGGTTCCCTCTTCCTGTTCGCCGGAGCGGCGGTCATCTCCACCGATCCGGACCCGCTGTTCCGCGCGACGATTCTCGCGGTCCTCGCGTCGTGCACGACTCTCGGGCGTGAGATCACGAAGGACATCGAGGACATGGCGGGGGACGTCGATCGCAAGACGCTCCCGCAGCGGGTGGGCGCGAAGGCGGCCGGCGGCGTCGCCGCGGCCGCTCTCGTCGCGGGCGTGGTCCTGAGTGTCGTCCCCTGGCTGTACGGAATTCTGCCGCTCGCCTACCTCGCCGTCGTCCTCCCTGCGGACATAATGTTTATCTACGCTGCACTGGTCTCCGCGGCGAACCCGGCGCGCTCCCAGCGCCTGACGAAGTACGCCATGGTCGTGGCCCTGGTCGCCTTCCTCGCGGGTGGGTTGCTGTGAAGGTCTACGAGTCCCTCCTCGAACGACGCAGGCGTTCGCGGCTCCACATGACCCTCCTCGACCCGGACAAGCAGACCGCGGAGGAGGCCGGGCGCCTCGCGAGCGCCGCCGCGACGAGCGGCACGGACGCGGTCATGATCGGCGGGTCGACCGGGGTGACGCAGGATACGATCGACGCGACCGTCCTCGCGATCAAGGCCGCGGCGAAGGTTCCGACGATCCTGTTCCCCGCGAGCGCCGCGACCCTGTCCCGCCACGCGGACGCGCTCTATTTCATGAGCCTCCTCAACAGCCGCGACCCCCGCCTGATCGTCGGCGAACAGCGTCGGGCCGCGCCCCTGGTAAAGGCGTGGGGCCTCGAAACGATCCCCATGGCCTACCTGGTCGTGGAACCGGGCATGCGCGCGGGCGAGGTCGGCCGCGCAGACCCGATCCCCCGCAAAGAGCCCGAGACCGCGGTCGGGTACGCCCTCGCGGCCGAGATGCTCGGGATGAAGCTCGTCTACCTGGAGGCGGGCAGCGGCGCGCCCGAGCCGGTCCCCTCGGAGATGATTCGCGCGGTGCGCCGCGCGATCGGCATCCCGCTCCTTGTGGGCGGCGGCATCCGCACCCCGGAGGCCGCGTCGGCCGTCGCGCGGGCCGGGGCGGACATCGTGGTGACGGGCACCGTGGTTGAGCGTGCGAAGGACGGCGAGGCTCTTCGGAGGATCATCGAGGCGGTGAAGGCAGCCTGATGCGCGCGTTCCGTCCGAAGACCGTGGCGGAGAGCCACGCGGAGACGACGCGGATGGCGAGACGCCTCTTCGTCAGCCCGTCCCCCCGCCGCATGGTGCTCCCGATCCTTGCCTTCTCCGTCATGGAGGCGTACCTCCTCGTGTATCCCGCGCTGGACGGGATGCGGGTGCTCCTGGGCACGGCCGCAATCGTTCTCCCCGCCTTCGGGGCGGCGCTCCTGACGAAGCCCGTGGCCGCGGTCCTCGGCGGACGGATGTACTTCCGTCGTTCGTTCCTCATGGCCTTCGTCGGCCTCATCCTCCTGGGAGCGTTCGAGGTCGTCGCGGTGTCCGCGTTCTCGATCCTCGCGATCGTGACGAACACGGCCTTCTATCCGCGGATCGACAAGTTCGCGGTCCTCGGGTACGGGACCGTCCTGTGGGTGCGCGAGGTGATCCTCACCGCCACCTCGAACTCGAGGCACCTCCGCTCGCTGCCGGCGGCGAGCCTCCATCCGCTCCTCGGCCTCGCGGGACTCGCGCTCTTCGTCCCGCTCACTCCCTGGGAGATCCTTGTGGACGTGGCGGTCCTCGCGATCTTCTTCCTGTCCGCGGTCGCGTACGCGGAGATCGCGAAGCGGCCGCTCCTGCGATCCTTCGGCGTGGACGGGCTCAAGCTCCTGAGGTCCACCCTCGACGTGTATGGAGAGGCGGGGGAGACCGGCGTCGCGGAGCTCGAGGGGTTCTTCGAGTCGATCAGCGTGTCCGCCCGCGTGCGCGTCGCGGGCCTCGCCTTCCGCACAGCGAAGGGGATCAAGGCCCTGTTCGTCGCGCCGACCGTCCATCCGGGCCCCATGGGCTACGTGAGCGGGAGCGATCTCCCGACGAAACTGGCGCGGCACTTGGAGGACCTCACCCCGAACATCCTCGTGGCCCACGGTCCCACGACCCACGACGAGAACCCGGCGACGAGCTCCGAGGTGAAGAAGGTCTCCGATGCGGTGCGCCGCCTCCTGGCCGCCTCGGCGTACCGCGAGCAGGCGGGGCAGTCGAGGCGAAGCACCTTCGGACGCGCGTCCGCCCTGGCCCAAGCCTTCGACGAGACGCTCGCCGTGGTCGCGACGTTCGCCCCGAACCCTTCGGACGACATCGACAGCGCGACGGGCCATGCCGCGGTCCAGGAAGCCCGGCTCGCAGGCGCCCGGGACGCGTTCTTCGTGGACGCGCACAACTGCCTCGAGCCCGGTGCCGGGCTCACCCTCTTCGGCTCCCAGCGAAGCCATGAGATCATCCAGGCCGCGAGGCACGCGACGGAGGCCGCCCTCCAGGCGCCCAAGGGCCGGGTGCGCGCGGGCTACGGGAGGAGGCGGGAGATCTGCCCGCCGGACCAGGGGCTCGGGGCGCGGGGGATCGAGGCCCTCGTCGTCGAGGTCGCGGGCCAGCGGACCGGGTACGTCCTGTTCGACGGGAACAACATGGTCCCCGGACTCCGGGACGCGGTCCTCGCGCGGATCCACGGCCTCGTCCCGGAGGCGGAGGCGATGACGACGGACAACCACTCCGTGAACCTTACGATGGACGGGTTCAACGCGGTCGGCGCAGTGCTCGACCGGGAGACGATCCTCGAGAACGCGGAGGCTGCCGTCCGGCAGGCGGTCGGCGACCTGGAGGACGTCGAGTGCGCCGCATTCGCGGGGGACATCCCGGACTTCCGGATTTTCGGGCCGCAGAGCGCGTCGCGGCTCACGACCTCGATCAACTCGACCATGGCGGTCCTCCGCCCCGCGCTCTACATCACCATGTCCGGGGCGGTCGCCCTGGGTGCGCTGGCCCTCGTGCTGTTCTAGAAGAGCTCAAGGAACCAGCGGTGGATGCGCAGGTCGCCGCTGAGCTCGGGGTGGAACGCCGCGCCGATGAGGTGGCCCTCGCGGGCGAGGACGATCCGCTCCTGATAGCGGGCGAGCGGCCTGCACTCTCCCCAGGTCTTCGTGATCGCGGGTGCGCGGATGAAGACGCCGTGGAAGGGATCCTTCAGCCCTTCCACGTCGAGGTCCGCCTCGAAGGACTGCTTCTGCCGTCCGAAGGCGTTGCGGTCCACGGCCATGTCCATGAGGCCGAGGAGCCGGCTCTTCGTCCGCTCGGCCTGCGGCCCGCCGTCCTTCGCGAGGAGGATGCAGCCCGCGCACGTGCCCATGATCGGCATGTGCTCCTCCCTCCCCCGTCGCACGATTTCGTCGAACAGGTCGAGCTTCACGAGGAGCTTGGAGATCGTCGTGCTCTCCCCGCCGGGGATCGTGAGCCCGTCCGCGCGGTTCAGGTCCGGCCGCCGGCGCACGGCGAAGGCCTCGCCCGAATAGCCGAAATCCCGGATCGCGCGCGCGACGGCGTCGACGTGCTCGCTCACGTCGCCCTGGACGCCGATGACGCCGATCCGCATCGGTCCGCCGATCGCGACGGCCCGATAAAAACCATTCCTCTTCCAGAAGTGGGCCGCGAATTGACTCAGGGCTTCAGGAGGGCCGCAGCTACTTGCTTCCGGTCCAAGGCTTTCAGGAGGGCCTTGAATTCATCCAGGGCATCGAGGCCATCCACATCGCCCGATGCAACCTTGGCCCATAGCCCTGCAAGTTCGGGTGGGACTTCTGCGGTGGCTTTGACCCCCGAGAACTCGATGGGCACAGCTTCGATTTCGATGAAGCTGCCGCGATACCGTTTGACGATGCGAAATCCTGGCCGATGTTTCTCGAAAGCTTCGAGGTCCATCGCTCACCTCGCCTCCAAGAGCCGTAGCCCTCGCTCCCGATAGGGGGCGGGGCTGCTGCGGCTCGTCATTGATGGCATTCCATGGCTGGGACGGGTCGAACGAGCGAGGTTACCTAGACAGGAAGGCATTTGCTGGAAGTGGCGGATGGGGGTTTCGGCATGAACCCTCGCCTGCGAGGCCTTGGTGTCGCGATGACCGTCCTCGGTGTCGTCCTGGCCCTCTTTGGAGGCGGTTTGATGCTCACCATCTACACGTCCTTCTACACGATGATTCCCACGTATACCCAAACAGGGGCCGTGACCGCGACCCTTCTGGTAAGTGTCGGTGTCGGCCTGGTCGTCGGCGGTCTTCTGTTCATGACTGGCCGACGTACGGAAACAACTAGGTGACTCCCCGCCGGAAGACCTTTGCGGCAACGAGGGGATAGGGGCTTCAGCATGGACACGGCCACGAGGAAAGCAACTCTCATTCTCGGCGGCTTCGTCGCCGTATTCGGCTCCCTCTTCGCCTTCTTTCTCATGGGCTGGATTGGGTTCATTCACATAGTCAGTGCTGACCCAACGCCCGTTTGGGTTTGGGCGCTTCTGAGTGTGGCTTGCATGACCTTTTTCTTGGCGCTCATCTTCCTCCTCGCCATGGGCTGGGTGCGACTTCCCGTATCGAAGGCTCCGCCGAGTGCCTAGCTCGGTGCCAGAATCAGGTGATTCGGGGGAGTCAAAAACCATTCGCGGGCGGCGGGGGGCTCAGGCATTCTCCCGTTCGCGCCCGAAGCCCTCGCGGAAGAGTTCCTGGAGGATCTCCCCGAACCGATCCGGGCCCGGGATCTTCCCGAGCCTCGTGCTGACGACGTTGTTCAGGATGACCTCTTGCCCCGGTTCCGGCGAGAAGCCGGGCCGCAGGACCTGGTCCCCCTCCGGGAACACGGCCTCGCCCATGGGGGAACAGGCGAGGGCCCCGGGCTTCGCGTCGTCGAGGGGCACGACCTCGAAGAAGCGGTCCATGAGGATGGGGCGGCGGAGTGCGCCGACGACCGCGACACGCACGCGGTCCACGGTCGGATCGAGGGAGGTGTTCGCCTCGAGGGCCTCGCGGTTGATCCCGATCTGGTGGAGGGCGAGCTCCGGGGAGAGGCCGCCGCACACGGTCAGGTACCAGTCTCGGAGGGTCTCGATGGGGAGCGTGGGGCGCGACTCGTTGTGGGTGCCCGGCCTTCGAGGCACGGTCGAATCAACTCTCCCGCGGGTATTTCTAATTTCACTTCCGAGAATCCGCCATGAGACGACGCCTCCCGGAATGCGCGGCCGCGGAATTCTGCGGAACCGCGTCGTCCCACTCACCGTTACGATATGCTTATCTATGACCCGGTTTTACGCTCGCACAGGGATGCCGTACGGCGATCGGTTTCGTGCTCATCGACATCGAACCCAACCGGGAGAAGGAGGTCTACCAGAAGCTCCTCAAGGTGGAGCAGATCGTGGAGCTCTACCCGCTGTTCGGTGAGTACGACCTGATCGCGAAGGTCGAGGCGGAGAGCTTCGATGCGATCGGGGACATCGTCGTGAAGTCGATTCGCGGGATCGACGGCATCAAGTCGACGAAGACGCTCGCGCGGATGACGTTCTGATCAGATCCACCGCGCCCCGGACGCGAGGAGCCGCCCGATCCTCCGGTCCACCTCCCTTCGGGCGCGCAGGTGGTAGGCGAGCAGGAGGTCGGCCGCCTTCGTCCTCGTGGCCGGACGGGCGAGGGGGCCCACGTAGCACCACTTCCTGCGGGAACCCGCGGGCCCGCGCTCGTAGGACCAGAAGTACAGGTACCGGTGGCCCTTGATGTCCCGGACGACCAGGCCGCATCCGAGCTGCGCGTTACCACCGTTCCGTGGTAACGTCACCCGGAAGCATGCTCTTGGCGTGTACACGCAGCGTACGCGGACAGGTCCCATGGGTTCGGATGCGGTCGCGGTTACCACCGTTCGGTGGTAACCCGGCCGGTCACTCCTCTTCGCGGGGCTCGTAGACCGCGATGGCCTCGATGCTGACCCGGAGGCCTGGGAGCTCGACCCCGAGTCGGGCCGTGGATCGGGCGGGCGGCTCCTCGGCAAAGAACTCGCTGTAAGCCTCGTTCATCCCCTTGAAGTCGACCGGATCCGCGAGGAAGACGGTGGTCTTCACGACTGCCCGGAGGGAAAGCCCAAGTTCCTTCAGGATGGACTCCACGTTCCGCAGGCACTGTCGCGTCTGGCCGCCCACGTCAGCCGCAGCCCATTGCCCGGGTTTGGCATCCGGCGCGAGGGGCGTCTGGCCGCTGATAAACACGAGCCCGTTCGCGACGACGCAGTGGGAGTAGGGGCCGAGGGGCTTCGGGTGATTCGGGAGTTCGGGCACGGACTTCATGGGTTCACGTCCGCCCAGAACGGGGCTCGGTCGAAAAGCCTTTGCCGGCGCCCGAGCCTCGCGCCCCGTCTCCCTTTCTTTCCCGCCACAACTATATTAAATCGGGACGGTCTTTTTGGCGGCGAAGCGGTCCAAGAAGGCCCTCCAGCCCACAGGTGGGTCGACATGTCGAAGAAAGACCTAGCCCTCCGCATTGGCGGTGCTGCCGGCGACGGCGTCTCGTCCACCGCGGAGAGTTTCGCGAAGATCTCCGCGCGCAGCGGCCTCCACGTCTGGACGTATTCCTCTTATCAGAGCGTGATCCGGGGTGGCCACGTGTGGACTCAGGTCCGGGGCGGCCTCGAGCCTCTCCTGTCCCACGGCACCGACCCCGACGTCGTCGTCGCCCTGAACCAGCAGACGATGGACGTCCACCAGGGCGAGGTCGCGGAGGGCGGCGCAATCATCTTCGACTCCGACGTCGTGAAGGCCGACCCCGCGCGGTTCCGGCCGACGGTACGCCTGCTCGGGATGCCCCTTCGCAAGATCGCGCAGGCAATCAGCCCGAACGCGCTCATGCGGAACACGGTCGCCCTCGGCGCCGCGGTCCGTCTGTTCGACATGGACTTCCGCCACGTCGAGTCCGCGTTCAAGGACATCTGGGGGGACAAGAAGCCCGAGATCGTCCAGGAGAACATCCGGGCGGCCAAGGCGGGCGCCGAGGCGGTCGACCAGGCCGGTGGCTCCCTGGGATTCGGCCTCACCTACTCCAACTCCGCGAGGTACCTGATGACGGGGAACGAGGCCATGGCCCTCGGCGCCCTCGCGGCGGGCGTCCGCTTCCATGCGCAGTACCCGATGACGCCCGCGTCGTCGATCCTCCACTGGCTCGCGGCCCACGGACCGCAACACGGGGTCGTCGTAAAGCAGGCGGAGGACGAGCTCGCGGCGATGAACATGGCCGTCGGCGCGGGCCACGCCGGCGTGCGCGCGATGACGGCTACGTCGGGCGGCGGCTTCTCCCTCATGGTCGAGGCGATCGGCCAGGCCGGGATGACGGAGACCCCGCTCGTCGCGATCCTCGTGCAGCGAGGCGGGCCCTCCACGGGCCTGCCGACGAAGACGGAGCAGGGCGACCTGAACCTGGCCCTTGGAGCGGGACAAGGCGACTGGCCCCGCGCGATCCTCGCGCCCAGGAACCCGGAGGAATGCTTCCGGCTCACGGCCCAGGCCTTCAACCTGGCCGAGATCTACCAGACCCCGATCATCCTCATGTCGGACCTCTATCTGGGCGAGGGCTTTCGCACGGTCGACAAGCCGGACTTCAACGTGCCGATCGTGCGCGGGATGATGGCCGCGGACGGCGGGAGCCCAGGTCGCTACCTCCGCTATGCGAACACGCCGAGCGGCGTGAGTCCGCGCGTCCTCCCGGGGATGAAGGGCTTCGAGTACGTCGCCGCGAGCGACGAGCACAACGAGGAGGGCCTGCTGCTCTCCGACATCCTCGCCGGCCTCCCGGAGCACGTCGAGGAGCGCCGCCGGATGCACGAGAAGCGGATGCGGAAGCTCGACGGCCTCCGGAAGGACACGCCGCCCCCGGAGCTGTGGGGGCCGAAGGACGCGGACCTGACCCTCCTCTCCTGGGGCTCGACCTGGGGCCCGGCCCACGAAGCGATCCTCCAGCTCGAGGAGGAGAGCGTGCGGGTCGACTCCCTCGAGTTCCCGACCCTTTTCCCCTTCCACTCGGACGAGACGCTTGCACTTCTCCGGGGAGCCAAGAGGACGATGTCCGTCGAGGGCAACTACACTGGGCAGTTCGCACGCCTCCTCCGCGCGGAGACGGGGTTCGCCCCGACGGCCCACCTCCACAAGTACGACGGTGAGCCCATCACGTGGCGGGAGATCGCCGCGAAGGCCCGGGAGGTGCTCGGATGAAGCTCGAGTTCGAACTGGACACGTACAAGTCCGAGATCAAGCCTACCTGGTGTCCGGGGTGCGGCGACTACGCCGTCCTCAACGCGCTGCAGCACGCGATGGTGGAGCTGCAGCTCGAGCCCTGGAACACGGTCATCGTGTCGGGGATCGGCTGCTCGAGCAACCTGCCCCACTTCCTGTCCACGTACGGGTTCCACGCGATCCACGGTCGCGCGGTCGCGGTGGCGGAGGGCATCAAGCTCGCGAACCCCGACCTGAACGTGATCGTGACGGGCGGCGACGGCGACGGCTACGGGATCGGGGTGGGACATTTCATCCACGCGATGCGCCGGAACATCGACCTCACGTACATCGTCATGAACAACCAGATCTACGGCCTCACGACGGGCCAGGCGAGCCCGACATCGGAGATGGGGATGAAGACGAAGTCCACGCCCCTGGAGGGCGTCATCGAGAACCCGATCGACCCGATCGCCGTCGCCCTGTCCACCGGTGCGACGTTCGTGTCGCGCACGTTCAGCGGGGACGTGAAGCAGATGTCCTCCATCGTCGCCAAGGCGATCGAGCACAAGGGCTTTGCCCTCGTCGACGCGATGTCCCCCTGCGTCACGTACAACAAGGTGAACACGTACGATTTCTTCCGCAAGCGCGTGTACGACCTGGAGAAGGAGGCCCACGATCCGACCGACCTCAAGGCCGCGTTCATGAAGGCCCTTGAGTGGCCCGTGATGCAGCGGGACCGGATCCCCCTCGGGCTGTTCTACCGCAACGACCGCGTGCCCACGTACGAGAGCCTCGAGCCCGCGTACCGCAAGGGGAACCCCGTGAAGGAGCCGCTCGGGATCGAGGATCCGGACGAGCTCCTCGCCGAGTTCCTGTAATCGATTGGGCCCTGGAGTTCCGCAGCAAGGTTCTTCGGTTTCGTCGCGGATACCGGGCGTGGAGTGGATGCGTTGGTGCTGGGAACCACAGCCCCGCCCGGGATGCCCCCGAAGAACTACGCGCACACGTATGTGTACGATCAGCTCGCGGGGCACAGCCTCAACAACCCCTGGTGGGCCACGCCTCTTGCGTGGGTCATCATCCTCGCGCTCCTCCTGTTCCTCGCGGCGCTGACGAAATGGTTGTGATGGAGTTATGGCTCAGAAGCCCAGCTTCTCGCCGACGAGGACGAGGGTAATCCTCCCCGCCTGTTCGCGCTCGTAGATCACGAGCTTGCCGACGTGGCTCCCCGCGCCTCCGGTGGAACGCACGCGCCGGTCCTCCAGCGGGAGGGCCACCTCTCGCACCCGGCGCAGTCCGTCCGCAAGGGTCGGGACGAGCTTGTTGATCCCTGCCACCCAGATGACGTGCGGCGGCCCGTACACGTAGAAGGCCTGGCGGCTCCCCGTCGCGTCCGCGCCGATCACTTCTCCGGTCTCGCAGATTGCCTGGACCCTCCCCCTGTAGACGTCCGCCTCGAGTGAGAGCTTCGCGCGGAGGAGCGCGCGCTTCGCGGGGTCGTCCTCCTTCGTCCACTCCGGGTTCAGGTATCGATGATCCGAGCCCGGCGTCTTCATCCGGTCCACGAAGCCGATCTCGAGGAGGGTCGTCGAGGTGCCGTGCGCGACCTTGGCCCCCGCAGGGATCCGATCAAGGACCCACGCGAGCGCCTCGGCCCGGTCCCTCGCGAAGGCGGCCTCGATTCCCCGCTCCCGGAGGGCGGCGAAGGCTCGCTCGACGCGCGATCGGTCGCCCGCCGAGAGACGGTCCATCGACCTCTCATCCGTCCGCGGCATCGTCACCCCTCGAGCCGAATCTTCGGAAACTCGAGGGGTGCGGCGGGCTCCGTGCCCGTCCGCATCCGCTCGATTCGCTCGCGGCACGCATCGACCCTCGTGAGGATCGCCGCGGCATCCAGCCCAAGGTACCGCTCCGGGTACCTCCGCATCTTCTCGATCCCCCGCGCCAGCAGGGCGGCAGCCCCGCCGTAGTTCCCGTTCTGGAAGTGGTGGAAGCCCGCGCAGAGCTGGATCAGGCCCTGGAGGAACAGGCGAGGCTCCCCGTGCTCCTTGTGCCACACGTCCTCGAGGACCTCGTGAGCCTCGAAGAAGAATTCCTCGTTGAAGAGGCGCAGGCCGTCGCGGATGCGGTCCGCCTCGTCCGGCGTGCCGGCCGCGTCCATCGAAGCCAACCAGTGGATCGGTCGAGAATGAACCTTTGCGGCTCACGGCTTGCGGACGACGAGCCGCCACAGGTCGCCCTCGCGCGCGCTCGTGAACGAATACCCGTTCTGCTCGCAGAGGATCGGGACCGACGACGTCGCGGTCGGCTCGCTGTCCGTCAGGATTTCGATCTCGGACCCGCGCGGGAGATCCTGGAGCGCCTGCTTCGCCTGGATGAAGGGGTACGGACACAAGAGTCCGCGGGTATCGAGGAGCGGGTGCTCCTTCGTCGCCTGGAGCGTCTCGGGCATGGTCTCGATCAGATGAAGGTCACGACGCCGCCGTTCTTCGCCGCGGGCAGCGCTCCGTTCAGGAAGCCGATCATGTCCTCGAGGCGCACGCCCGGCTCGACCGTCTCCGGCGTGATCCCCTCGTTCTTCAGGATCTCGCCGGAGGCCGCGCACGCGCAGACGTCGGCCCCGTATTTGATCGCATCCCGGAGCACCTGGCCCAGGGGCGGATATCCGGGGAGCTGGATCTTGTCCGCCGCGCCCTTCTTGAGCAGGGCCAGTCCGGCGGTCGTCGCGTACACGCGGGCCTTGTGCCCCATCGCGGCGGCGCCCATTGCGAGCTGGAACGCCGGGTAGGCGCGCTGGGGATCGTTCGAGACAAGCACGATGTGCAGTTCCTGTTGCGCCATGTTATCTATAAGCGTGTTATACGCGACGCTATTTGAACCTTCGTGGCGAAATCATGCCTCACTTTTGTCCTTTCGCCTGCGCGAGCATCGTCCGCACGAGGTCGGGTGCGTACGCACCCCGCTCGGTCGCGTACATCGTGACGAGCCTCGCAGGCGTCACTTCGAAGTAGCGGTTCATCACGTCGATCTTCTCCGGTGGACGGTCCCAGACCTCACGCGGGCTCATCTCCGGCGCACCGGGCCACGAGGCCGCGTCGTTCCGAGCATCGAACTTGAGGGTCTCGGCCGCGACGTAGAGGGGCTTCTGGCAGTCCGCGGCCGCAAGCCCGAGGGCATAGGTGCCCGTCTTGTTCACGAAGGATCCGTCCCGGAGCACGGTGTCCGCCCCCACGAGCGCGTAGTCGGACTGGGCCATGAGTCCAGGCCCCATCGCGTCCGGCACGAGTGTCGCCTTCACACCGGCTTCCGTGAGAGCGATGACGAGGAACCGGCCCTCGAGGACGGGTCGGGACTCCATCACGTACACACGATCGATCCGTCCCGCAGCCTGGGCGCGTTGGAGACACACGAGGACGTTCGCACTGAAGGTGAGGGTGACGACGGTGGCATGGTCCGGGGCGATCTTCAGAAAGCTGCGCGCGACGGCTTCGCGAGCGGACTCCAGCTCGGTCCGGAGCTGGTCGAGGATCGCGCGCGGGTCTTGCCCCTCCGCGAAGAGCTGAGCGAAGAGCTGCGTGACGTTGTGGAGGGCCGCGTTCGTGCGCTGGCCCGCCGCGACGCGACGAGCCGCCTCCTGGACCAGGTGCGGATCGAGGCGGGGACCGACATCCTTCACGAGGGCCTCAAGGGCCTTCAAGCCCATGGACGCGATCCGGTTCGCGCCGCTCGTGTGGTCCGCTTCGATGTCCTCGATGGCTTCCTCAACGCTGGGGGGCAGCATGCTCCATCCTCTCGTGGTACGCGGCCAGGCCGGTGATGCTCACGCGGATCCTGCGCTCCAGGAATTCCCGGGAGTAGCGCTTCGCCGCACGGCAGCTCATCTCGTACAGCTCCTTGAGCACGCCGTCCTCGCCGATCGCCGGCAGCTTCTCCCTCACGAGTCGGGCCCAGGCGGGGTAGGCGGCCATCATCGACTCGATGGCCTCCTTGGGCCTCCGGTGGGGACCGTAGTGGCTGAAGAGGAGGGCCCGCGGCTCGAGGGACAGGAGGCGCTCGAAGGTCTGAAGGTTCTTCTCCAAGTCGAATGCGGGAGCGGGGGTCACGGGCATGAGGATTTCGTCCCCCGGGAAGTACAGCCCCGCCGCGTCACCCGTGTAGACGCAGCGGTTGGCCTCGTCGAGGATCGTGAGCTCGTGGGGCGCGTGGCCCGGAGAATCCAGGAAGACGAGCTCGTGCTTCCCCAGATCGAGGCGATCCCCGTCCATCACGGACACGAGCCGCTTCTCCGCGATCGGAACCATCGTGCCAAAGTATTCGGACTCCGCTCCAAGGGCCGCCTGGGCGCTCGCGAGGAGCTTCGTCGGATCCGCCAGATGCTTGTATCCTTTCTCGTGGACGTAGACCTTGGCGCGGGGCATGGATTCCAGGAGGAACCCGGCGCCGCCCGCATGGTCCAGGTGGATGTGGGAGACGATGAGGGCATCCACGTCCTCCGTCTTGAGGCCGAACGCGCGGACCGCCTCCAGGATTCGCGGAACCTCCCATGAAGTGCCCGTTTCTACGATCGCCTTGCGGTCGTCGTCGATCAGGTAGACCGCGCCGAACGCGTCCTGCTGGAACATCCGGATGTCCGTGAGGAACGTCTCCCGGTCAACGGCCAGGCGCTCGAAGGGCATCGATTTCAAGAAGGCTCCATTCGCCATCTACCTTTGCCCCGTGTTGCCGGCATCCGGGGTTGCCCACGGTAACTTGAAGTGACTTGCCGTTCATGCGTCGGCGACATGTCTAATCCTGGTCGAGGACCGCTCACCCGCTTGCCCTCCGTCGCGATCCCTTTCATCTCGCAGAACGCCCGGGTTGAGAATCTGCGATCCGATCTTCCTGGAGCAGCAGAGACTCGCGCGGCCCAGATTGAAGGCGCGTCGCAGAGGCGGAATGAATCCTCCCGGTTCCCTCGGCGAAGGTGGGTTGTGGTCCTGGTGGCCGTTGGTGCAGTTGCGGCCCTCGTTTTCTGGCTCCTCTGGTAAGCGAGCGGGGTTTGCGGTTCGAGCTAGACACCCAGCCCGTGTCCGCGGAGGGATGCCCGTCCCGGCTTCGGGACCGGCGCGCTGTGAAATGGACCGTCGTACCTTCGCGGGAACGCTTTTCTAGAGGTGTGCGTCTCTTGGATCACGCGGCGGTAGCCAAGCTTGGAAACGGCGCGAGATTTAGGGTCTCGTCCCGAAGGGGTTCCCAGGTTCAAATCCTGGCCGCCGCATCACCCGTTTCGGACGGGTCCCTGAGGATTGCCACCGCAAACTGTTTCAACCCGCTCGAATCATGTAGGGACCTGGAGGGAAACGCCATGTCCTGGAACCGAAATCCAGCGGAGACCGACCCGCTACTCCTACGAAGCTCCCGGGACGACTTCCCGTCCTCCGTCGAGCGAAGCGTGGTCGACGGGGGCGTGCGCGACGGATACGCCGAGAGTCCGAATTGGCCCGGGCTGGTTTGGATCTCGATGATCGGCCTCGCGATTGCCGCGCTGATTGTCGCGTTCTACATCAGTCAGCACATCTGAGGGGTGGGGATGTCCGGTGCCGCCTTCCCGCCCGGCACCTCTCCGTCCCTCGCATCACAGAGTCGAAGCGAGCCGGGGCGAAGCCTGCTTCCTGGGTCGCTGCATCAGGACGGGCTGCCGCCAGGAGCGGCGATTGCACCGGGCGTGTTCACTCTGGCAAGGCACCTGCTCCTGTTCATGATTGCGTTCGGGGTCATCGGGATCCTCCTCGTGCTATTCCGTCGACTCTATGGGCTCCCCTCGGGGACGTGAAATCACTTCTCGAGATCCACGAGGGCGACCTTCTCCAATACAAGGTCGGGCCTCCTCTCCGCGGGAAGGGTGTCCGACTCCCTCTTTGAGACTCCGAACGCGTCCAAGGATTTTCCCTCCGCGGACAGCACTGCGTCGTCCCGCGACCAGTCCATCGCTCGGAGGAATTCATCCGCCGTGGCGGACCCGAAGAGGACGAGCCCCACGGCTTCCGAATCAGGTCGCAGGCCCGCGAACCGGATCGCGTCTGCGACCTGCCGCTTGCCGGAAACGTAGAGGAGCGTCTCCATCGAGAGCGAGCGGGTGGCCATCATTCCGCTTTCCTTTGCCCTCTCCGCATGGAGGGCCGCGGATTCCAGGTGGTCTCGCCCGAGGACGAATCGCGCGTCCGCTAGACACACTTCCGATCCATGGCGGGTGGCCCAAGTCTGCGCCCGTCTCAGCACCGCCTCTGGGTCCGTGACGCGTGCCCGTGCCCCGGCGATCAGGTGGCTCACGGGAAGTCCCCCAGGGCGGCCTGGCCCTCGATCGCCTTCACGTCGACCTTCTCCCCGAGCTGCTCCTTGATCTTCTTCGCCAGGTTCGGGCCGATCGTAGGGATGCGTGCCAGCTCGTTCGGCTCCGCCTTCTGCAGTTCACGGAGCGTGCGGTACCCGCGCTGGAAGAGCGCCCGGCCACGGACGCGGCCGATTCCCCGCAGGGAGATGAGCTCGAGCAGCTCTTCCTTCACCCCGTACTGCACCCGCATTGTGAGGCGTGTGAGGTCGCGGACTTTCTTCTTGTTGAAGATCCTCCCCAGCTCCGCCATGGAGTAGAGGAGCCACTCCGCCTGATCCGTCAAGCGGCGCACGTCCCCAGGCCCGATCCCGAACTTCTTCGTGACCTCCTCTTCGGTCCGCTCCGCCATCCAGTCGCCCAGGAGGGTCGCGGTCTTCACCTCCGCGAGGAAGAAGTCGTAGTCCTCCACGGGGAACGTGAGGTCCTCCGCCTCGATCTTCTGCTCGACCCACGCGTAGTCGCCGCGGCGCAGGTACAGCTTGGGCATGTCCGGCGTGGAGCAGATCGTCCAGAGGTGGTAGAACGCGGTGTCCCGTTCATTCAGCAGGGCGTCCCGCATCTTCACCGCGCTCAGTGGGTCGATGTACAGGTCCGACGTCCGCCTGCCGAAGAACGTGGGTTTGAGGAACCCGTCCTGGCGGGAGATGAACTCTTCCTTCTGCAGGAAGTCGAGCACGTCCCGGATCTTCCCGTGGATCTCGTAGACGTCCCCCGTGAACGCGAAGAAGGTGCGGTTGAAGAACGCGAAGAGGTCATCCTCCGTGTGCACGTGGCTCGTCGCGATGCTCGCGAGGACGTGCATTCGCAGTGCGGGCTCGGAGCCGAGCTTGGACTCGATCGCCTCAGGCTCGCTGAGGAAATACTCCTCCATGAGTTCATCGATCTCGTCGATGTCCTTTGCGAAGAGGATTGCTTCGCCGTACTTGTCGTACTTCGGGCGGCCCGCACGGCCGCACATCTGTTTGATCTCGAGGACGGGGATTGGAGAGAGGCCCAGGTTCATGTCGAACCGATTCAGGTCTCGCACGATCACGCGGCGCGCAGGGAGATTGATGCCTGCCGAGTTGTGGACGACGAAGGCGAAGGAACATGCGTAGCTCTCATCCCCTTCGACGTGGAGATTGTAGACCGGACCGGAATACGCTGTACGTCTGATCCTTCGGACCGGACATCGGAACGCATTCCCTTCGAACCCCTTCGTGTTGTAGCTCCGGTTGCCGCGCCGAAGCAATCGCGGATCCCGTCCCATGAGGTTGACGATGAAATGGGCGCCCTGCGAACCGCTCAGGATTAGGTGGTATTGGGTGCGCTTCCCCATGGCGTGCGGACGGGTGACTCGGACCGCCGGCAGGTAGCCCAGCCGCTTCAGGAGACGGCTCATTTGCTCGGCCAAGCGCGGCGAAACGGTTGTGTACCTGGCCGTGTTGAAATGATGAGTGTCGACTGACCCGTCGCCCTCCCAGGCCCCACGGACAAGTTCCTTGATGATGTCCCACGGGGCTTCCATGAGCTCCTCGGGGAAGTGTTTGTTCGCGGCTCCTCTTCCGAAGTTCTTGTCGAAGTAGGTTGCGAGTACGCGAGAGCAGCAACGGACGTTGCGTAGGTGTCGAGAGGCATCTGCGACTTTCGGGACCGTTCGGAATCGTCGGGCCATGCAGGAGACGAGAAATCGGGTGAGCGCTTCTTCATAGGTCGCGATCGCGAAGCCCACAATCCCGTTCCTTCCTGTGAAACCCTCGGCCACGTAAAGTCCCAGGAAACGGGCGATCTCGCCGTCCATTTCAATGTCCGTTGGCACGGGCCTTTCGCCCGGATGGCGAAACTCTGTGCCGAACTGGTTCCTTCCTATGAAGTCGACCGTGTGGATGCGAAGCGTCATCACACCCCCATCGGGCTCCGTCCAAGGACACTCCAGGGGAGACATCACCTCGTCCCCGATGGAGAGATCCCTCGCGAGGACCCACTCAGGCGGGGTGCGGCGTATCTCGTGCCATGACGTCCCCCGCGCGTGGTACCCATAGCGGTGTCGAACGCTCCGGAGGACCCGGTGTCCGGGAGTCATTCGGACGGGGAGCATGCCGTCTGCCTTTACCTCCACAAGCTTCCCATTGAAGTGTCGGCGGGTTTTGCCAACGACCCTCCGGAACCTCCCGTTGTGAGTGAGTACCTCATCGCCTTTGCGGACAGAAGCAATGGGCACGGGTCCTCGTCGGGTCGTGATCAACGTGTCCGGATGCATGCAGAGTGTGGGAGTGGCCACGATTGCCTTGACCCTCCCTTTCTTGAACTCCTTCTCTACGAGGGACCGCTGTGCGTTCGTCAGCCCCGCATTGTGGAACGCCACCCCACCCTCGATGCACTTCGCTAGGCGCGCGGCCATGGACGTGGGCTCATCCTGCTCCCGAACGAGCCCATCTGAGACCTGCTTCAGGCGTTCCTTCTGCTTCTCATCGAGATGGGACTTGATGTGAGGGGCGAGGGACTTGGCCAGTCCTTCGGTGGATCTTCGGGTGCTGACGAAAATCAGCGCCTGGCCGCCGGATTCGATGATGTCCGTGACGAGGCCGGAGATGTCGTCCTCGCCCGGCTTGATCTCTTGGACGCTCTTGTCCACGAAGTGCACGAGCCCATCGTGGTAGACGCCCTGCTTCAGCGGCACGGGCCGCCACTCGCTCTTCACGTGCTCCGCCTCGAGCCATCGCGCGAGCTCGTCCGAGTTCTTGATCGTGGCACTCAGGGCGAGGACCTGGGCCCGCGGATTCACCTGCCGCAACTTCGCCAGGGTGACCTCGAGAGTCGGCCCGCGGTCCCCGTCGTTGATGAGGTGGACCTCGTCGGCGACGACCACGGTGAGCTGCTGCAGCCAGTTCAGCCGGTGGCGGAGCAGGGAGTCCGCCCGCTCCGACGTCGCCACGATCACGTCGAACTTCTCCAGAGTCGGGTCCGGCGAATCGTAGTCGCCCACGCTCATTCCCACCTTGAGGCCGAGCGGTTCGAAGGCCGTGAGCTCCTCGAACTTCTCCGCGGCGAGGGCGCGGAGCGGCACGATGTAGAGGGCCTTTCCGCCGCGGAGGAAGGACGCCAGGATCGCGAGGTAGGCCACAAGGGACTTCCCGCTCGCCGTGGGGATCGCCAGCACGACGTTCTCCCCGAGCAGGGCCGGGCCGATGGCCTCCGCCTGCGGAGGGTAGAGCTCCTCGATCCCCTGGGCCTTCAGGATGTCCACGATCCGCGGGTCGAGACCCAGGTCCGCGATGCGCATTCGGCTTCCGATGAAGCGCCGCCGACATAAAGATATCTGGGAGGTCCGCGGAGAGATTGTATGCAGCGATCCCCGCACGCGCGGCGCTCTCGCGGTCTCACCCAAAGTCCTTTGTAGAGGCGATGCGTCCGCCCTCCGGAATGGTCGACCTCGGGACGGAGGTGGCGGGGGTCCGCCTCCGCAATCCGACGATGCTCGCCTCCGGGTTCCTCGATGAAACGGGCGGGTCGCTCCTCCGAGTGTATCGTGCGGGGGCGGGCGCGGTGGTGACGAAGAGCATCGGCCCGGAGCCGAGGGAGGGCTATCCCAACCCGACGATCGTCGAGCTCGATGCAGGCCTGCTCAACGCGGTCGGCCTCCCGAACCCGGGGATCGCGGAGTTCGAGCGCGAGGTGCGGGTCGCGCTCAACGGAAAGGCCGTCGTCATCGGCTCCGTCTACGGCAAGGACGCAGCCGAGTACGCAAGTGTGGCGGCGAAGATGGCCCAATCCGGCGTCGCCGCGATCGAGCTCAACCTGTCGTGCCCGCACGCGAAGGGTCTCGGCACGGAGATCGCCCAAAGCGAGGAGGCCGTGCGGGAGTTCACGAGGGCGGTCAAGGACGCCGTCGACGTGCCCGTGTTCCCGAAGCTCTCGCCGAACGTCTCCGACATCGCCTCCTTCGCCGTGGCGGCGGAGCGGGCCGGGGCCGACGGCATCGTCGCGATCAACACGGTCAAGGCGATGGCGATCGCGCCCGACCTCAAGATGCCGATTCTCGCGAACCGCTATGGCGGGCTCAGCGGACCCGCGATCCGGCCCATCGGTGTGAGGGCCGTGTACGACATCTACGAGAAGGTGGGCATCCCCGTGATCGGGGTGGGCGGCGTGGACTCGGGGCGCGCGGCGCTCGAGTACATCATGGCCGGGGCGAGGGCCGTCCAGGTGGGCACGGCCCTCGTGTCCCAGGGTCTCTCCGCGTTCGAGCGGATCACGAAGGAGATGGCCTCCGTGCTCGAGGAAGTCGGGTTCAAGTCCGTGGAGGAGGCCGTGGGGGTCGCGCATGGGTAAGATCCAGATCGTCCCCCTCCTCGAGGTGGTCCGGGAGAGCCACCACACGAACACGTACCGCTTCCGCGCAGACTTCGGCGGGGCGCCCGGTCAGTTCGTCATGGTCTGGATCCCCCGCCAGGACGAGCTCCCGATGGCCCTCTCGTACCTGGGTCCTGTGAAGGGGATCACCGTGCACGCGTACGGCGACGCGACGAAGGCCCTCATGGACTTCCAGCCGGGCGACCGGATCGGCGTGCGCGGTCCCTATGGGAACACGTTCCGCCTGGAGGGCGAGAAGGTCCTCGCCGTGGCCGGCGGTACAGGCATGGCGTCGATCATCGCCGCGATCGAGGCCTTCGCCCAGCAGGGCGCGGCAGTCGCGACCGCCGTCGGCGCGAGGACGGCCGCGGAACTCCTGTTCGTGGACCGTGCGAGCGCATCGGGAGAGGTCCACGTCGCCACGGACGACGGCTCGCGGGGCTTCAGCGGGTTTGTGCCCGCCCTGGCGGAGAAGCTCCTGGACAAGCACACGTTCGACCAGGTGATCACCTGCGGGCCCGAGCGGATGATGAAGATGGTCTATGATTCCGCGGCGAAGCGGGGTCTCAAGACCCAGGTCTCCCTGGAGCGGTACATGAAGTGCGGGATCGGGATCTGCGACGCCTGCGTCCTTGACGACCGCCTCGTGTGCGTGGACGGGCCCGTGTTCAGCGGCGAGCAGCTCGCCGCCTCCGAGGACTTCGGGGCCTGGCGGCGAGACAAGAGCGGCCGCCGCGTCCCGATATAGACACAATCCTTAATCGACCCGCCTCCATGGCTCGGGCCATGTCCGATGCGGAGCTGGACGGCCTCGCCAAGGAGATATTCGACTGGTACGTAGGCTGGAACCCCGTCTTCGCGACGTTCATCGGCATCCACGACTACGACCATCTCCTCCCGAAGGGCGACCACGCCTCGGTCCTGGAGGAGATCGCGAAGACGAAGGAGGCCCTCGGCCGACTCGAGTCGATCGGACGCGCCTCCCTTTCCCCGGGAAAGCGGACGGACTTCGGGGTCCTGAGGAACTCGCTCCGGCTCTCCCTCTTCGAGAACGAGGAGCTGCGCATCTGGGAGTCCCGTCCCGGCGGTGCGGAGGGCGTCGCCGACGCGCTCTTCCCCCTGTTCATGCGGGGGTTCGCGCCCCTGCCGGATCGGATGGAGAGCATCACGGGCCGCCTCGAGCGCTCGCCCGCGTACCTGGAGGCCACGAAGACCCGTGTCCGGGCGCCCGTGAAGGTCTACGCGGAGATCGCCCTGGAGGCCACGCAGCAGACGCCCGCGTTCCTCCAGGTCATCCAGGCCGCGGGGAAGGAGGCCATGGCCTCGGCCGACCACGCGCGCCTCTCCGAGGCGGTCTCCCGGACGACGGAGGCCCTCGCGGAGCAGGAGCGGTGGATCAAGGAGGACGTCCTGCCCAACGCAAAGGACCGCGTCGGCGTGGGGGCGGCGAAGTTCCGCAAGCTCGTCCGGCTACGCGAGCTGGGGCTCACGGTCGATGAGATCCACGCGATCGGGCGAAAATATCTCCGCGAGAGCAAGAAGCAGCTCGCGGTCCTGGCGGGGCAGATCAGGAAAGGGGCCACCGTCGAGGAAGCCACGGAGATCGTGAAGGGGGATCACCCGCCGAACTTCACGGACGCGATCGCGTACACCGCGAAGGTCATGGACGAGGGCAAGCGCTTCGTCCGGGAGCGCGGCCTCGCGACGATCCCGGCGAACGAGACCTTGCGGGTCGTGGAGACGCCCGCCTACCTGCGCCATGTGATCCCCTTTGCCGCGTACTCCTCGCCCGCGAAGTTCGACCCGGTCCAGGAGGGGATCTACATGGTCACGCCGTACGCGGACAAGCCCGAGATGCTCAAGGAGGTCGCCTACGCGAGCGTGCGCAACACGGCGGTCCACGAGGGCTACCCCGGGCACCACCTTCAGCTCTCCAGCGCGAACGTGAACCCTTCGTACGCACGGCTACTCACGAGCGCGATCGAGACGATTGAGGGCTGGGCCCACTACTGCGAGGACATGATGAAGGAGCAGGGCTACAGCGCGGACCCGGCGACGAAGTTCGTGCAGATGCAGGACCAGGTCTGGAGGGCCTGCCGCATCCTGATCGACATCGGCCTGCACACGGGCAAGATGACCTTCGACGAGGCGGTCGACATGCTCGTGAAGGAGGCAGGGATGGAGCGGCCCGGGGCCGTCGCGGAGGTCAAGCGGTACACGTACACCCCCGCCTATCCGCTCTCGTACCTGACGGGCAAGCATATCATCCTCCGGCTGCGGAAGGAGGTCCGAAAGGGCCTGGGGAAGCAGTACTCGGACAAGTTCTTCCATGACACGTACCTGTACGCCGGCTCGATCCCGCTGACGTATATGCGGGCCCTCTTCGCATACAAGGTGAAGGAGCTCCAGAAGCTGCGCAGGAAAGGGCTCTGAACGGAAAAGGGGGCGGGACCCGGAGGCCCCGCCTGAGGGCCTACGGCATCATGCCGTAGTTGTGATCCCACGTGTAGTTGTGGTCGTACATGTACTGCTGGCAGTACTGGTAGTTCTGGCAGCCGCAGCCGCCGTCGCCCATCATGCCGCCGTTCATGCCCGACCCGCCGCCCATCATCCCGCCGCCGTATCCGCCCTGCATGCCTCCGTTCATCCCGCCTGCGTACGACGACTGCGCGGGAGCTGCGAGGGTGGCGGCCGCGACGGTCCCCACCCCGACGAGGGACAGGGCCGCTAGGGCCACGAGGACACCGGTCTTCATGTTGCACCTCCTTGGCTCTCTATGGGGTGAAACAGCCCTTCAGGGCATCGTGAAACGCGGTGAAATGGGTTCCAGAATCCTGGAACGACCCCTGAAACGGCCTACTTCGACGCGGGGCTCACGAGCCGGACGCGGTTCGTCATGCCGTGGGCTTCCCGCCGCACGAGCCCCTTCGCCTCGAGCTTGTCCAGGACACGGGTGACCTTCGCCTTGGAGAAGATGCCCAGGCCAACGATGTCCCGCTGGAGCATGCTCCCGCCGTGCTCGCGGAGCTCGAGGTACATCCGCCTCTCGTCCGCGTCGAGCAGCTTCACCAGGGTCAGCTCGTCCACAGGGGCGCCCGGCGGCTGCGCTTGCGCGGAGGCCAGAATCCCGGGGGCGGAGACGGCAGGGGCGATGGCAGGGGGAGCTGCCGCTTGCCGTGCGGATCCCGAGAGGTCCGAGGATCGCGATCGATACCAGAGGAGGAGGGCCCCGACGAAGAGCGCAGCGGAGACGATGAGGATCGTCCATTCGAACGACCCGGGCCCTGTCCCCGACGCGCTCGGGTTCCCGTCCATCATCCCGCCGCCCCCGCCCATCATCTGGCTGAACGTGTTGTGGGTGTAGAACGTCGAGGCGGAAAGGGCGAGGCCCACGACCGCAATCCCGGCGACGAGCAGGACGAGCCAAGCGGAGCCGGAATCCTGGGCCATGCGAACCGTCCAGGGAGGTCCGCGGACTTTAAGGATTTGGCACATATCGTTTGGGCCATCCGAGACGCTGTTCGTGGAGCCTTCGCGGCGTCCAGCGGGAGCCATCCGTAGGAGAAGGACGATACCTTAATATCGCGGCCTCCGCATCGCGCGGCGCGGAGATTCCCATGAAGAGCATCGATGCCCTCGTCAAGAAGGCCCTCGAGTACAAGGAGAAGGGCCTCTCCGAGAAGGAGATCGCGGACGAGCTCCACCTGTCCGGCGAGACGGTCACCTGGCTCCTGACACGCGGCGTGAAGGGCGGCGAGCCGCCCAAGGACGTGAAGATCGGCTGGCGGTCCGTCGGCGTGTACGGGAACCGGATCGGGTTCATGGCCGCCGCGATGACGGACCTCATCCTCGAGGAGATGGAGAAGCAGAGCCTCGAGCCCGACTCGATCCTAGGCATCGCCCTGAACGGCATCCCGTTCGCGACCCTGATCAGCGAGGACATGGGGAAGGAGATGATCATCTACCGCCCGAGTCAGGAGCGGCACGGGAAGGGCGGGGCCTTTTCCTCGAACACGGCGAACCCCCAGGGGAAGAAGGTCGTTCTCATCGACGATGTCGTGTCGACGGGCGACACGCTCAAGGGCGCGATCACGGACGTGCAGGAGATCGGCGGGACGCCCGTGCTCATCGTGGTCCTCGTGAACAAGACGGCCCACGACGACCTCCTCGGCGTGCCGATGCGGGCGCTCGTCCGGGCACGGGCGATCGCCTGAGCGGACGTCCACAAAGATTTATGCCCCGAGCCTCTTCCATGCCCCTCGGTCGATCCTCCTGACGCACTGGTACGACGAGCTCCTGCAGGATGCGAAGGCCTACGTCGGCGGAAAGCAGGACCTCGTGATCAACGGCGGGCTGAGCGTCAGCGGGCTGCAACACGTCGGCCGGCTCCGGGGCGAGATCACCCTGGCCCAGCTGCTCACCCGGAGCTTGCGGGACGAGGGCCGCAAGGTGATCCAGAGCCTCGTCCTGTACACCCAGGACGAGTGGAAGTCCAAGGAGGGCCAGCTTTCCCAGTTCCCCGGGGACGAGGGGAAGAGGTACATCGGTCGGCGGCTCATCGACGTCCCCGACCCGAAAGGATGCCACAAGGACTGGGTGGATCACTACTGGCAGGACTTCGGCGGCGTGCTGGACCGCTTCATCCCGGACATCCGAATCGTGACGACGACGGACGCGTACCGGAACCCGGAGATGCAGGCCGTGGTGAGGGACCTCGTCTCCCGCTCGGAGGAGGTCCGGGCCGTCGTCAACAAATATCGCGCGCGCCACCCGTATCCCAAGGGCTGGCTGCCCTTCGAGGCCTTCTGCGAGTCCTGCGGGAAGATCGGCGCGAAGACGCTCGCCCTCGAGGGCGGGTCCGCGGTGTACGAATGCCCGAAGTGCGGGGCCAAGGGCCGCTCGTCGATCGAGAAGGGCAAGCTCAACTGGCGGCTGGAGTGGGCCGCCCTCTGGAAGGTCTACCGGGTGGACATCGAGCCCTTCGGGAAGGACCACGCGACGCCGGGCGGTTCACGGGACTCCTGCAAGGAAGTGTGCGAGACCCTCCTCCGGACGCGGGCGCCCATGGGCATCCCCTACGAGTGGGTCGGGCTCGCGGACCGCGGCAAGGACCTGGGCGACATGGGCTCCTCGGACTTCATCGGCTTCACGCCGGCGCAGTGGGTCGACATCGGGGACCCGGAGGTGCTCCGGTACGTCTACGCGTGGAACCCGATCTTCCGGCGTGTGGTCCTGGACCTCTCGCGGGTTGACTCCTACCATGACACGTACGACATGGCCGAGTCCGCATTCTACTCCGAGGAACGGGAGGGGGACGAGGAGGACCAGGCTCGGTCTTACGAGCTCGCCCAGCTGCAGACGCCGCCGGAGGAGGAACCCTTCGGCCTCTCCTACCGCCACGCGTCGTTCCTCGCGCAAATCAGCCCCGAGAAGGGACGCCTCGCCTGGTGTCTCCGGCGGATGCGGGACACGGGGATGTTGGACCGCGAGCTCACGGACTTCGAGGAGGTCCGCGTGGACCGACGCCTGCAGCAGTCCCTCGTCTGGGTCACCCGGTACGCCCCGGAGAACCGGGTCGCGCTCCTCGAGTTCCTCACGCCGGAGGTGGAGCGCTCTCTCGACGACAAGGATCGCGAAGCCCTCCGGATCTACGCGGAGCGTGCGGCGAAGACCGAGTGGAACGAGGAGGCGATCAAGGACTCCATGGTCTCCCTCACGAAGCTCGGGAAGCTCCCCGTGGAGACGAGCCGCTTCTTCCGCGATCTCTACCTCGTCCTCCTCGGGCAGGAACGGGGGCCGCGTGCGGCCCCCTTCCTCGCGGTCCTCGAGAAAGATTGGGTCGTGAAGCGACTGCGGGACGCCTCCCGCTAGGAAAAGGCAAAATACGACCTGCTCATTGGAACGCCGCCTCGGTAGCCCCGTGGTCTAGCGGCCAATGATTCGAGGCTCTGGATCGGATCCCTCGGGGTCCGAAGGGAGACCTCGCGACGGCAGTTCGAATCTGCCCGGGGCTATCCGCCTTTTTCGCCTGCGACCAGGCGCACGGCCTTCGGCAGGACCTGGAAGCGCTTCGGGTGCCGGCCGACGAACTCTCCGTCGAGGTCGATCATCTCCTGGCCCGCGTGGACGACGAGCTCCCTCGCGCGGAAGTGCGTGATCTCTGGGAGGCTGAGGTGCTTCCCCTCTCGGAGCGGTCCGAGGTTCTTGCGCACCGTCTTGAAGTCCACGTCCCCGATGATGACGACGTCGAGGAGGCCGTCCTCCAGGTCCGCGTGGGGTGCGGGCATCAGCCCGCCGCCGAAGAAGCGGCCGTTCGCCACGACGAAGTCGTTCACGATCGCGTCCTTCCGCGGCGCGCCGTCGGCCTCGTAGCCCACGCGCGTGTTCCGGTACCGCGGCATCGTGCGGAGGATCGCAAGGAGGAAGCTCATCTTCCCTCCGAGGATCTTCGTGCTGCGGTTCACGTGGTCGACGACCGCGCCTCCGGAGCCGAACTCGGCGACGTTGAGAAAATACCGCGATCGCGGCGCTCCCGCCTCCGCGTACTCGCAGACGCCCGCGTCGACGGCACGAACGTGGTCGTCGTTGAGGCGGCGGGCCACGTCCTCGGCCTCGCGCGTCTCCCCGAGGGTCTTGATGAAGTCGGAACCCGTGCCGAGGGAGAAGACCGCGATGCGCGACTCCGGTTCCCAAGGCCGCCCGATGCCGTCGAGGTAGCCGTTGACGACCTCGTTCAGCGTCCCGTCCCCTCCGACGGACACGACCGTCCGGATGCCGGACTGCACGGCCGTGCGGGCGATCTCCGTCGCATGCCCCGGCCGCTCCGTCCATCGAACCTCGAAGGGCCGCTTCAGATGCGTACGGAAGTACGCCTCGTGGGCCCGCCAGCGGCGACGGGTGCGTCCGTTCCCTGACCGCGGGTTCACGACGAACAGGGTGTCAGCGTCCATGGGCCTCCCGGTAGCCGCGATGATGTGCCACGAGCTCCTCGTACTCGGTGACCTCGCTCCGGATCCGTTCCTCGGACCAGGCGAGATGGCCCGCCATCCGCTCCGCCACCGAGCGGGCCACGGACCGACCCTGCTCGCGGTCCTCGTAGAACAGGCCGAGGCGCCGCACGAGGACGTCCGGCAGGGTGAGCGCCATCTCCGCCTCGACCGCCTCGCAGACCTCCGCCCAGACGTACGGGAGATCCGAGGTGATGCGCTCGCGCGCCCGCGGCTCGTCGAGCCACCGTCGCAAGGCGTCAGGTTCGCAGCGGGGGGACAGGTGGATCGACGTCTCTTCGTTGAAGCCCATGGCCACGAACGCGTCCTTCCCTGCGTCGTGCGGCCCCAGGGGCGCGGCGACCGTCGAGCACGCCACCGCGCGTCCGAGCCTCTTGCAGACGCGGTCGACCACGTCCTCGGCCATCGCGCGCTGGGTCGTGAGCTTCCCGCCCGCCACGGAGATGAGTCCATCGGGATCCTCGAGGACCTCGTGCTCGCGGGAGATGTCCGACTCCTTTTCCCCAGGCCTCGCGTGGATCAGGGGGCGGAGGCCCGCGTACGCGCTCACGACGTCCTCGCTGCCGATGTGGGCCGCGGGGAACGCCTCGTTCACGCTCTCCAGGAGATAGCCGACGTCCTCCGCATTGGGCACCACGTCGTCCGGGTCCCCGCGGAAGTCCGTGTCGGTCGTCCCGACGAGGGTGAGGCGGCCCCAGGGCAGGACGAAGATCACCCGCCCGTCGCGCTTCGCGGTGACGACGACCGCCCCGCGGTTTCCCACCCGCTCTCGAGGCAGGAACACGTGGACGCCCTTCGTCGGGCGGACCGTTTGGGCCGTGGGCTTCGAGGAGCGCAACCAGTCGAGCCACACTCCCGTTGCGTTCACGACCAGCGAGGCGCGGATCCCCAGGAGGTTACCGCTCATCCGATCGCGCACGCGGACGCCCGCGATCCGTCCGCCTTCGGGAACGCACTCGATCGCCTCGGCGTAGTTGGAGACGACCGCACCCGCGTCCGCCGCGGCGCGGACCACCGCGAGGACAAGGCGCGCATCATTTGTGAGCGCGTCGTGGTAGAGCCCTCCCGCCACGAGGGACGTGTCCCGGAGGTTGGGCTCCCTCTCTTTCGCTTCCTGCGGCGAGAGCCACTGCCTCCGGGGGAGAACCTTGTCCCGGGAAAGAAAGTCGTAGACGAAGAGTCCGAAGCGCAACCAGGCTCGACCGGTCCCCCGGTCCGTGTACGCGGGGATCGTGAAGGCGAGAGGTCGCACGAGCGCGGGAGCCTGCTCGAGGAGCACATCGCGCTCCCTCACGGCCTGGCGCACCAGGCCGATCCGGAGGTTCTTGAGATAGCGGAGTCCGCCGTGCACGAGTCGGGAGGTCTTCCCGCTCGTCCCGCTCGCAAAGTCGTTGCGCTCGAGGAGGGCGACCTTCAGCCCCCGCATCGCCGCGTCCCGCGCGATCGCCGCACCGACGATTCCCCCGCCCACGACGACGAGGTCGAAGGGCTCGGAGCCCATCCGCGCCAGGTTCGCGGCGCGTCCTCGCGGCGAGAGGTCCGCGGTCATCGGGATCCCGTCATGAGCTTCCCCGGGTTCATGATCCCCTCCGGATCGAGCTCGCGCTTCAGGGCGTTCAGGACCACGAGGCCGTCCTCGCCGATCATCCGCCGGAGGTACGGCGCGTGGTCCGCCCCGATCCCGTGGTGGTGGCTGAGGGCCCCGCCCGCCTCGACGAAGGCGGGCGTGACCGCGTCCTTGATCGCCTCCCAGTGCACGGCCTCCTTCCCCGCATGCGCCTTCCCGAAGAACGTGAAGTACAGGGACGCGCCGTCCGGATAGACGTGGGACACGTGGCACATCACGAGGCCCGCGCCGCACGTCTCCCAGAGGGCCTGCTGGAGAGCCTTCCCTCCCGCGGCATAGACTGCGGGGAGGTTCGACCAGGAGGCCGCGGTCTCCACGGTGTCGACGAGCACGCCGTGGTCGATGAGGGAGTCTCTCAGGTACGGCATCTCGAAGCGCTCCGCGTACCAGCGCCTCGCGGGACGCCCCCCCAGGCTCGCGGACGGTACGGCCATGCGCACGCACCGCCGGCGGCGGTGGGCCACGCGCGCGGAGGAGCCCTCGAACTCCATGAGGAGGAGGCTGCCCTGGTGGAGCGAGTATCCCCGCGAGCCGAGGACCGTCATCGCGAGGCCCATCCCCGCGCTCCGCGGTCCGCCCGGCGGTACGCCGGCCTGGGCCGCGGCGAAACGGGTCTCCTCCTCGTCGCTCAGGTACGCCATGTCCGGGAGGGAACCGTCCTTCGCCATGGCCCGGAGGGCCGCGATCCCGTCTCCGAAGCTCCGGAAGAGCCGCGAGGCGAAGCGGCGCGTGGTGGGGATTGGATGGACTCGCAGCGTCGCCTCCGTGATCACGCCGAGCGTGCCCTCGGACCCCAGGACGAGCTCCTTGAGGTCGGGTCCATGATCCTCTCCCGGCAGCGGGCGCACGCTGATCACCCGGGTGGGCGAGACGAAGCGGAGTCCGACGACCAGGTCGTCGATGCGACCGTACCGGTTCGACAGGCCGCCCGCGGCCCGAGTGGCGATCCACCCGCCGAGCGTGGAGAACTCCCAGGACTGCGGGAAATGGCCGAGGGTGAGCCCCTTCGCCGAGAGGGCCTCCTCCAGGAGCGGACCGCGTACGCCAGGTTCCGCGGTGACGAGCCCCGAGTGCTCGTCGATCTCCTTGATCCGGTGCATGCGCCGCAGGTCCAGGGTGAGGCTGGCCGCGTACGTACCGTCCGCGAGGGGCTCCACGCCGCCGACGACGCTCGTCCCGCCACCGAAGGGGACGACCGCGTAGCGACGCCGCCGGGCGAGGTCCAAGACGGCCCGCACGGAGCCCTCGTCCTCGGGG
>Ga0209341_10000322_pt1 | contig 49168 bp, 61 predicted proteins | sample RifCSP13_2_FD_184020 | JGI IMG/M metagenome (GOLD analysis project Ga0209341, IMG submission 184020) | Soil microbial communities from Rifle, Colorado - Rifle CSP2_sed 13_2 (SPAdes) (version 2) | ecosystem: Environmental > Terrestrial > Deep subsurface > Rock core/Sediment | place: Rifle...
ACAACATCAGCATAGACGTAGAGCTCATAACACCGATAGCCATGGAAGAAGGCTTGAGGTTCGCCATCCGCGAGGGCGGCAGGACAGTGGGCGCGGGCGTTGTAACGAAGATAATAGAGTAAGCAGGACCGCCAAGGCGGATTTCAAAGGGAATAAATAGCACGGAGTTTAAGGGTGGATAACCAGAAAATAAGAATCAGGCTTAAGGCGTTCGATCACAGGCTTCTCGACAAGTCCGTGAAGGAGATCGTTGATACCGCTCGCAGGACAGGCGCCAACATCAAGGGGCCGATACCGCTGCCGACCAGGATCAACAGGTTCACCGTTCTGCGCTCTCCCCATGTCGACAAGAAGAGCCGCGAGCAGTTCGAGATAAGGACCCACAAGCGGCTTATGGACATTATGGAGCCGACGCAGACGACGGTCGATGCGCTCATGAAGCTTGACCTCCCGGCTGGCGTGGACGTGGAGATAAAGCTCGAGTAGTACTCCTTCAAGGCCGCTGGCCTGTATTCAAACCTACTATAACGCGCACGCACCCGGTTGGGGGCCTCTGCGTCAGGGATAACAAAAAATGATCGAAGGTATAGTTGGAAAAAAGATCGGAATGACCCATGTCTACTCCGATGACGGCGCAATGGTGCCTGTAACGGTCATCAAGACCGGCAACACCGTTGTCCAGAGAAAGACCGCTAAGATGGACGGCTATGACGCCGTTCAGGTCGGCTTCCTCGAGAAGAAGGAACAAAGGGTGAACAAGCCCCTCCAGGGCCACTTCAAGAAGGCCGGCGCCGGTGCTTTTTACCACCTGGTCGAGATGAAGGGCACGGAGCTTGATGATTACCAGCCTGGCGCGGTGATAAACGCTGCCGATGTATTCAAGGCAGGCGACTGGGTAGACGTATCGGGCAACTCCAAGGGTAAGGGCTTCATGGGCTCCATGAGGAGGCACAACTTCAGGGGCGGTTCCGAGAGCCACGGCTCCATGCACAACAGGGCGCCCGGCTCCATCGGCTCCAGCTCAGACCCCTCAAGGGTCTTCAAGGGCATGAAGATGGCAGGCCACATGGGCGCCGCGAACGTCACCGTACAGAACCTGCAGATTGTCAGCGTAAAGGCCGAGGAGAACCTCCTTCTTGTCAAGGGAGCGGTCCCGGGCGCTGTCAATGCCGTGGTTGTTATAAAAAAGGCGCTTAAAAAGTAGTTTTTTGGCCCTTTGCCTCTTTTTATGGTTGAGAAAAGCCTTTAGATTGTGTATATTTGTCGTTTAACCGAAATTTCAAGGGATTAGGATAATGAACATAGAGGTTCTTGACAGAAACGGCTCAAAGGTATCTGAGATAGCCCTCAAGGACGAGATCTTCGGCGGGGAAGTCAAGGAGCACCTGTTCTATGAAGTGGTCAAGATGCAGCGCGCCAACAAAAGGGCCGGCACGGCTTCGACCAAGACCAAGGGTAACGTAAGCGGAGGCGGCATAAAGCCCTGGAAGCAGAAGGGCACCGGCAGGGCAAGGTCCGGTTCGACGAGGTCTCCCATATGGAGGCACGGCGGCACGGTCTTCGGACCGCACCCCAGGGATTACTCATACAAGCTCCCTAAAAAGGTCATGAAGGACGCCCTGAGGAACGCGCTGGCCCTGAGGCTCCAGGAAGGCAAGCTCAAGGTCATCGATGCGATAGAGTTGAGCGAGCCCAGGACAAAGGCGGCCCTCGAGCTCCTCAAGAGGCACAACCTGGAGAACGCCTTGATAGTCATAGAAGGCGAGAACAGGAACCTCGAGCTTGCGGTCAGGAACCTGAAGGACTTCCAGGTCCAGAGGACAGGCGGCCTCAACGTGTACGACATACTCAACTATGAAAGCTTGGTCATGACCAGAAGCGCCCTGGAGAAAGTCGAGGCGATGGTACAATGAAAAACCACTATTCAGTTCTGAAATCACCGGTCATCACCGAAAAGAGCACTGCCGCGACAGTCGAAGGCAAGGTGGTCTTCTGGGTTGACGTAGAAGCCACGAAAAAGGACATCAAGGACGCAGTCGAGAACATATTCAAGGTAAAGGTCCTTGACGTCAATACCCATCTCGTTCCCGGCAAAGTAAAGAGGATGGGCAAGTTCCAGGGGCAGAGGCCCACGAGGAAGAAGGCTTACTTGAAACTCCGCGAAGGCGATAAGATCGAGATCTTCGAGGGCGTGTAAGATAAAATTCAGGGAAAGATAAGACGATGCCAGTAAAAAAGTTTAACCCTACTTCGCCGGCCATTAGGAAAAAGACGACACTCGTTTTCGAGGTCGACAAGAAGAGGCCTGAAAAGGGCCTCACGGCCCCCATCAAGAAGACTGGCGGAAGGAACAACGCCGGAAGGGTCACCGTGCGCTGGATAGGCGGTGGCCACAAGAGGCTCCTTCGCGTGATCGACTTCAAGAGGGACAAGGTCAATATCCCCGCGAAGGTCGCTGCGATAGAGTACGACCCGAACAGGACCGCTAACATCGCGCTCCTCAATTATGTCGACGGCGAGAAGCGCTACATACTCGCGCCCCATTCTCTCAAGGTAGGCGATACCATAGTCGCCGGCCCAGAGGCTGACATAAAGCCGGGCAACGCGCTGCCGCTCCGTTCCATACCGGTCGGCACCTTTGTCCACAACGTCGAGATGAGGAAGGGCAAGGGCGGCCAGCTCGTAAAGAGCGCCGGCGCATACGCCCAGCTCATGGCAAAAGAGGGAGACTATGCAACAGTAAAGCTCCCGTCGAACGAAGTAAGGTACATCCTTCAGGACTGCTACGCAACCATCGGACAGGTCGGTAATCTCGACCACGAGAACGTGACAATAGGCAAGGCTGGCAGGTCGCGCTGGCTCGGCAAGAACCCCAAAGTAAGGGGCGTGGCCATGAACCCGGTCGACCATCCTCACGGCGGCGGCGAAGGCAAGAGCAAGGGCGGCAACCATCCGACCAACCCCTGGGGCGTACCCACTAAAGGGTACAAGACCAGAAGGCGCAAGGTCTCTGACAAGTATATAATTACCAGGAGGAAATAGCGGTGCGTTCTTTAAAGAAGGGCCCGTTTGTAGACGAGCACCTCATGGACAAAGTTTCGGCTGCCACAGATACTAGGGCGAGGAAGGTAATAAAGACCTGGTCAAGGCGCTCGATGGTAATACCCGAGATGGTCGGCTTCACCATAGCCGTACATAACGGAAAGAAGTTCGTCCCTGTTTTCGTGACCGAGAACATGGTCGGCCACAAGCTCGGAGAGTTCTCTCCGACCCGCACCTTCCACGGCCACTCAGGCATAAAGAAGGCGAAGGTACCGGGCGCAAAGGGCTAAGAGGCCTGTCGGCCTGAAGGCTGACAGACAGGCGTAAGGAATTCGGACAAGGAGCCAGGAATCAAATGGAAGCCAAGGCTGTATTAAGATATCTCAAGACCTCCCCCCAGAAGGCGCGTCTGGTCGTGGACCTCATAAGGGGCAAGAAGGTCGATGATGCGATAACGGCCCTCTCCTTCAGCGAAAAGGCTGTGAGCAGGGAGATAGTAAAGCTCGTGAAGAGCGCGGCCGCCAACGCCGAGAACACCAAGAGCCTCGACGTTGACAGGCTCTACGTGAAGAAGGCGTTCGTGGACCACGGGCCCACCTTGAAGCGCACCCACTCCAAGGCAATGGGCAGGGGCGCCCTCATCAGGAGAAGGACGAGCCACGTAACCGTAGTGCTCGGTGAGGAATAAAAGGCGCAGGCAGATTATTTAACGACTGAAATTAAGGCTGCTCAAAAAGCTCCATATGCAAGGCGACGAGCTTTGAGGACAACGCAGCAGTTGGACTTTATCAGCAGCCGGTAGAAGGCACTTAGAACGGAGGTAATTTTTTGGGTCAGAAAGTTCATCCAATAGGATTCAGGCTCGGCATCTCCAAGGGTTGGAGCTCGAGGTGGTACAGCGAGAAGAACTACGCCGAATTCGTCCACGAGGATCTCAAGCTCAGGAAGTTCATAAAGAAGAAGCTCTTCCACGCAGGCATCTCCTCGATAGAGATCGAGAGGACCGCGAACCGCGTGAAGGTCATCATAAGGACTGCGAGGCCCGGCATAGTAATCGGCAAGCGCGGCGCTGAAATAGACGTTTTGAAAAAGCAGCTCGCCAAGCTCACCGGCAGGGAAGTCGACCTCGAGATAGTGGAAGTGAGAAAGCCCGACACCGACGCCCAGCTCGTGGCCGAGAACATCGCGCTGCAGCTCGAAAGAAGGGTCTCGTTCAGAAGGGCAATGAAGAAGTCCGTAACCTCGTCGCTCAGAATGGGCGCCAAGGGAATAAAGATAATGTGCGCCGGAAGGCTCGGCGGCGCCGAAATCGCCAGGACAGAGTGGTACAGGGAGGGCAGGGTTCCTCTCCATACGCTCAGGGCCGACATAGACTACGGCCAGGCTGAGGCGCTCACCACGTACGGCATCATAGGCGTAAAGGTGCTCGTATACAAGGGCGACGTTCCGGTACAGAGGGCGGCTGACGACAGCGCCGCAGCCAATAAGGGGTAGTTTCAGCCATGTTGATGCCAAAAAAGGTAAAATTCAGGAAGCAGCAGAGGGGCAAGAGGAGGGGGCTGGCCGCAAGAGGCGCGGATCTTTCCTTCGGCAACTACGGGCTGCAGTCCCAGGAATGCGGCTGGCTTTCGACCCGCGAGATCGAGGCCGCCAGGATAGCCATGACCCGCTTCATCAAGCGTGGCGGCAAGATATGGATAAGGGTGTTCCCCGATAAGCCCGTGACCAAGAAACCTGCCGAGACCAGGATGGGTAGCGGAAAGGGCGCTCCGGAAGACTGGGTATGCGTAATCAAGCCGGGCCGCGTGCTCTATGAGATGGAGGGCGTGACCGAGGCGATCGCCAGGGAGGCCTTCAGGCTCGCGTCCCACAAGATCTCGCTTTCGACCAAGTTTATCAAAAGGGAAGAGATATGAAACCGTCTGAAGTAAGGGATTTGACGCTGGACGACGCGAGGGCAAAGGAGGCCGAGCTCTCAAAGGAGCTCTTCAGCCTGCGCATGCGCCACGCCACAAACCAGCTCGAGAACCCGGTGAAGCTCCGTTTGCTTCGCAGGGACATAGCCAGGGTTAAGACCATAGTGGCTCAGAAGGAGAGGGGGAAGAAATAGCAATGGCATCGGAAGCAAAGACTCCTCGTAAAAAGACCCTCGTCGGGAACGTGCTCACCAGCGGCAAGATGGACAAGACCGTGGTGGTCTCGATAGAGAGGCTCGCGAAGCACCCCTTCTACGGCAAGTACGTCAAGAGGCGCGTGAAGTACAAGGCCCACGACGAGACCAACCAGTGCGGCGCAGGCGACAAGGTCGTCATAGTCGAGAGCAAGCCCTTGAGCAAGTCCAAGCGGTGGCGCGTTAAAGAAATTCTGGAGAAGGCAAAATGATACAGATCAGGTCTATCCTCGGTGTAGCGGATAACTCCGGGGCCAAGAAGGTCTCCTGCATAAAGGTCATCGGCGCGTCCAACAAGCTCATTGGCAAGATCGGCGACATCATCGTAGTCAACGTCAAGGAAGCTGTCTTTGACGCGAAGGTCAAGAAGGGCGAGGTTGTGAGGGCGGTCATTGTGCGCACCAGGAAAGAGACCAGGAGGGCGGACGGTTCGTACATCAGGTTCGACGAGAACTCCTGCGTCATCATCAACAAGGACGGCGAGCCGGTCGGGACAAGGATTTTCGGCCCGGTGGCAAGGGAGCTTCGCGCGAAGAAGTTCATGAAGATAGTCTCTCTCGCTCCTGAGGTCCTCTAATATTAGATCAGACAAAGGTTGGATAAAATGGCATTGAAGATCAGGAAAGACGACCAGATAATGGTCATAACCGGCAGGGAAAAGGGCAAGACCGGAAAAGTTCTCAGGGTGGACCCGGACAAGGAAAAGGTCTACGTCGAGAAGCTCAATTTGGTCAAGCGCCATCAGAAGCCCTCGCCGAAGTACAAGCACGGCGGGATAATCGAGAAAGAGGCTCCTCTACATGTGTCGAACGTCATGATTCTCTGCGAGAAGTGCAAGGGGCCCGTAAGGACCGGCAAGAGGGTCGAAGGCGACCGCAGGGTGAGGTTCTGCAAAAAGTGCGGTGAGGTGCTGGATAAATGACGCCGAGACTCAAGGAAAAATATAACAAAGAAGTAGTTCCCGCGATGATGAAGGAGTTCAACTACTCCAGCGCCATGCAGGTGCCCAAGCTCGATAAGATAGTCATCAACATCGGCCTCGGCGAGGCTGTGAAGGACGTGAAGGTCATAGACGCGGCAACGCGCGACCTTACCGCCATCACCGGCCAGAAGCCGGTCGTCACCAAGGCCAAGAAATCGATCGCGACCTTCAAGCTCCGCGAGGGCATGCCGATAGGCTGCATGGTCACGCTCCGCGGCCCCAAGATGTTCGAGTTCTACGACCGCCTCGTCTCGTTCGCGGTGCCGAGGATAAGGGACTTCAAGGGCATGCCCGATAAGTCCTTCGACGGCAGGGGCAACTACACCCTGGGCATAAAGGAACAGATAATATTCCCGGAAATAGAGTACGACAAGATAGACAAGATCAGGGGACTCAACATCACCATTAACACGACTGCGAAGAGCGATGAGGAGGCCAAGTCGCTCCTCAAGCACCTGGGAATGCCATTCAGGAGCTAAAGGCTCTTTACCGTTACGGAGGTTTTTAATTGGCTAAGAAGTCACTCATAGCAAAGGCCAAGAGGAAGAAGAAGTTCGAAGTCAGGGAGTACAACCGCTGCCCCATCTGCGGCAGGTCGAGGGCCTATTACAGGAAGTTCGACATGTGCAGGCTCTGTATGAGGAAGATGGCCTTGAAGGGCGAGCTTCCCGGCGTAGTCAAGGCCAGCTGGTAACAATTAATAGAGACGGAGAATCAGGAAATGTCAATGACAGACCCGATCGCGGACATGCTCACAAGGCTCAGGAACGCGGTCCAGGCCAAACAGCAGGAAATCGTCTTCCCGGCCTCAACCATGAAGCTCGACATCGCGAAGATCCTCAAGGAGGAAGGCTACGTAAAAGAAGTCTCCTCCTACAAGGAAGGCCCGAAGGGCTTTATAAAGATACAGCTCAAGTGGGGCCCCTCGAAGAAGAGCTCGATCACTGCGATCCGCAAGGTGAGCAAGCCTGGTTTGAGGAAGTACGTCGGCAAGGACGACATCCCCAGAGTATTGAACGGGCTCGGCATCGCCATAGTCTCCACCTCCAAGGGAATCATGACCGACAGGAAGGCGAGAGAGCTCGGAGTCGGCGGAGAGATCGTCTGCACGGTTTGTTGATCGCTGCTTTAAATTAAAAGGAACATAAAGAAGGGTTCGTAAATGTCAAGGATAGGTAAACAGTCGATAGCTGTTCCGGCAAGCGTTAAGATCGCCCTCGAGGGCGGCCGCGTGAAGGTCGCCGGACCACAGGGCACTCTGGAAATATCTTTGAGGCCTGAGGTCTCGGTAGCGGTAAAAGACTCCCAGGTGCTGGTGACCAGGGCCGACGAGTCGAGGATATCGAGGTCGCTGCACGGCCTTACGAGGACGCTCATAGCCAACATGGTAAAGGGCGTCACGGAGGGCTTCCAGAAGAGGCTTGATATCGTGGGCGTCGGATATAAGGCCGACGTGCAGGGCAACTTGTTGAACCTCGCGCTCGGTTACTCGCACCCGATCAAATACGAACTGCCCAAGGGCATAAGCGCGACCGTCGAGAAGCAGACGGGCATAACGGTCAAGGGCGCGGACAAGCAGCTCGTTGGCCAGGTGGCCGCTGACATAAGGGCTTTCAGAAAGCCTGAGCCGTACAAGGGCAAGGGCATCAAGTACGCAGACGAGGTAATACGCAGAAAGGCCGGCAAGGCTGGCAAGGCCGGAGGTAAATAAGAGATGAGCGGCAGGGTAATCAAACAGAGCGGCTGGGAAAGAAGGAAGGCGCGCGTAAGGAAGAAGATAACGGGCACGGCAGAGAGGCCCAGGCTCAACGTGCGCAGGTCCAACAAGCACATCTACGCGCAGATAATAGACGACATCTCTGGCACGACGCTCGCGGCAGCATCGACACAGATGAAGGATTTCGACGGCGCTGATGCCAAGAAGATCGACGCGGCGAAAAAGGTCGGCCAGGCCATTGCCAAGGCAGCCGTAAGCAAGGGCATAGGCAAGGTGGTTTTCGACAGGTCAGGATATATATATCACGGCAGGATAAAGGCCCTCGCGGAAGGCGCTCGCGAAGCCGGGCTCGAATTTTAGGTCTGAATACTACACAGATTTGGGGTTTCCTCCAGACCGGAACCAACAAGGAGGCTTTTTTTGGAGAAGATAGACGTAAACGCCCTGGAGCTTAAGGACAAGCTCGTATACCTCAACAGGGTCGCCAAGGTCGTCAAAGGCGGAAAGAGGTTCAGTTTCAACGCCATAGTCGTCGTGGGCGACGGCAAGGGCCATGTGGGGATCGGCCTGGGCAAGGCTAACGAAGTGCCCGAGGCAATAAGAAAGGCGATAGAGCAGGCCAAGAAGTCTCTTATCGTGGTGCCCATAGTAGATGACGGCACCATCCCTTACGAAGTGACCGGAGCGTTCGGCGCAGGCAGGGTCTTCCTGAGGCCAGCTTCCCCCGGTACCGGCATAATTGCCGGCGGCGGAGTGAGGGCGGTCGTCGAATCCGTCGGCATTACAAACGTGCTTACGAAGTGCTTAGGGACCAACAACCCGCATAACGTCGTCAAGGCCACCATGGACGCGCTCTCGCAGCTCAGGAGCCCTTCGAGCGTGGCTGAGCTTCGCGGAAAGCAACTCCAAGAGGTAAGGTAAGATGGAAAAGAAGATAAAGGTAACCCTTAAAAAGCGCCCCGCCACCGAGAGGCTCCGCATAATACTGCTCGGGCTCGGGCTCAAGAAGACAAACAGCTCCAGGGTGCTTCCCGATAACCCCTCGATAAGGGGCATGGTCGACAAGGTCTCTCACATAGTCTGCGTTAAAGAGGCCTGAGACCTGCTCCGGGCAGCAAGCCCGGCACAGGCTAACGAGCTTATATCAAAAAAGTCTTAAAGGAATTCAAGATGCTTAACAGGCTCAAGGCGCCCAAGGGCGCGAACCAGAAGAAGACAAGGCGCGGACGCGGCGAAGGCAGCGGCCTCGGCAAGACCTCCGGAAGGGGCGGCAAGGGCCAGACCGCGAGGAGCGGCGGCAACATAAAGCCCGGCTTCGAGGGCGGACAGATGCCCCTGCAAAGGAAGCTGCCGAAGAGGGGCTTCACCAATATATTCAAGACCGTCTACCAGATCGTAAACGTCGGCTCCATTGCCGGCGTGTTCAAGGCTGGCGAAGTGGCTGACCCGGCCTCCATACTGGAGAAGGGCCTCGTCAAGAGGCAGCTCCCCGTGAAGGTCCTCGGCGAGGGCGAGATAACCTCCGCCATCACCGTTAAGGCGAACAGCTTCAGCAAAAGCGCTATAGAGAAGATAAAGGCCGCGGGCGGAACTGCGGAGGTAATATAGATTGGCGGGAATTACTCCGAACATAAGCAAGATCCCGGAGCTTAACCGCCGTATTTTAATAACGCTCGTAATGCTCGCAGTTTATCGTATGGGCGTATTCATCCCGACGCCCGGGGTCGATGGAGAGGCGCTTGCCGCCTTTTTTGCAGGCGCAAGCGGCACGCTCCTTGATTTCGCTACGATGTTCACCGGAGGCGCTCTCGAGCGCTTTTCCGTTTTTGCGCTGGGCATCATGCCCTACATCAGCGCATCGATTATCATACAGCTGCTTGCCGCGGTAGTGCCGCAGCTTGAGAAGCTGCAGAAGGAAGGCGAGCAGGGCAAGAAGGTCATAACCCAGTACACCAGGTACTCGACCATCGTGTTGAGCATCCTGCAGGGCTTCATGATAGCCGTCGGCCTCGAGTCCATGAGGGGGCCGGCAGGAGAAGCCATAGTCCTTAACCCGGGCTGGGACTTCAGGCTCCTTACGATCATCACCCTGACCACAGGCACTACTTTCCTCATGTGGCTGGGCGAACAGATAACTGAACGCGGGATAGGCAACGGCATATCCCTCATAATATTCGTCGGCATAGTGGCCAACATGCCGTCGGCGATGTACAACAGCGTGCAGCTTGTGCGGGCCGGCGAGATGAGCCTCTTTGTAGTCCTCATGCTTCTCGCCCTCATGGTGGTGGTGGTAGGCTTCATCGTCTTCATGGAGATGGGCCAGAGGAGGATACCGATACAGTACCCGAAGAGGGTAGTGGGCCGGAAGGTCATGGGCGGTGGAACTCAGCACCTGCCTCTGAAGGTGAATACCTCGGGCGTTATTCCCCCGATATTCGCCTCTTCGATCATAGTATTTCCGGCGACCATAGCGAACTTTATAGAGACGCCGTCGCTCAAGTGGCTGGCGGACTCTCTGAGGCCGGACGGTCTTCTTTATAACGGACTGTACATAGTGCTCATAATCTTCTTTACGTTCTTCTACACGGCCATACAGTTCAACCCCAAGGACGTAGCGGAGAACCTGAAGAAGTACGGCGGCTTCGTGCCGGGCATAAGGCCGGGTCCGAACACGGCAGACTACCTCGACACTGTGCTCACCAGGCTTACGCTCTGGGGCTCGATATACCTTGCGGCTGTCTGCGTGCTGCCGTCGGTCCTTATAGCAAAGTTCAGCGTGCCCTTCTACTTCGGCGGTACGGCGTTGCTTATCGTCGTCGGCGTGGCAATGGACACGGCCCAGCAGATAGAGTCTCACCTGCTGGCCCGGAGCTACGATGGGCTTCTTAAAAAAGGAAAGATCAAGGGCAGGGGCCTTTAGCATTATATGAACCTTATTCTACTCGGGGCTCCTGGCGCGGGCAAGGGGACACAGGGCAAAAGCCTGTCTGAAAAGTACAGGATACCCCAGATCTCGACCGGAGACATCCTGCGCGCAAACGTAAGGAGCAAGACCCAGCTTGGCCAGAAGGCCAAGGAGTACATGGACAAAGGGGCACTCGTCCCCAATGAGATAGTCGTCCACATGGTCGTAGGCCGCATCCAGGAAGAGGACGCACGGAATGGCTTCATACTCGACGGCTTCCCGAGGACAATAGCCCAGGCAGAGGCTCTCGATGCTACGCTCAAGTCCATGAACAAGAAGATAGATGCCGTAATAGGCATAGAGGTCGACAGGAAAGAGCTCACACGGAGGCTTTCAGGCAGACGGGTTTGCAGGAAATGCGGGGCGAGCTATCACGTGATATTCAACCCTCCCGTGAACATCGGCATGTGCAACGCCTGCGGCTCCGAGATATACCAGAGGGATGACGACAAGGAAGAGACGATAGAGGCGAGGCTCAAGGTATACGAGGATGAGACCCTTCCCCTGGCGGAGTATTACTCCAGCAAGGGCCTTTACAGGGCCATAGACGGCAAGGGGCCTGTGGACCAGATAACCGAGTCTATCGTGGGCGCTATTGAAGGAAGCCATAATTCTTAAGTCTCCCGAAGAGATAAAGACAATGCGCAGGGCCGGGGCCATCGTGGCAGAGGTCCTGGCGCTTCTCAAAGGCAAGGTCAAGCCAGGGGTAACTACCCTGGAGCTTGAAAAGATAGCCGAAGAAGAGACGAAAAAGAGGAAGGCTCTTCCTGCCTTCAAGGGGTACAAGGGTTATCCGTACTGCCTGTGCACCTCGATTAACGAACAGGTCGTTCATGGCATGCCCTCGAAGAGGGCTTTGAACGAAGGCGACATCCTCAGCGTCGACTTCGGCGTAAGATTCGAAGGCTTCTACGGAGACTCGGCCATAACCGTGCCGGTCGGCAAGGTGAGTAAAGATGCCGAACGACTCATTAGGGTCACTGAAGAATCCCTCGGAAAGGCAATCGAGGCGGCAAGGGCAGGTAACCGCCTCTACGATATCTCCTCTGCTGTACAGACCCATGTAGAGTCGCACGGCCTCTCTGTAGTAAGGGAGTTCGTGGGGCATGGAATAGGAAGAGAGCTCCATGAGCCGCCGCAGGTGCCGAACTTCGGCATACCCGGACAGGGCGTAAGGCTTAAAGTCGGCATGGTGCTGGCGATAGAGCCCATGATAAACGTGGGCGGATGGGCGATAAAGGTGCTTGGCGACGGCTGGACCGCAGTGACTGCGGACGGCAGTCTCTCAGCGCACTTCGAGCACACGGTAGCAATAACGGAAGACGGGCCGCTGGTGCTCTCGGCCCTTTAGAAGTCGTGAAAACTGCGTTTAGGTCAGGCTGCTCAAAAAGCTCCATATGCGAGGCCCCGGTTAAATTGGGGAGCGAGGAACGAGTCGTACTCTTCATGTACGTCGCAGTGACGAGCGATGAAGACAACAAAGCAGATGGACTTTTTCAGCTGCCGTTCATGAGAACAAAGGACAATAGATGCCCAAAGAGGATGCAATACAAGTAGAGGGGATGGTAATCGAGACCCTGCCCAACGCGATGTTCAGGGTGGAGCTCGAGAACGGGCACAAAGTCCTGGCGCACGTCTCCGGCAAGATGAGGATGCATTTCATAAAGATACTGCCAGGCGACAAGGTCACGGTGGAGCTTTCGCCGTACGACCTCACCAGAGGCAGGATAACATACAGGGCCAAGTAAGTTTATACAAAGCGAGGATTGAGATGAAAGTAAGAAGCTCGGTTAAGAAGATTTGCGCAAAGTGCAAGATCATCAAGAGAAGCGGAGTGGTCCGCGTGGTCTGCACCAACCCCAAGCACAAGCAGAGGCAGGGTTAATACTCTCCCCTCAGCCGTTTTTTTAAAGGAGGAAGGATTTGGCAAGGATCGCAGGAGTTGACCTCAAGAAGAATAAAAGAATAGACGTTGCCCTTACCCAGATATACGGCATAGGCGATACCTCTGCCAGGAAGATACTGGAGAAGGCCACCGTAGATCGCTCGATAAAGGTGCAGGACCTCACGGAAGCCCAGATCGCGGCCATCAGGAAGGCCATCGACACCGACTTCAAGGTGGAAGGCGACTTGAGGAAAGAGGTCTCCATGTACGTAAAGATGCTCATAGACATGGGCTGCTACAGGGGCGTGCGCCACAGGAAGAACCTCCCTGTGAGGGGCCAGAGAACACACACCAACGCGAGGACCAGAAAAGGCCCGCGCAAGGGTGTCGTGGCCTCAAGAAAGACCGAGTAGCATAAGATTTAAATTTTTAACTGGATTTTCACTATGCTTTTGTAGCATAATGATTGTTTGCGGCGATTTCAGAGGGCCTGGCGGTTAACCAGGTGTTTTTCTCAGATACAGGTTCGGAGGAGCTTAGATGGCAAAGGCCAAGAAGGAAAAGAGAGCGGTATCCAGGGGTGTGGCCCATATAAAGTCCACCTTCAACAACACGATCGTGAGCATAACCGACCCTGCCGGGAACGTCATAGCATGGTCGAGCTCAGGAGCCCAGGGCTTCAAGGGCTCCAGGAAGGGAACCCCGTTCGCCGCTCAGGTGGCCGCGGAAGTCGCTGCCAAGAAGGCGATGGACAGCGGTGTGAAGACAGTTGAAGTATTTATAAACGGCCCAGGCGCGGGCAGGGAAGCGGCACTCAGGTCCCTGCAGGCGGCCGGGTTCAGCATAAGCCTCATAAGGGACGTAACGCCGCTTCCGCACAACGGCTGCAGGCCCCCCAAGAGGCGCAGGGTATAATATAAAGGAATTCTTTTCGCGCCCGATAGAGGCGCGCTGCGCTGTCGGCGCAGGATGAATGGAGGAAGCAAGTTGGCAAGGTATACTGAATCGGTATGCAAGATATGCAGGCGCGAAGGCATGAAGCTCTTTTTCAAGGCCGAGCGCTGCTACACTGACAAGTGCGCGTTCGATCGCAGGAGCTATGCTCCGGGCCAGCACGGACAGGCAAGGGGCAAGGTCTCCGAGTACGCGCTCCAGCTTCGCGAGAAGCAGAAGGTGAAGAGGACCTACGGTCTCATGGAAGGCCAGTTCAGGAATACCTTCGCTGACGCGGACAGGGCAAGGGGCATCACAGGTGAGAACCTCATCTCGATGCTCGAGAGGAGGCTCGACAACGTGGTCTACAGACTGGGTTTCGCCGGATCGAGGAGCGAGGCCAGGATGATGGTGACCCACGGCTACTACCGCGTAAACGGCAGGAAGGTCGACATCCCCTCCTTCAGGGTCAAGCAGAACGACATAATCGAAGTAGCTGAGAAGAGGAAGAAGGAAGCCAGGCTCGCCGACAATATCAAGTCGGCCGAGAGCAGGCATGGAATACCGGAGTGGCTCTCGCTTGACAAGGACAACTTCAAGGCGACCGTTGCAAGGCTGCCCAGAAGGGACGACACCACGCTGCCGATGCACGAGCAGCTCATCGTCGAGCTCTACTCCAAGTAATCGATCCTTAAGACCTCATTTGCCGCAGTCTTCAGGCTGCGGCAAAACCCATTTTTCCAGGTCTTACTACAATTTAAACAAGGATGGGTAAACCATGCAAAAAAACTGGCGTGACCTTATCAAACCGAAAAAGCTTGAGGTAGAAAAAGACACGCTCACCCCGACATACGGCAAGTTCGTAGCCGAGCCGCTTGAGAGGGGCTTCGGCGTTACCGTCGGCAACTCATTGAGGAGGATACTCCTTTCTTCGCTCCAGGGCGCTGCCATTACCTCTGTCAAGATTGACGGAGTGCTCCACGAGTTCTCCTCCATACCGGGCGTCAAAGAGGACGTCTCCGACATAATTCTCAATCTCAAGCAGGTCAGGCTCAAGCTCTACGGCGAGGGCCCAAAGACCTTGAGGATAAAGGGCGGCAACAACGGCGTAGTCAGGGCCGGCGACATCATAACCGATTCCACCGTAGAGGTCCTGAACCCGGACCAGCACATTGCGACCGTCTCAAAGGACGCGAAGTTCGACTGCGAGCTTGCCGTCAATACCGGCAAGGGCTACGTGTCTTCCGAGCGCAACAAGCTCGCCGAGATGCCGATAGGGACCATCCCTGTTGACTCGATATTCCAGCCCGTAAGCAGGGTGAACTTCAATGTCACCCACGCGAGGGTCGGGCAGAGGACAGACTACGACAAGCTCGTCCTTGAGATATGGACCACCGGCGCGATCGACCCGCAGAGCGCGGTCGCCGTTGCCGCAAAGATATTGAAGGACCAGCTGAGCGTCTTCATCACCTTCGAAGAGGCCGAGGAAGAGGCCGCGTTCGAGAGGGGCGAGGGAAAGCCCGCGTTCAATGACAACCTCTTCAAGACAGTCGACGAACTCGAGCTCTCCGTAAGGTCGGCGAACTGCCTCAAGAACGCGGATATCAAGTATATCGGCGAAATGGTGCAGAAGACCGAGCAGGAGATGCTCAGGACAAAGAACTTCGGCAGGAAATCGCTCAACGAGATAAAGGAAATACTCCGCGGCATGGGGCTCGACTTCGGTATGAAGCTCGAAGGCTTCCCTTCAAGGAAAGACCTGGACGCCATGCATTCGGAACACAAGGAGACCGCTTAAGGGGACCTTATGAGACATAACAGGGACGAAAAAAGATTCGACAGGACGTACAGCCATCTCAAGAGCATGCTCGCCAACATGACGAACGACCTCGTCATGCACGGCAGGATAAAGACAACCACCCCGAAGGCGAAGGTGTTGCGGAGCTATGCCGAGAAGATGATCACCCTCGGCAAGAACGGCAGTCTCGCCGCTCGGAGAAGGGCGTTTGCCTTCATGCGCAACAAGACAGCCGTCCACAAGCTCTTCACCGACGTCGCGCCCCTTTTCAAGGAGAGGAACGGCGGCTACACCAGGATACTGAAGCTCGGCAACCGCCCCGGCGACAACGCCTCCATGTCCATAATTGAGCTGGTCGAGGGAGCTGCGGCGGCAGTAGCCGTTGAGCCTGCAAAGCCCGCCAGGAAGCCGGCTGCCCGCAAGGCAAAGGCGCCTGCAAAGGCCAAGGAAGAGGCTCCGGAGAAGAAGGAGAAGGCCCCGGCCAGGAAGGCCGCCCCGAAGAAGGCTGCTCCAAAGGAGTCCGCTGAGAAGGGCGAGGCAAAGGCACCTGCCAAGAGGGCCCCGAAGAAGGCCGCTTCAAAAGAGGAATAAGCGCATAAGGGACGGAAGGTGCTTCCGTCCCTTATGCTTTTTTGCACACCGATTGATTTCGCCTCAAAAGCATCTATAATTGGATTTGTCGGGCAGCCTCGGCGCTCCAGTTAGCTTATCTAATCCAGCACTTTTCTGCCCTGCCTCGCCAGGCCGGGATAAAATCGCAATGACCGGAGGTGTTTATGGCTATGACGAAATCCCAGATCGAGGAGCATATAGCGGAGGCAACCGGCGTGCCCAAGAAGTCCGTAAAGGACGTGCTCGCAAAGATGGCCGAGCTGGCCTACAATGAAGCCAAGAACCAGTTCACAGTGCCGGGCTTAGGCAAGCTCGTACTCGTGGACAGGCCCGCCAGGACCGGCAGGAATCCCAGGACCGGCGAAGAGATACAGATACCGGCCAAGAAGGCCGTCAAGTTCAGGCTCTCAAAGGCATGTAAGGACGAGGTATTGAAGCAGGCCGGAGAGTAATAGCAGGACTCCAGATATTCGAATAAACTAAAAAGGCGATACGCCGCCAGGTTCGACTGGGCGGCCGTATCGCCTTTTTGTTTTAAAACAGGGTATGCGACAGAGATTGAAATCCGCTGCTCAGTTCTCCGAGCTCTTGAACCTGTAGGACCAGACGACGTCGTTGCGGAAGACCAGCTCGAGACTGGTCACAGCCTCTTTCCTCAAAGCCTCGTTCTCGACCAGGCCTCCGAAGTAAGCCGGCATCTTCTTTTCCCTGAAGCTGTAGACCATCTTCTCTTCATTGTTCTCGTAGCTTATCTCCGTAGGCGTACCAAAGGCCGCGATGACGGCCTGCCGTGTGGTTGCGCCGGGTTTTAATTCCAGCACCTTTGACCTGTCTATCCTGGTGCCCTCGGTCTTCGTTACCGACATGCATCCCGCGATGAGCAGTATTGCCGGGATAAGCGCGATAAGCCTCTTCATCTGCTTGAAACCTCCTTCATATTTATAAAAATTGTTCTTTTTCCGGATCTCTGTGTCAGGGCAGAAAAAAAATGCTCACATATACCACAACATATGCTACGCTTTTTAGTTCCGCCCTTCCTTGACCTCAGAAAAAATTCCTGATTTTTAGAGGCGGCCTTATCTTATTAGTCTCGTCTCTATGCCTCGGCAACTCCGTTCCTTGTCCTGTTCTTTACGTCGTACATGGCATGGTCGGCCTTGTGAATAAGCTCGTCCTTGTCGGCGGCGTCCATCGGAAAAGACGCGACGCCGAAGCTCGCGGTGAGGTGCAGGTTCAACCCCTCGTCATGGAGGAATACCGCGTCGTTGATGGCGGCCCGTATCTTCTCAGCGACTATCACCGCGCTCTTTTTCGATGTGCCCGGCATCATCACGATGAACTCGTCGCCCCCGTACCTGCATGCCATATCAACGTTCCTTATGAGCGAGAGTATGAGCCTCGCGACCTCCTTCAGGAGCTTGGAGCCCCTCAGGTGGCCGTGCCTGTCGTTGACATCCTTGAAATAATCGAGGTCCAGGAAGATCATCGAAAGCTCGTAGCGGAACCTCTTGGCGCGCTCGACCTCGTACTCGAGCCTTGAATGAAGAAAGCGCGAGTTGTAGAGCTTTGTAAGGTCGTCGGTTATCGTGAGTTCCTGGACCCTCTGGAAGAATATCGCGTTCTCTATCGCTATCGCCGAGAAGTCCGCGAGCGTTGTCAGGATGAGCAGGTCGTCTTCCGAGAAGCCCTCTTCGCTCTCCACCTTGTTTATCAGTTCTATCACGCCCAGGCACCTGCCGCGCGTGATGAGCGGCACGCAGATTATCGACTGCGTCGTGAAGTTGGATACCTCATCGGCCTTTTTCGAGAAGCGCGGGTCCTTGTTGACGTCCGGCACGAGAAGGGGCTTTCTCTCCCTGGCTACCCAGCCGGCCACGCCTTCGCCGACCTTGAGCCTCAGGTCCTTGAGCTTCTCCGAGCCCTTGCCGACCGCTATCTCGAACTTGAGCTCGCCCGCGCCATCGTCCAAAAGGAGCAAAGACCAGTTCTTCGGCCTCAGGAGCTCGCTTATCTTGTCCATTACTTTTTTGAGGATTTCGTTAAGGTCAAGCGAAGAGGTGAGTGTCTTACCAAGCTCCGTAAAAACGGCGAGTTGAAGCCTTTTCTGCTCGAGTTCCCTGGACTCGGAAGAGCTGAGGTCCTGGCCCTGGCCGCGAGTGATTTCCATGGCGCGACTATAACGCATCGGGCTCTAAAAATCAAGGACTGCTAATGGGTTACGGCCCCTATTTGAGAAGTTCTTGCATGAGCTTGGTAAGCATGCCGGGCCTGCCGCCTCCGACCTTTTTGCCCTCTATTGCAACCAGGGGGACCGCGTCCATTATTGAGTTGGTGATAAAGGCTTCATCCGCCCTGTAAAGGTCCTTTGGTCGAAGTCTTGTCTCCCTGACGGTGATGCCGTTTTTTTTGGAGGCAATCATCACAGCCGCCCTCGTAACCCCGGCCAGCACCCCTTCGGACGGCGTCCCGGAAAGGGGCGGGGTAAGGAGCCTTCCGCCTTTTACGATAAAGACGTTTGAAGAGCTGCCCTCTTCGACAAACCCGTCCTTTACGAATATTGCTTCGAACGCTCTGCGCCTGTTTGCCTTCATCCTTGCGAGTACGCTGGGCAGGTAATTGAGTGATTTTACCCCTGGCAGCGCCGGAAGTACATCGTCGACGAACACCGCCGATACGCCCTTCTCCTGTATGCCTCTTATCAATGCAGTGTCAATGGGTTTCGCGATTATGATGAGAGTCGGACTTATGCCCTTTGCAGGCAGGTGGCCGGCCTTGTCAGTGCCCCTGGTGACAAGAAGCTTCACATAGGCCTCGCCTCTGCCAAGTCCGTTCGCGTTGAGGAGTTTTTGTAGAGCGCCGCCCCTTATCATATCCTCGAATCCCTTTATCCCGGTGAGCCCGAGGAATCTGCCTCCGGTCCTGAGCCTCTTAAGGTGTTCATTGAGGAAAAGCGGCTGCCCGTCCCTGGCCTTCATTGTCTCGTAGATGCCGTCTCCGTAGGAGAGGCCCCTGTCGAAGACCGAGACGCAGGCCTTGTCTTCGGGCAATATTTTTCCGTTTATAAAGACCTTGAGCTTCATGCGCCCCCTCCCAATTTCAGGACTTCGAGGAAGTCCCTTGCCTTAAGAAGCGTCTCCCTGTATTCGTCCTCAGGCTCTGAATCAGCTACAATGCCCCCGCCCACGCTTAAGTTCAGCTCCCCGTCCTTGTACACGGCGGTCCTTATGGCCATCGCGACATCCGCTGACCCGTCGAAGCCGAACCAGCCGATGCCGCCAGTGTAGATGGAGCGCGAGTGACACTCAAGCGCGTCTATTATCTCCATTGCCCTGATCTTCGGCGCGCCAGTTATGGAGCCGCCGGGGAATATCTGCCTGAGGGCAGCAGGCGCGCTTATGCCTTTTTTAAGCCTTCCCCTTACGGTCGAGACCATGTGGTGCAGGTGAGGGTATGTCTCTATCTTAGCAAAAGACGAGACCTCGACGCTGCCCGGGACCGATATTTTTCCCAAGTCGTTCCTTTCGAGGTCCACTATCATTACATGCTCGGCCATCTCCTTGCGGCTGGCTTTCAATTCTTCTATCAGGGCCCGGTCCTCTTCCGGTGTCTTTCCCCGGCTCCGTGTGCCCTTTATGGGAGATGTCTCGGCAACTCCGCCTGAGACCCTAAGGAGGTTTTCAGGGGAATTGGAAATAATCTGGAAGCCTCCATAGTCGAGGAATGAGCAATAGAGCGCCGGGTATCTCTCGACGAGCGAAAGGTAAAGAGCGAACGGGTCGCCCTGCCAGTCTATGGTGAGCCTCTGTGAGAGGTTTATCTGGTAAATGTCTCCGGCTGCTATAAATTCTTTGGCCCTGGCAACGGCTGAGATATACTCGTCCCTTGTGAAATCAGAGCGCATGCCCGCTGCCCTGCCGATCTCTGCTGCCTTTAGCCTTGCCCCTGCTCCAAGCCTGTTCAGGTATGCCTCGAACCGTTCTCCATCGCCCGTTGCCGAGACAAGAAAGCCCTTTTCTTTTTCATGATCGAATACGAATACAGGGTCGTAGATGCCGGCCACGCACTCGGGTATGGCAAGGCCTTTTTTTATTACGGCGGATGCCTTCGGCTCTATGAGCCCCTTGAGGTCGTACGAGAAGTACGCGACTGCCCCAGAGCACAACGGGAAAGGCCCTTGCGGGATATCGTATGCCTTGAGCAGCGCAGAGAGGGCCTCGAAAGGGTCCGCGAACTCTGCCGGCATGTTGTCGACAACAGTAACGCCGTTCTCGGTCTTAACCACCGTAAGCGGCCCTGCCCCGGCGTAAGAGAACTTAAGGCCGTTAAGCAGGAACGGCATGCCGAGCCCACGGAGGGCGATGAAGGCCTCCGCAGGGCCGGTACCTGTTATCTCTTTTATCAGCATAGAGGGGAAAGGATACTACCCTTAAGCGTCACTGGTCAAGTGCAGGCTGCTGAAAAAGTCCATCTGCTTTGTTGTCATTGTCGCTCGTTACTGCGGCGTACGGAAAGAGTACGCCTCATTCCTCGCTCCCCGATTTAACCGGGGCCTCGCATACGGAGCTTGTTTGAAGCCTGAGGCAAGAAAATTGTTAATTGATGCAAAGAGAAAAGGATTATAGTATATTTTTTGCTTTGGGGGCTCATCAAATGGCGAGAAGAAAGACAAAAGAGATACGCATAGGCAATGTCAGGGTAGGCGGAGACGCCCCTATTTCGGTGCAGTCGATGACCTGCACCGAGACCGCTGACGTAAACGCGACCGTCGGCCAGATAAAGGCTCTCGAGGCGGCTGGCTGCGAGATAGCGCGCGTTGCCGTGCCTGACATGGACGCCGCGAATGCCGTCGCGGAGATAAAGAGGTCGATCTCAATCCCGCTCGTGGCAGACATCCACTTCGATTGGAGGCTCGCTCTCGTCTCTTTGGATGGCGGGGTCGATTGCCTCAGGATAAACCCCGGCAACATAGGCGACATAAGGAGGATAAGGGAGGTAGTAAAAGCGGCGAAGGAGAGGTCTGTGCCCATAAGGATAGGCGTGAACGCGGGCTCTCTCGAAAAAGACATACTCGCAGAACACGGCCACCCTACGCCCGCCGCGCTCGTACAGAGCGCCATGCGTCATATCTCGATACTCGAGGACATGGACTTCACGGAAATAAAAATATCGCTCAAGGCATCGAGCGTGCCGCTCACTGTAAAGAGCTACAGGCTCCTCGCTCAAATGGTAGATTATCCGTTCCACATAGGCATCACGGAGGCAGGCACGGTCTTTGCGGGCAGCATAAAATCGGCGGTCGGCCTGGGGGTGCTCCTCTCAGAGGGCATCGGAGATACCATGCGCGTATCGCTCACGGGCGACCCTGTTGACGAGGTCAGGGCAGGATGGGAGATACTGAAGGCGCTTGATATAAGGAAGCGCGGCGCGACCATAGTCTCATGCCCGACTTGCGGAAGGCTCAAGTTCAACAGCGTAAAGATAGCAGAGGAGATAGAGAAGAGGCTCTCGGGCCTCACAGATTCCATAAAGGTCGCGATAATGGGCTGCGTCGTTAACGGCCCCGGCGAGGCGGTCGAGGCGGATATCGGGATTGCCGGAGGCGACCGCTCGGGCATGCTCTACATAAAAGGCAAGGCAGTGGGCAAGGTCAAGGAATCGGAGATAGTGGACAGGGTGATGGAAGAGATTGGGAAGATTTTGGAGGAGAGAAGGTCGTAAGATGTTCACCCTCCACCATCGCCTCCAGGCCGACACAATCGAAATAGCCCAGCTGAGTCTATCCGATGCCCTTCTCATGAACGATTCGTCTTTTCCATGGCTGATACTCGTGCCCATGCGTGAAGGGGTAAGAGAGATTCACGACCTCTCTGTTGATGACAGGGCAGTCCTCATGGACGAGATAGCCGTTGCCTCGAAGACAGTCCAGAAGCTATTCGGCGCGGACAAGATAAATATCGGCGCGCTCGGCAACATCGTGCCGCAACTCCATGTACATGTCATAGGACGGTTCAAGACCGACCGCGCATGGCCCGGCCCTGTCTGGGGCGCAGGGGCCGCTGTGCCGTACTCTCAAGAGGAACTGGACAGGACGCTCGCCCTTCTAAGGAAAGCGCTCAAAGAGGAATTCCCCTTCTGACCACTCTCCGCCACCTTCTTGACATCCCTATCCGCGAATATATGCTCTAAATAGAAGGTCTTTTTTTTATGGCATTAACGGTTGTGTTTTGTCCTGGAGGAGGAACTGACATGAAAGCGCTTGTATATCACGGCCCGGGCAAAAAGGCCTGGGAGGAGCGGCCGAAGCCGCAGATAAAGGACGATGAGGATGCCATTGTAAAGGTCGTGAAGACCACGATATGCGGCACCGACCTTCATATATTGAAGGGCGATGTCCGTGATGTGGAAGACGGAAGGGTGCTCGGGCACGAGGGCATAGGAATAATCGAAAAGGTCGGCAGCGGGGTGAGGAACTTCAAAAAGGGAGACAAGGTCCTGATCTCGTGCATCACATCCGACGGCTCATGCGAGTTCTGCAAGAGAGGCATGTACTCGCACTGCGAGCACGGCGGCTGGATACTCGGCCACCTCATCGACGGCACGCAGGCCGAATATGTCCGCATACCGTACGCCGACACCAGCCTGTACAGGATTCCTGAAGAGATCAACGAGGATGCGTCCGTCATGCTCTCGGACGTATTCCCGACCGCGTTCGAATGCGGCGTCCTGAACGGCCAGATAAAGCCCGGAGATACGGTCGGCATCGTGGGCGCGGGTCCCATAGGCCTGGCAGCCCTGCTTACGGCAAAGTTCTATTCCCCGGCAAGGATAATCGTGATGGACGTTGACGAGGGCAGGCTCTCGGTCGCCAGAGAACTCGGCGCGACCGATACCTTGATCAGCACGGGCGCGGACATTGCAGACAGGGTTATGGAGCTTACGGGCAAGAAGGGCGTGGATGTCGCGATAGAGGCCGTGGGCACGCCTATTACCTTCCGGATATGCGAATCGATAATCGCGCCCGGCGGGCATATCGCGAATATCGGCGTCTTCGGAGAGCCGGTAGACCTCCACATGGAGAAGCTCTGGGCCCAGAATATCACGCTTACGACAAGGCTTGTCGATACCGTGACGACCCCGATGCTCCTGAAGAGCGTGCTCTCCGGGGCGCTCCATCCTGAAAGCCTTGTAACGCACCATTTCAGGCTCGACGATATCATGAAGGCCTATGATACTTACTCCCACGCCAGAGAGGAGAAGGCCCTCAAGGTGGTGCTTGAGAACAGATAGGAAGAAAACTCTTGGGGAGACCTTCAGAGGAAGGTCTCCCCAAAACTTCTGAAGGCTATCTTTAAAAAATCGTTCTTTTTCCTGAAATCATTTCCAATAGGCTCCTGCCTGCTGTAAAATAACAGGATTATATACCCCTCTTTTCTAAAGAGGGGACAGGGGAGATTAGTTTTATGATTATAATCCCCCTTCATCCCCCTTTAGGAAGGGGGAATATTCATTTAGGAGTTTTGCATGCTCAAGGTAAACGGGCTTGCCAAATCGTTTGGCAGGCAGGTCCTTTTTGAGGACGTCTCATTCACGATAGCCCCCGGCGAGAAGGCCGGCCTGGTCGGCAGGAACGGCCACGGCAAATCCACCCTCTTCAAGATAATCCTCGGAGAGCTTGAGCAGGATGAAGGAGTGGTATCGACTCCAAAGTACTACCGCGTCGGCCACCTCTCGCAGAGATTGCATTTCACCTGCGACACCGTGATCAGGGAAGCCGCCTCCGGTCTGCCGAAGAACGAGGACGGCATAGACGAGACATACAAGGCAGAGGCAATACTCATGGGATTGGGCATTGGCGAGGAGCTCTTTGACTCAAGCCCGCTCTCTCTTTCCGGAGGCTACCAGGTGAGGCTCAATCTCGCGAAGGCGCTCGCCTCGGAACCTGACCTGCTTCTTCTGGACGAGCCTACGAACTACCTCGACATCCTCTCGGTGCGCTGGCTCAAGCGCTTTCTGAAGGAATGGAAGGGCTCTCTCATGATAATCACCCATGACAGGGACTTCATGGACAGCGTCACCACGCACACCATGGGCATACACAGGGGCGCGGTAAGGAAGGTCTCAGGCCCCACCGAGAAGTTCTACGCGCAGATACTGCTTGAAGAGGAGATACACGAGCAGACGCGCCAGAACGACGAGCGCAAGAGAAAGGAAGTCGAGAAGTTCATAAACAGGTTCAGGGCCTCCGCGACAAAGGCCAGCGCCGTGCAGTCGAGGATAAAGGCGCTTGAGAGAAGGGGCACGCTTGAGAAGCTCGACGCGATAAAGGATCTTGACTTCGCCTTCAACGAATCGCCGTTCCAGGGCAAGTACCTCCTTGAGGCAAAGGACATCTCGTTCGGCTACGGCGGCGATGCTCCGCTCCTCATAAAGGATCTCAGTCTGGCAATGGCAAAAGGCGACCGCATCGGCATCATCGGCAAGAACGGCAAGGGAAAGACGACGCTCCTTAACATTATTGCCGGAGAGCTCGCAGCCTTGGGCGGCACTGTCGCGAAAAACCAGAATACCAGGATGGCCTACTTCGGCCAGACCAATATAGACCGCCTGAACGCGTCGAAGACGATCGAGCAGGAGATGATGGATGCGCACCCCGACTACAGCCGCGCCGCCGCGCGCAGGATCTGCGGCGCCATGATGTTCGAGGGCGACAGCGCGCTCAAAAAAGTAGAGGTGCTCTCAGGCGGCGAGAGGGCGAGGGTGCTCCTCGGCAAGCTTCTTTTAAGCCCCGCAAACCTGCTGCTGCTTGACGAGCCGACAAACCACCTCGACATGGAATCGATAGACTCGCTTATCGAGGCAGTCGACGTCTTCGAAGGAGCGGTGCTCATCGTCACCCACAGCGAGCTTGTATTGAACGCCCTTGCCACGAGGCTCATAATCTTTGACAACGGCGAGGTAAGCCTTTTCGAGGGCACATACCAGGACTTCTTAGAGAAGATCGGGTGGGAGAGCGAATCTGCGGAGCTGGCCAGGACAGCCGTCGGCCGCAAGGACAGGGGCGTGAACAGGAAGGAGCTGCGAAAGCTCCGGGCCGCGCTGGCCTCCGAGAAGACCAGGACATTGGGCCCAATTGAGAAGAGGATAGCCGGGATCGAAGGCTCTATCGTCAGCATGGAGAAGGCCGCTGAAGAGTCAAGCCAGGCGCTGCTCGCCGCTTCCACGCGCGCTGACTCACAGGCTATTGCCGGGCTTTCAAAGTCATTTCACGAAACCCGCCAGACGATAGACGATCTTTTTGATGAGCTTGAGTCCCTTACCTCCGAATTAGAGCTCAAGTCAAAGGATTTTGAGGCAAAGCTCAGGGCCTTTGAAGAGGATTAAGTGTCAAGGGCGAAACACTGTGGCGCCGCTGCTGTTACCCAATCGTAACACTCCGTCCGATTTTGCCGGTTTCCCCAACAAACATCCCGAAAGAAGCTATAAAAGGCTCCCCAGGTGTTACCTTTCCGTAACGCGAGCCGGGTTGGCACAAAAACCCGCCCGGCTTTTTTTGGTTTGTAAAACAATGCCTTAGAGTTTTTATGGTTAATGCGATTGGTTTGGTACGCTGTTTGCTACTTTAATCACATATCGGAAAAATCCAGACCAGCATGGCGCCTTTCCAAGCGTCCATAAATTATATTCGGGCGAGTAGAGCGGAAAGGGACAGCTAAGAAGTGTTGTGACCCGGCCATCCGTCTGTACCAATAGAGTCCGCAGATTAACGGAGGAGGCCTGCATCGCCTCTCGAAAAATCCCGGTGCAAAAGAATACGGAGGTGCTGAATGAAGATTATGGTCTGCCATGACGGATCAGAAAGGTCCCAGGAAGCTCTTGAGAGGACAGTAGCCCTCTTCAAGGCGCAAAAGCCCGAGATCATCATTGTCACCGTGGTCGAGGAACCCCTTGACGCGACGAGCATGGATGAGGAGAGTTTCGAGAAGTGGCGTTCGAGAAGGGACCAGGATCTCAAGAACGCGGCGAACTGGGTCGTGGGACAGGGGCTTGACGTCGACGCCATACTCGCTGTCGGCGACCCCCGCAAGATGATAACCGAGGCGGCTGCCAACAAGAACCCGGACATACTTGTGGTCGCCAGAAGGGGCGCGGGGCTCCTTGAGAAGATGGCCCTCGGCAGCGTGAGCGCTTATCTTATAAGGCACGCCGAGTGCCCTGTCCTCGTGATGCACTGATAGTCAGGCGGCACTTGATTTGGCATCTGTCACGAAATACTAAATCTGTACTAAATTAAGCCGGAGGTCCAAATGGCAAGCACTGATTCAGAAAGGATGGGGTGGGGCGACCTGTTGCGGTTCGGAAGAGCCGATATAGTCGCCCTGCACAAGACCTGGTTCGCGTTCTTTCTCACGTTCTTCGTATGGTTCAACATGGCCCCGCTCGTCACGGTAATCGTGCAGGAGTCGGGCTTCACGATGCAGCAGTTGAAGCTCCTGGCCATAACCAACGTGGCCCTCACAATGCCGGGACGCGTCATCATAGGCATGCTCTCGGACAGGCTCGGACCCAGGAAGACCTTTACTATAGTGATGATATTGTTTTCCATCCCTTGCTTCACTTTCGCCTTCGCCAACTCCTATACGCAGATGCTGGTCTCCAGGCTCCTTCTCTCCATGGTCGGCACCGGCTTCGTCGTAGGCATCCACATGACAGCGCTCTGGTTCAAGCCCAGGGACATCGGCTTTGCCCAGGGCGTTGAGGCGGGCCTCGGCAACTGGGGCTCCTCGATAGCTGCGATACTCCTTCCTATTATAGCCCTTAACGTGTTCGGTTCATGGAGATACGCGGTGGCCCTCTCCGGCCTCGTAATGCTCCTGTACGGCATCTACTACTGGTTCGCCATCTCCGACGGCCCTGTGGGCTCCGTCTATCATAAACCCAGAAAGGGCGCCGCAATAGAGGTCTCCACATGGGGCGACATGATAAACGCCGTGCTCTGGACCATACCCATCATAGGCGTCCTTGCCGTCCTCGTCTGGAGGATCAACGGCATGGGCTTCATGAGCTCCGGGGCGGCGACGGTAGCTTACATAGTCATCGCTGTCGTCGTGTTCTATCAGGTCTTTCAAATAATCCGCTTCAACACCCCCATATTGAAGAAGGGCGTGCCTGAGGACGACAGGTACAGGTTCACGGATGTCGGCGCGCTATGCCTCTGCTACGTAGCCTCCTTCGGCGCGGAGCTCGGCGTCATATCGATGCTCCCGACCTTCTTCCAGAAGGGCTGGAACCTGAGCCCGCAGCTCGCCGGACTCATCGGCTCGATCTTCGCGTTCATGAACTTCTTCTCAAGGTCGTTGGGCGGCTATATTTCCGACAGGTCGCCCTCCAGGAGAGGCGCCATGCTGGTCTACACGGCCGGCATCGCGATATCCTTCGGCCTCATGGGCCTCATGAGCTCGAGCTGGCCGCTCTGGCTGGCCATTGTCGTGACCATTATATGCGCCATGTTCGTCACTGGCGGCTGCGGCACCACCTATGCGCTCGTGCCCCTCATCAAGAGGCGCATAACCGGCCAGATATCCGGCTACGTTGGAGCGTACGGCAACGTAGGCGCGGTCATGTACCTCACGGTCTATACCTTCGTGAACGACAGCCAGTTCTTCTACTTCATAGGCGCGACGGCCGTGGCAACATTCCTGTTCTGCCTGTTCTTCCTCAAGGAGCCGGCAGGCGCGTTCTCGCAGGAATACCAGCTTTCCAGCGTCGATAAAGAGATGATGGAAGGCGGCGGCCACTGATCCATACTCCGTGAGCGCCGGGCCCTGGAAATCCAGGGGCCGGCCCTCACGGGTGTTTTTTCGAACGGGCCCGGGGTCGGTTCTCAAGCCCCGGGGGGCAGCAAAAAAAAGAGCGCTTCGGATGGACATAACGGATTTTATGTACTATAATCCCGTCCATACCGAAAACTGAATAGGTCCATGAAAAAAATCGCGCGGCGCTCCTTTAGAATTAGCTGGACAGGGTTGGCCGAATTTGATATTTTACGCGTGCTCACGGACATTCTAATAATAGTTCCTACTCTCAGGACTCTAAAGGGCTCAGGGGTCTCTGATACCGACGCGCGCACCCGCGCATGGTTCATGAGGCTCGTTTCGGAGGACTCAATAGCGTGAGTCACAGGATCACAAAAGAGCTCAAGCGCCTCTGCCAGCGCCTTCTTTACATCACGGCCGTCCGCATCCGCCCGGCCTCGTGGAAAAGGCGCTGTGACGAAAAGAGGATAGCCGGTGAAATACTCCCTGGCGTTCAGGAGAGCTTCGTGGGCGCTGAGATGACAAAAAGCGCGCTGGACCTGATAGGAAGGGTTCTCGGCTCGCTCCCAATATATTCGGAAGGCTTCGATACGGTAAGCGCCATCGAAACGTTCGTCTGCAAGCTCCGGGAAGAGGAGGCTCTTTTCTCCTCAAGTGTGGTGGACAGGCCACTGGTCCCGCATTATCTGGCCAGAAGGACCAAAGTGTCCGGGAGCCCGGGGCTGGCGAACCTTAAGGTGACGCTTAATCTCGCCAGAGGTGACCTCGAAGAAGCACTGCTCGCCTCTTAATCCATGCAAACCATGTAATTCCGGCGTAGCCCCTTAAATAAGGGCCGCAAGTCTAGCCTCCCGCCAAAAATCAGGCAGGGCTTTATCCGGGCCGGAAGTGTACATGGAGTATATAAAGGGTTCTACGGTATCTATGACGTACATAGATAAAAAAAGAGCAAGCAGCGGTAAAGGAGGTGTAGGGTATGGATTTAAGGAGTTGTAAGAAAATCTTGGTAAAAGGACTGCAGCTTGGTTTTGCGCTGAGTCTCGTTGCCGGTGTTGCGCCCATGACGGCATTCGCCGAGGACGCGGCCGCGCCTGCGGCTGATCCTGCCGCAGAGGCAGCAGCGCCTGCCGAGACCGGCGACGGCGCCCTTGGCAAGATGTACTTTACCGGCCAGAAGGCGTTCGCCAGCGGCGCGCCCCCCTGCATATCCTGCCACAGCGCCGGAGTGGGTGAGCTTGGAGGCGGAGTACTTGGTCCGAACCTGACCAAGGTGTATGCGGACGAGTCGAAGAACCCTCTCTTGAGCGCGGCATGGATAAATGCCGGTTCCCCTGTAATGGCTCCCGTTTTCAGCAACAGGAACGTGACCGATGAAGAGGTCGCCCATCTGAGGGCTTTCTTCGCCGAGCAGGCCAAAACAGAAGAGAAGCCGTCTTCGACCGGGACTTTCACCATCATCGGCCTCGGCGGTTTCGTTGGAATACTGATTGTCTTCAATATTATTTGGAGCGGCAGGTACAGGAACAGGAATAGAGGCACCGCCCATGATGCCCTGTGGAGAAACTACGGCGGAAAAGGAGGGAGGTAATTAGATGGCTACTTGGATCCAAGACGAGATAAACCCCGGTAAAAGGGGTTGGGAAGAATATTACAGGAACCGTTGGCAGTATGACAAGACCGTCAGGTCCACCCACGGCAACAACTGCACGGGTGGCTGCTCCTGGATGGTGTATGTAAAGGACGGCATCATCACATGGGAGCTTCAGGCCGTCGATTACCCGAAGCTTGATCAGTCGATCCCCCCGTACGAGCCCAGGGGCTGCCAGAGGGGCATCTCCGCGTCATGGTACGTGTACAGCCCCGTGAGGATCAAGTATCCTTACGTCCGCGGCGTACTCATCGACGCATGGAAAGAAGCAAGGGCGAAGCACTCCGACCCCGTGGACGCATGGAGGTCCATAGTCGAGAACGCAGAGCTCCACAAGAAGATAAAGTGGTCGAGGGGCAAGGGCGGATTCCGCAGGTTCGACTGGGACACCGCCGCGGAGATAATCGCCTCCGCCCATATCTACACCATCAAGAAGTACGGTCCGGACAGGATAATAGCCTTCTCCCCGATCCCGGCCATGTCACAGATCAGCTACGCATCCGGCGCCCGCTACAACCAGCTCATCGGCGGCGTGCATATCAGCTTCTATGACTACTACACCGACCTTCCGAACGCCGAGCCCGAAGTTTGGGGCGAGCAGACCGACTCCTGCGAGAGCGCCGACTGGTACAACACCGGCTACCTCGTAATAACCGGCGCCAACCCGAACATGACCAGGACCGCAGACTGCCACTTCGTCTCCGAGCTCCGTCACGGCGGCGCCAAGCTGGTCGTATGCGCTCCCGACTTCTCCCAGGTCACCAAGTACGCCGACCTGTGGGTGCCCGTGAAGCCCGGTTCCGACTCGAACTTCTGGATGGGTATCAAGCACGTCATCCTGAAGGAGTTCTTCGTCGACAGGAAGGTTCCGTACTTTGAGGCCTACACCAGGCAGTTCACCGACCTCCCGATGCTCGTCAAGATCGCGAAGGGCAAGGACGGCTGGGAGCAGGGCAGGTTCCTCCGCGCATCCGAACTCGCCGAGTACGACGGCGTGGAAAACCCCGACTGGCAGTTCTGCATGTGGGACGAGGCAGGCAACAAGGCATCCGTCGTGAACGGCTGCCTGGGCTCCAGGTGGCCCAAGGACCACCACGCCCCCGGCAGATGGAACCTCCTTACGAGGGACCTTAAGACCCAGAAGAACATAACCCCGTCGCTCTCGCTCCTCGATCACAAGGAAGACGCGATAGAGGTCAACTTCTACGAGGTCGACAAGCCCGAGAAGTACAAGAGGCAGGTGCCTGTAAGATACGTACAGACCAGGGAAGGCAAGGTGGCCGTAACCACCGTGTTCGACCTCAAGATAGCCCAGTGCGGCGTCGCGAGGAAGGGCCTTTCCGGCGACTACTGCAAGGACTACAACGACGAGAGAGGCTTCTCTCCGGCGTGGCAGGAGAAGTACACCGGCATCGGCCGCGACACCGTCATCCAGGTGGCGAGAGAGTTCGCAGCCAACGCGGAAGTGACCAAGGGCCGCTCGATGATCATCACCGGTTCGAGCTACAACCACTGGTATCACTCCAACCTGTTCTACAGGACCGCGATGGACGCCCTCATGCTCTGCGGTTCCGTAGGCAGGAACGGCGGCGGTCTCCAGCACTATGTCGGACAGGAAAAGCTCGCCCCGTTCGATTCATGGGGCCAGATAGCCCACTCGCTCGACTGGTACAGGCCGCCCAGACTCATGAACGGCCCGAGCTTCTGGTACATAAACAGCGACATGTTCAAGTATGACGGCGCGATAGCCGATTACCACAACGTGCCCGACAAGAGCGCGCTCGAGTTCCAGCACACCGCCGACTACAACATCAGGGCGGTCAGGATGGGCTGGATGCCCTGCTTCCCGCAGTTCAACAAGAGCTCGATAGCGGTTTGCGAAGAGGCCCAGAGGGCCGGCGCCAAGACCGACGCCGAGATCATCGACTACGTCGTGAAGCAGTTGAAGAGCGGCTCGCTCGAGTTCTCGATGCAGGACCCTGACGCTCCGGAGAACTGGCCGAGAGTCTGGTTCATATGGAGGGGCAACGCGCTTGGCTCGTCCGCGAGGGGCCAGGAGTTCTTCCTGAAGCACGTCCTTGGCACCCACAACAACCTCATCGCAGATGAAGTTGCCAAGCCGAGCATAAAGGAGATGAAGTACAGGGAGTCCCCGCTTGGGAAGCTCGACCTCGTGGTCGACCTCAACATGCGTATGAACACGACCCCCACGTACTGCGATATCGTGCTCCCGACCGCTCACTGGTACGAGAAGGAAGACATCAACACCACCGAGCTCCATTCCTTCGTCCACCCGATGGGCGCGGCCGTTCAGCCGAACTGGGAAGCGAAGACCGACTGGGAGGCCTTCAAGTTCGTCTCCAAGAAGTTCTCCGAGATAGCGAAGAAGCATTTCGCCAAGCCGGTGAAGGACATCGTAATGTCCCCGCTCATGCACGACACACCGGGCGAGATCGCTCAGCCTGCGCTGGGCGGCGTACAGGACTGGAAGAAGGGCGAGTGCGAGATAATCCCCGGCAAGACGACCCAGAGCTTCACGATCGTCGAGAGGGACTTCGCTAACGTCGACAAGATGTATACCGCGGTCGGACCGCTGCAGAAGACCAAGTACGGCTTCCACGGCATCATGCTCGACGGCAAGGAGCTCTACGAAGAGTACCTGGGCCAGGAGCACGTTGACGTTAAGGAAGTCAACGGCCAGAAGCTCATCTCCATTGAGACCGCCAAGGAGGCCGCGAACTTCGTTCTCGCCTTCTCCGGCACGACCAACGGAGAGGTCTGCTTCAGGCAGTGGTGGGAGGAAGAGCACCACACCGGTCTCGTCAAGGAAGCCTATCTCGAGGCGAGGCAGCAGGCGAGGGCGGTCCACTCCGGAATCAAGTACCTGATACCGGACGACAGGTGCCACGGTCTTGCTCACGAGATGGCCAGCGGCAACAGGAACGTCTCGATGACCTACGACGACATCGTGGCCCAGCCCAAGAGATGGCTCACCAGCCCGCTCTGGACCGGCGACACGAGAAGGGGCAGGGCATACGGCACCTGGACCATCCAGACCGAACAGCTCGTACCCTGGAGGACGCTCACCGGACGTCAGCACTTCTACCTCGAGCACCCGGTCTACCTGGACTTCGGCGAGGCCCTTTCTACCGCCAAGTACAGGCTGAACCCGGCCAAGATGAACGAGGTGCAGAAGTCCGACAGGACCGACGCGCTCCATCTTAACTACATCACCCCGCATAGCAAGTGGGCCATACATTCGACCCATTACGACAACCTCCGGATGCTCACCCTGTCCAGGGGTGGTAACTCCATCTGGATAAACGACAGGGACGCCGAGAGCGTAGGCATCAAGGACAACGACTGGGTCGAGGCCTACAACGACAACGGAGTCTATGTGACCCGCGCGGTCGTCAGTGCCAGGATCCCCTCGGGATCGACCTTTGCCTACCACTCACAGGAAAGGACTATCAACGTTCCTAAGGCGGAGCAGAGGAACAAGATCAGGGGCGGATTCCACAACTCGCTCACCAGGCAGAGGCTCAAACCCCAGCTCATGACCGGCGGTTACGGGCAGTTCTCCTACGGCTTCAACGCCTGGGGCCCGATTGTCGTTATCAGGGACACCACGGTGCTGGTGAGAAAAATGAGAAACCAGGAGGTGAAGTGGTAATATGGATCTCAGAGCGCAACTTTCAATGAGCTTTCATATGGATAAATGTATCGGCTGCCACACCTGCAGCGTGTCCTGCAAGAACGTGTGGACATCCCGCAGGGGCGCCGAATACATGTGGTGGAACAACGTAGAGACCAAACCGGGCGCCGGCTACCCCCTCACCTGGGAAGACCAGGAGAGGTACAGGGGCGGCTGGGAAGTCAACGGCGGGTCTCTGAGGCTCAAGCTCCTCAAGGGCCCCGGCAAGATCAGGACGCTGGCGAACATATTCTTCCAGCCGAACCTGCCGACGATAGACGACTACTACGAGCCGTTCACCTATGACTATCAGAACCTCTTCAACGCACCGGCCGGCGACGACCAGCCGGTAGCGAGGCCGAGGTCGCTCGTAACAGGCGACTTCATGGAAAAGATAATCATGGGCCCGAACTGGGACGACGACCTCGGCGGTTCTCCGCTGTACGCCGCGAACGACCCGAACCTCAAGGGCCTCTCGGAATCGCAGAAGGAGATGCTCACCAAGTTCCACAAGCTCTTCTTCTTCTATCTCCCGAGGATCTGTAACCACTGCCTCAACCCCGCGTGCGTGGCCTCCTGCCCGTCAGGCGCCATCTACAAGAGGGGCGAGGACGGCATAGTCCTTATCGACCAGGACACCTGCCGCGCCTGGAGGTTCTGCGTGAGCGCGTGCCCTTACAAGAAGCCCTACTACAACTGGGCCAACGGTAAGAGCGAGAAGTGCATATTCTGCTATCCGAGGACCGAGACGGGCCAGCCCAACGCCTGCGCCCATGCCTGCACAGGCAGGATCAGGTTCGTCGGCGTGCTCTTCTACGACGCTGACAGGATAGAGGAAGTCGCGAAGACCCCGGACGAGAGGCTCGTGGACGCGATGAGGGACATCATCCTCGATCCGAACGACCCGAAGGTCATCGAAGAAGCAAAGAAGCAGGGCATCAGCGACAACTGGCTGGTCGCGGCTCAGAACTCTCCCTCCTACATGCTCTTCAAGAAGTGGAGAATAGCGATGCCGAACCATCCGGAGTTCAGGACCGTGCCTATGAACTTCTACATCCCGCCGCTCTCGCCGGTCCTTCACAACGTGAAGGCCGACACGGGCGGAATGTTCGACGGCGAGACGATGGAGTTCTTCTACTCCATCGACAAGATGAGGGTCCCGGTAAGGTACCTTGCAAACTTGCTCTCAGCGGGCAACGAGCAGGTCGTTATCGAGTCGCTCAAGAAGCAGATGGCCGTAAGGCTGTGGGTGCGTCAGCAGAGGGTAGGCGACATCGGCGAGAGCCAGGCGAAGGCCGCTCTCTCCTCGGTGGGCCTCAGCCCCGAGGACGCCTTCGAGATCTACAAGCTGGTCTCGCTGGCTACCTTCCAGGAGAGGTTCGTGATCCCCGAGACACACCGCGAGTCCATGAGCACTGTGGACCCCAGGACCATGTACGAGAAGAGGGGTACCGTGGGCTTCGGCAACAAGAAGCAGGAACTCGTCTCGAGGCAGTGGTAATCGGAGATCATGGGAGACACGAAACGCATATATACCTGTTTGGCAGGGCTGCTTGAATACCCCGGCGAGGACATCAAGCTCCGGGCCAGCGAGTGCATAAAGGCGCTCGAAGGCCGGGAGTATCCTCCCGAGGTGCTGGATCAGCTCGGCAAGTTTCAGAAGGATCTGGAGACCATCCCCCTGGACGACCTCCGGGGGGTGTTCTCCTACACCTTCGAGCTCACGAGCGAGTTCACGCTGGACATGGGATACCACATCTATGACGGCTTCAGGCGCTCAAACAGCCTCGCCAGCATAAAGGGCATGTACGTGCAGAACGGGTTTCCGCTCGAAGAAGTTTCAAAGGGCGAGCTCCCGGACCATCTTCCGGTGATACTCCGCTTCCTGGGCTTTACGGACAACGAGGAACTCAGGAAGGACTTCAGGGAGACATACCTGGTAAAGGCCTTGGAGAAGCTCCAGAAAAACTTCGAGAAGAACAGGAAAAATCTCTACTGGCACCTCATCAATGCTGTTTACAGAATCATCGATAAAGATGTTAAAGGAGGCTCATAATGGACAAGGTCCTTTTCGGCGTGATGCCGTACATCCTTCTGATGACGGCTATCGTCGGCGCAATCTGGAGGTTCAGAACCAATAAGTACTCGTGGTCATCCCAGTCGTCCCAGTTCCTCGAGAACAAGACCCTGTTCTTCGGGTCCTTCCCCTGGCACTACGGGATAATAACCGTGCTCCTGGGGCACATAATCGGCCTGTTCGTCCCGAAGAGCATACTGCTCTGGAACGCGGTGCCGCTCCGGCTCTACATACTCGAGCTCACGGCCCTCGCTCTCGGCTTCCTGGCCCTGTTCGGCCTCCTCGCCCTCATCTACAGGAGGCTCACAAACCCCAGGGTCAAGGCAGTGACCTCCGGCTGGGACGTCCTGGTGCTCATCATCCTCCTCATCCAGGTCCTTACCGGCGTAGGCAACGCCATCCTCTACAGGTGGGGTTCCAACTGGTATGCCGCTTCAGCGGTACCCTGGATGTGGTCGATACTGAAGCTTCAGCCGAACGTTGATTACATCGCCGGGCTGCCGCTCATCACCAAGACTCACATCTTCAACGCGCTCATCTTCATAGCCCTGATCCCGTTCTCAAGGCTGGCGCATTTTGTAGTTATCAACCCCTACAAGTACCTCGTACGCCCCTATCAGGTCGTAAGGTGGTACAAGAGGGAAAACCAGACACAAAATATCGTGCAGTATAAGTAATAAACGGGGCGGGTGGGCTGAAAGGTCCACCCGCTCTTTTTTAAGGCACAGGCTTCACGGTTCGGCGCTCCGCGATAATACTTAATCCTCATCGTGTTTTTTGTCCTGAATTTGCTAAAGGAGAAATCTGCAAAATGTCGAAAATCACAAAATGGGAGCCGGAGAACGAACAGTTCTGGCGCGAAACCGGCAGTTCGCTCGCGTGGCGCACATGCGGCATAACCACGTTCACGCTGATCTTTTCGTTCGCAACCTGGTTCGTCATGAGCGCCGTTGTTGTCAGGCTTCCGAACATCGGTTTCAAGTTCACCACTATGGAGCTCTTCTGGCTCGCGGCGATTCCGGGACTTGCGTCCGGAATACTGAGGTTGATACATTCTTTCTTCATACCCATCCTTGGGACAAGGCCGGTCGTCAGCATAGCCACCATCATCAAGCTCATACCGATGGTCTGGCTGGGTTACGCTGTCCAGGACCTGAACACGTCCTGGAGCACCTTCATGATAATCGGCTTCCTTAGCGGCATGGGCGGCGGAGACTTCTCTTCGTACATGCCTTCAACCAGCATCTTCTTCCCGAAGAGGCTTCAGGGCCTTGCGATGGGCATCCAGGCAGGCATAGGCAACTTCGGCGTCAGCGTGGTCCAGTTCGTGACCCCGTGGATAATAAGCTTCGCCCTCCTCGGCGGAGCCTATGGCGTGCCGCAGCTCTTTACAAAGGCCGATGTCATCAAGGACGTCAAGGTGACAAAGGACGCCTCCGGCGTTGTCACGGATATCGTGTACAAGAAGCCTGAGCTGGCCAGCGCGATATTGATCACGAAAGACGGTGAAGTGGTCAAGGACGTGGTGGTGCAGGAGACCGAATTCACCAAGAACATGAAGGTGGAGCTCAAGAAAAATGACGCGGGCGCGGTTACTGACCTGACCCTCAAGAAGATTATAAAGAAGGACATGTGGGTACAGAACGCCGCGTTCTGGTATGTCCCGTTCCTCATCCTGTCTTTCATCCTCAGCGTCGTATTCCTCAAGAGCATTGACGCGTCCGCGCTCGGCTTCAAGGGCGGGGCCATGAAGAAGATGTTCGAGATACTCGGCTCGAAGAACAGGGCGCGCGTTCACACCTGGAACTGCACCGTAACCTATATAGGCTCATTCGGTTCGTTCGCCGGTTATGCCGCCGCGTTCCCGATGATGATCAAGATCATCTACGGCGGCTTTGACGGCGCGCCGGACCCGCTGAAGTATGCATTCTTCGGCCCGCTCATAGGCGGTCTTTCCCGTGCCCTCACCGGATCTTTATTTGACAAGATCGGCGGCAGCAAGGGCATGTTCTGGTGCTTCCTCGGCATGATAGGCGGCTGTCTGGCCCTCATATTCGGCGGCTATCTCACGCCCGCCGGGCTTGAGAAATTCCCCGGATTCGTCTACATCATGCTTTGGATATTCCTGATGACTGGCATTGCCAATGCCGCGACCTTCCGTCAGTACCCGATAGTCTTCGCGTATTCGCCCGCTCAGGGCGCGCAGATGCTCGGCTGGACCGGCGCGTGGGCGGCTTTCGGCCCGTTCATCGTCACAAGCCTCATCGGCATGTCCATAACCAAGACCGGCAGCGCCATCACTTTCTTCGGCGGCGCCATAGCCTACTACGCCTACGCCTTTATCCTGAACTGGTGGTACTACACCCGCAAGGGATCGGAGAGGTATGACTACGGCACCAGCGGCGGCACATGGTGGGACAAGGCAAAGGACTCCTGGGCTAAGTAATTGTACTGACCTCAGGAACCGTTCTGTAAGCATCAGAGACACGGATATGCAAGCATGGGGGGAGCTTTCTCCCCCCATGCTTTTTTTGTGTCAGGCGCATTCGGGGTCTTTCATGTCCGCCGCATATGACTTTGACTAAATGCGCGGTTGTAGTATCATTGACAGATAGAATCTAAGCGCATCAGTGAAAGCGGAGGACATAACATGGGCTCTCTGGACATGGCATTGACTATCGGGGGCATCGCGTACGGGCTGGTATTGATAGCGGCGACTTTCATTAACAATAAGATACTCGAATCATTCAGGCTTGATGTGCTCTTCATGAAACAGCCTTCGCAATCGAGCAGGGGCGTGAACCTCGTGGCCGGCCTTGCCCTTATCGGCTACAACGTCTATACAATGCTCTGACAGGCCGCGGATTTGCCCCTTTTCTCGTCCGGAGAAGAGGGAGTCGTTGCCCCGGGTTCCATTGCGTTCATCTTGTCAGTCCTGATACCTTCCATTCGAATCCGTCTGCATTGAACTTCATTCCTTAAAACCAAACTTGATTAAGGCTGGTGTTGACACGGCCGTTGTCTTTGATTATAATCCTGCGACAATCCCCATAAAAACTTATTGCAGCCGGAAGGAAAGGGCTCGAACGGGCCTGTTTTCATGGCGAGCATGCGGGTATAGATTACGAAAGCCGCAATAAAGCGGAAAGGTTTCAGCCGGGTAAACGAAAGGAGGGTGGCTCTCTTTTTTTTCTGGCGCTCTGGTCTGCCCCATGCTTTGCGGCTTCGTTGAGGGATTGTCATCAGCCATATTAGTTTTTTAAAAAAACCTCAAAGGAGCAAGGGCAATGGCGTGGCTGCAAAAATGGGAACCTGAAAACCAACAGTTCTGGAAAGAGACAGGCAGCGCAATCGCCTGGAGAACACTCATCATCACCACTTTGAGCCTCGTGCTCTCGTTCTCGACGTGGTTTGTCGTGAGCGCACTCGTTGTACGCCTTCCGCAGATCGGTTTTAAATTCGACACAATGCAGCTGTTCTGGCTTGCCGCCATGCCGGGCCTTGCCGGCGGGTCATTGAGGATCATCCACACCTTCATGATACCGATATTCGGTACGAGGATGGTCATAGGCGTCGCCAACTTCTTGAAGATAATCCCGATGGTCGGCCTGGCCTTCGCGGTAATGAACCCCGAGACCCCCTGGTGGATGTTCATGCTTCTGGCTTTCCTTGCGGGCTTCGGAGGTGGCGACTTCTCCTCCTTCATGCCTTCCACGAGTATGTTCTTCCCCAAGAGGCTCCAGGGCAGCGCGCTCGGCATACAGGCCGGCATCGGCAACTTCGGCGTGAGCCTCACCCAGTTCGTAACCCCCTGGATCATCGGCTTCGCGGCCTTTGGCGCGGTTGCGGGCGGCCCTCAGCTCTTTACCAAGGCTGACAACGTAAAGGACGTGAAGGTAATAAAGGAAGGCGCGCTGGTAAAGGACGTACAGATAATCGACCCCGCGCTTGCGGCCAACATAGCCGTCATCAGGGATGCAGGCGGCAATGTCGTCGACGTGGTCAAGACAGAGACAGAGGCCAACAAGAACATCGCCGTGACCGTAAAGAAGGACGAGGCCGGCGCTCTGACCGATGTAGCGGTAAAGAAGGTCTTAAAGAAGGACATCTGGCTCCAGAACGGAGTCATCTGGTATGTACCGATTCTTATCATCCTGGGCGTGGCATCGTTCATCTGGCTCAAGAGCGTGCCCATCAAGGCGTCTTTCACTGAGCAGCTCGACATATTCGGCAACAAACACACCTGGATCATGACCGTCCTCTACGTCATGACCTTCGGCACCTTCTCCGGAATGGCGGCCGCGTTCCCCATGATGATAAAGTCCATCTACGGCGGCTTTGACGGCGCTCCGGACCCCTTGAAGTACGCCTTCTACGGCCCGCTCATCGGAGCGGTCTCCAGGGTCATCTTCGGCTTCATATCCGACAAGACCGGCGGCGCGATAATAACGACCATCTGCGGCGTCGGCATTATAATCTTTTCGTTCCTGATAATGCCGGCCCTTACGCCCACTGGTCTTGAGTCCTTCAGCTTCTTCGTCTGGATGATGCTGGCGATATTCTTCTTCTCCGGCATAGGCAACGCCTCCACCTTCCGCCAGATACCCATGATATTCAGCCCCAGGCAGACGGCAGGCGTCCTTGGCTGGACAGCCGCGGTAGCGGCGTACGGCCCGTTCATATTCGCGATCCTTATCGGTCTTTCCATGACCAAGACCGGCTCCGCGAAGCCCTTCTTCTGGGGCCTTATAGCCTTCTCGGCAATAGGTACGGTCCTTAACTGGTGGTACTACAACAGGAAAGGCGCCGAGCATCCCTGCTAAGAAAGATGTCTGCGTTTCCATAGACCCATTAAAAAGGGGGGAAGGCTTCAGTCTTCCCCCCTTTTTCATTTGTAAATCCAATAAAATCGAATACTTAAGTCCAGCTGACGCCTCCTTGACTGCCGGGCCGCGCTCCGATATACTTTCAGAAACATTGTTGTTTTCAGACCATGAATGGAGGAAATTATGAGCAAATTCGACAGGTTGGACCGCTTCGGGGTCATGGAGATAGACAAGGACGAATATGAGCGCAAGCAGGCCTACGTATTGAAGAACTGCAAATGCTCCGGCTGTCCTTCATTTGTCCCCGGAGACGCGCAGGCGGGATATTGCTTTCCGGCTATCGGCACCAGCGACAAGATCCAGTTCGAAAAAGAGTGCATCTGTAAAACCTGCGCGGTCTTCAAGGAATATGAGCTGAACCACTCCTTTTACTGCACCAGGTGCTCGCAGGTATGCCAGGCATTGAAGACAGAAGGCCCGGCTGCCCACGGCAACTGAGCGGCCTTGTAAAAAGGTTCCTGAGGGGGCGGGGGCAGGGTGCCTTCGCCCCTTTTTTATGGCAAAAAAGCCTGTGTTTTGACGTATTCACGCCAGATTTGGTCTGGACAATCCGGGGGCGTATGTAGTAATATTTATAGACACCCAAAATGAGACGGTGAAATTTTCTGAAAGAGGAGACTGTAATGGAAATTACCACCCCGGAACAGGCAAAGGACGCTATCAAGATATGGCTTGATGAGAACCATCACGACATAAAGGAAGTAAAGGACGAGAACGCCACGTTCCATTTCGAGATCGACTATCCCCTCGGCTCGATGAAGAGGCAGAGAGTATTGCAGCCCAAGGAGTTCCCCAACCTCATCGTCATATTGAACGGCGTCAGCATCGCGCCCGAGCACATGACGAAGCTCAAGGACATGAACCCCAAGGACAGGGACGCCTTCTACGGCGAGATCAGAAAGGACCTTCTCTTCCTCCAGAACAGCTATGACCTCAATATAGACGACGTCGGAGTCGCGAAGCAGGTCCAGTTCTCCTATGAGTTCTACTACGACGCGCTCGGGAAGACCAAGCTCTATGATGCGCTTCTTCTGAACCACAGGACGCTTCTCTACATAATAACGAAGTTCAACGATGAGTTCGGCATGCCCATTATGCCGTCATCGCAGAAGGGCACAGAGGCTTAAGGCTCGGCAGCCTTCTGCGCCGGAGGTCGACATGGCTCCCCAGATGTTCGAGATAAAATACGAATGCCAGCACAAATCCTGCTATGTCAATTGCAGGGAAGGGATACTCTGCCTTGAAGAGGGGCTCTTCAACGACCTCTCTTCGGCCTTTCCCGAAGAGGGCATATTCAGGAGTCCCAAGGGTGTCTGCAGGATGGGCTTTTCGCAGCCCTTCAAGGTCATAAGGCTCCAGATGCTCGGAGCAGGCCAGCTCGAAGAGGCCTCTTCCGCCCTCGACCCGAAGGACAATCCGCTGCTTCTTCTTGTAGAAGAGCATAAGGCCATAAACAAGGCCCTTGAGAAGGTCGAGGAGCATATCCGCAAGAGGGATATGGACGGGCTCTGGCACTCCACCAAGGATCTCGAGAACGACATTGTGCTCCACTCGGGCATAAAGGAAGAGGAGGTCCTCTTCGGCCTTTCAAAGGGGCTGCTTCCCTTCGGAGAGACCCTGTGTGATATCATAAAGGAGGAGCACAGGGAAGTGATATCGCTCCTTCATAACTTCAGGGCGGCCCTTGAGATAAACGAGCTCAACGACGGCATTATAGATTCCGTCATCGTGAGCCTGAGGAGTCACATCAGGAAAGAGGACCAGGAGTTCTTTGAGATAATCGACAAGTGCCTGAACGACGAGCTGAGGCTCAGGATAACGCAGGGCATGAGGGAAGTCGAGAAGAGCTTCATCCGCGCCGAGGCCGGCGTGCGCAAGGTCAATAAGGAGCGCATGGCAATCCAGGCCGAGTACGACGACCAGGTCTCAATAGCAAGGGAGGCCGGCTGCGATACCTGCTGCGGTCACTGAGCAGGAGGGCAGGGTAGAATAAAAAAGACAAAGGCCGCGGGGCTTGAGCCCCGCGGCCTTTTTTTATTTTGACTGCAATAAAGCCAAAAGACGTAACTTCATGATATAAGGCTTGATTTCCAGTTTTGCTTTTTGAAACAGGGGGTTAGAAGGTTTTCCAGGTAGTCCAGATAGCCTGCAGAGTCTAAAGACAGCCGCCAATTCTAGTACAGTGCATTGGGGTGAATGGGTATAAAGAGAACCAAAACTAATTTTGATTGATTATCAGCCCGCACATCTTGATACGGATTTAAGATTGTTGATATACGAAAACACAAGGGAACTTACTTTACGAAAACCATGATATAAATTTTACATAATTGCTATCATCTGCGGTATGTATCAGCCGCAATTTTAAGCAGTAACCTAAAAGGAGGAAACATTAATGAAAAGAGCACTATTAATAACGGCGCGGCCATAATCGTTCTTCTTGCGGCAAGTTCGTCATTTGCCCTGGACCATTCACAGATGCACGAGATGATGATGAAAGAGGGCGGGCCTAAAGAGGATACCAGGACCGAGCTAAAGATACCCGAGCCCATGAAGGTGATGCATAAAGGGATAATGCGGAGCCACCTGGACGCCGTAAGCGAGATTAGCGCGGCCCTGGCGGCGAATGAGATGGAAAAGGCCGCTGAGATCGCGAAGGACAACCTTGGCTGGAACGAGTCGCAGGAAAAAATGTGCTCCATTTTCGGCGAGTCGGCAGGGAAGGAGTTTCTGGACCTGGGCAAGGCTATGCACACAAAGGCTGATGAGCTTGCGGATGCTGCCAGGGCAGGAGACAGGGACAGGGCATTTACGGACCTTTCCAGGCTGATTAAAAACTGTAACGCCCGCCACGAGAAGTTCAGGCACTGAGGAATCATGAATACACAGCAGGCAAAAAAGCCTGCTGTGTATTCAACCTCTCAGGGTTGCTGTCAAAGTATGCATGGCAGTGTTTTTTTACGAAAGATTAAAATTTCAGATATATTTAGACTGTAAATCCAATTCATTGATACTGAGGCGTGATCGTCAAAGGTAAGTGAATACATAACGCTTCCAGGGGAAAATATGTCTTTGATAGTGGCTGAAAATATACATAAGGACTACCAGGTCGGTGAGATAAGGGTTGAGGCATTGAAGGGGGTCAGCTTCGAGATAGAGCCTTCTTCCTTTGTTTCCTTCGTTGGGCCGTCGGGTAGCGGGAAGACGACCCTGTTGAACCTTATCGGTTGCCTGGACAAGCCTACGGGCGGCAAGTTGAAGGTCTCGGATACGGATGTCTTAAGTCTCGATCGAAAACAGAGCGCATTTTTCAGAGGCTCTAATATCGGCTTCATCTTTCAGGATTTCAATCTCATACCCGTCCTTACGGTTTACGAGAATATCGAATACCCGCTTCTCATGGTGCAAAATATCAACCCCGGAGAGAGAAAAAAGCGGGTTACCGCCCTTTTGGACGCAGTCGGAATGACCGGGCAGAGGGACAAGTATCCCGATCAGATCTCAGGGGGACAAAAGCAGAGGGTGGCTGTCGCGAGGGCCCTTGTCACAAACCCGAAGCTCGTCCTTGCCGACGAGCCGACCGCAAATCTGGACCACAAAACAGCCTACATGGTCATCGCGCTCATGAAAAAGATGAGGGATGAGCTCAGGACCACATTCATATTCTCGACCCATGACCAGAAGATAGTGGGAGAGGCTGAGATACTGTATTCACTGGAGGACGGAGAACTGAAGGGAAAGGACGTTAGAAAGGGTGGTGCACGGAATGCGTAATCTCTTCAAGATAGCCGTAAGGAACCTTCTGAGGTATAAAAGAAGGACGATGCTGACAGCCTCGCTGATAACCGTCGGAGTTGTTTTCGTCCTTGTATTTATTTCCGTATCAGGGTCATTTAAAAACATGATGATAGGCCAGATTACCGATTCAATGCTCGGCCACATGCAGGTCCACAGGAAAGGCTATGTGGCATCCATAGAAAACCTGCCCCTGACCATGAATTTAATGCCTGAAGAGGTTAAAAGGTTGGAGGCTGTGCTCGATAGCCAGCCCGAAATCGAGGCCTACTCTCCAAGAATAAAGTTCGGAGGCGGGTTCAGCAATTTCGCCGAGACGACAAACATACGGCTTAACGCGGTATTCCCGGAAAAGGAATTCAGGACGGTCCCTCTGCTTTCCTCAAGGATCGTAAATGGTGAAAAAAATATCAAACAGGGGGAGATAGTAGTTCCTGAACTCCTGGCGAAAGGGATGAACGTAAATATCGGGGATATGGTAGTGGTCGTTACGACCAATAAGGACGGCTCTGTAAACGGAAAACAGTTTAAGATCGGAGGAATCCTGCAGAGCGCCACTGGGCCTGGCGGCAGGGATGGCTACATACATATCGAAGATGCCCGTGAACTTCTCAGGATGGATGAAATGGAGATAAGCGAGGTGGCTATCAGGCTTAAAGACTTCGGCAGACTGGGGAAGTTCAATGAAAAGCTCAGTGGACTCCTTTCAAAAGACCTGAATTCCCAAGGCAGGCCCGTATTCGAGGCGCATACATGGGAAACGCTCTCGCCCTTCTATAATATAGCGAGGATGATAGATGTGATGACATTTTTTATCAAGCTGATGCTCATAGCCATCGTCTTAATAAGCATAATGAACGTCATGATAATGGCCGTATATGAAAGGATACGGGAGATTGGGACCATAGCCGCCATAGGCACTCTCCCGGGCAAAATACTTTCCATGTTTGTGATTGAAGGTTTCTGCCTCGGTGTCGCGGGCGCTGTTATCGGCAATATAGTGGGGGTTTCGATTGTCCTTATCATCAATCTGCTGAAAATCACCTTTAATTTCGGTCAGCAGACGGGGCTGCTCCTTGTTGCTAAAATAACCCCCTATGATCTCCTGTTCATATCCGTAACAGTAATAATCGTCTCAGTCATAGCGAGCCTTCAGCCTGCGTTCAAGGCGTCACGGATGGAGCCGATAGACGCGCTCCGCCACGTATAGGAGACTTATGCCCAGATTTATTTTGGCTTTTCTTATTGTCCTATTTTACGCTATCGAGGCCTTCGCGGTGGATGGTGCGGCCCTTTTAAAGCAGATCGACAGGAACTTGAACCCCGAGTCCTACGAGTCGTACCGGAAGCTCATCAACATAGAGCCTGACGGACGGAGGAAGGAATATACGCTCTTTACCGTGAAGAAAGGGCTCGACAAAACCGCCTTCATCTTCCTCGCCCCTGCGAGCGAAAAGGGCAGGAGCGCCCTTAGGCTCGGGGACAATATGTGGCTCTATATCCCCAACGTGGGCAAACCCATCAGGACGACCACCCTTCAGTCGGTAGTGGGTGGCGTCTTCAACAACTCCGACATACTTCAGCTCGATTACGACGCGGAATACACGGTGGAGAAGGCGGAGGAGGAAGAAGAGGGTAAATATCTTCTCCATCTCAAGGCAAAGACCAGGACAGTAGCCTACGACAGGCTGAAGATGTGGGTCGATAAGGAAAAGAAGGTCCCTACCAGGATAGATTGCCTGACGGAGGCCTCGATGCTCATCAAGACCCTGAACTTCAAAGACATAAAGGACTTCGGCGCGGGAATAGTAAGACCCGCGGTGATAGAAACGGAGAGCCCTTTGTACAAGGGATACAAATCGGCAATGATATTGGCGGGGATTAAAAAACGGGAATTTAGAGACGAGGTCTTCACCCTTACATTCATGCCCAAGCTTGAGACCTTGAGATAGTTTAGCAGGCTGCTGAAAAAGTCCATCTGCGTCGTTGTCTTCGTCCCGGTTTAACTGGGGCCTCGCATCTGGAGCTTTTTGAGCAGCCTGAACAGAATCAGAGTTTTTTTCAACTGCCTGTTAGGGTTTTTAAGTTAGAATTACAGACCTTGATCTCAGGCTTAATGATTTACCGCCTGTAGGGCCTGAGCGAATACGGTTAGAAGCAAAACGACTGCAGGATTGAGTTCAGAGGCAGGTATTTTTTTTTGAGCGACAAACCTTCCATCACAAGACTTTTTTTCTCCTTCCTGAGACTTGGCCTGACAGCCTTTGGCGGTCCCGCCATGGTCGCCTATATCAAGGAATTGTCCGTAATCCGTGATAAATGGCTTGGCGAAGACACATTTAAAGATGGAGTCGCACTCTGCCAATCCATACCTGGCGCAACAGCCATGCAAACAAGCTTATGTCGGTTTCAGATCAAAAGGGATCCCCGGCGCGTTGGTATCGTTTGTAGGCTTCGGGTTGCCCGCGTTTATCTTGATGCTTATACTTTCATCGCTCTATGCCAGGTATCATGCGGTTCCCAGCATTGTGTCATTGTTTAACGGCCTTCAGGTAGTCGTGGTTGCCATTGTTGCAAATGCAACGTATTCCTTTGGCAAAAGCACATTCAGGAATTACGGAGATATCGTTGTTGCCATGGCAGCGTCTATTCTTTTCTGGGCCGGAGTGAGCCCTTTTATCGTAATTTTGGGTGCTGCTTTCGCTGGAGCTGTATCTCAGAACGGCAAGGGTGTTGTAGCTACTGTTGAAGGGAAAACAGACGGGAATAGCTTCAAACAACTCTTCGTGCTTTTCCTGGTTTTGCTTTTTGGGCTTTTCATGCTCTATCTCATGGATACAAAGCTCTTGAACCTGGCTATGTTGATGATAAAAATTGATTTCTTTGCCTTTGGAGGCGGCTTTGCCTCCATCCCTCTGATGCTTCATGAAATAGTCAATGTGAGGGGATGGATGGACAGTAAGACATTCATGGACGGGATAGCGCTCGGACAGGTAACGCCCGGCCCGATTGTTATTACGTCGACCTTTGTGGGATATATTTTCCACGGTTTACCCGGTGCAATAGTAGCAACTACGGCGATTTTTACGCCTTCTCTTCTGATGGGCGTTATTTTAACGCCGGTATTTGACAGGTTAAAGTCATCTGTATATTTTACAAATGCGACAAAGGGGATACTCGCCTCGTTTGTCGGCCTTATTTTCTTTGTGAGCATGAAGTTTGCGATGGACGTTCACTGGGATATTTTCAGGGTCTTGATAGGCGTTGCTTTTGCAGCGCTGTTCAAGAAAATAGATGTTCTTTATGTGGTAATAATCGCTTCGGTATCCTCGGTTCTAATATTCTGACGGAAAATAATATGGGGTGTTATTATGTCGGCGGCTGTATTTGACATGACGGCAGTTAAGGCCCAAGGTCGAGAGTCCGACCTTGTCTTGCTGCGCATAGCCAGAATTCTGCTGTAGCTTGTTCAAAATTCATGCCCGTGTTCTCTGTATGATTACTTCAACGCAGGTTGTCTATGAAATTCATCCTTTCCATCACTTTATGGCTCAGCGTTTTTTTGTCCCCCGCCATTTCTTTCTCCGAAGAGTATACATTCGAGATACCTGAGATAGAGAAAAAACCATACAGCATAGGAGGCTTTATTGAGGCAAGGCCGGCGCTTTTCGGTCTGGACAAGGACGCGTCCCTTTATAAACTAAGGTTCTACAACCGCGACGAAGGTGCCACCACTTATGAGTACAATGCGAGGCTCCAATTGGATTTCTCAGCCGGGCGCGGACCAGTAAGCCTATTTGCGCGGACGAATACCGAGTACAAAAAATCATACTTGGATGATTCGCAGGGCACTATTTTCTACGAGGCATACCTTTCGCTTCAGCCCGCATCCGGCCTCTCTATTGAAATTGGAAAGAAGGCGCTCAGGTGGGGAAAGGGTTACGCATGGAACGCGGTAGCCTTCGTGGACAGGCCGAAGGACCCGGATGATCCGGAACTCAACCTTGAGGGTTTTACAGCCGCTTCCGTTGAGTACATAAAGAGCTTTGCCGGCCCCCTCAAGACAGCTTCGGTTACAGCAGCCCTTGTTCCTGTCTACAGCGGAGTGAACGAGGGTTTCGGGGATGAAGGTTTGAATTTCGCCGGCAAACTCTATCTCCTACTCTATGACACCGACATAGACCTCATTGTTCTTGCCGGGGACAGCAAGACAACGAGTTACGGGCTCGATTTCGCCACAAATATAAGCACTAACTTCGAGGTGCATGGAGAGTTCGCGGTTATAAACGATTTCAGAAGTACCGTGCTGGACAGTAGCGGAAACACCTTTGAGTCCAGGCATGATTCAGTGAGCTACCTCCTTGGCATCAGGTACCTGACCGAGCGGGAGACGACATACATCATCGAATACTACCACAACGGGACCGGATTCACCGCTGCCGAGATGAGGGATTATTTTTCTTTCATAGATGACGGATACGAGACTTTTCTATCAACCGGGAACGACAGCCTTTTGAGAAAAGCCCTCTCGGTCACTGATAAAAGTTATGGCCGGATAAACCCCATGAGAGATTACCTTTATGTCCGGGTCAGCCAGAAGGACCCCTTTGACATGCTCTACTGGACTCCTGCGATTACATCCATTGTAAACCTGAGCGACAGGAGCTATTCGGTCTCTCCGGAGGTAATGTACGCTGGAGTTACGGACCTTGAGCTCAGGCTCAAGGCTTCTTTCATATCAGGCGGCCGCCTGAGCGAATACGGGGAGAAGCAAAACGATTACAGGGTCGAGTTCAGGGCGAGATATTATTTTTAGGCGATGTTCATGAAAGACCTCGTGAGGTTGCCAATATCGCCAGTAGAAGGTAAAAGCAACCTGCATGGCAAGGTTTAGGCAAGCTACTGTGCATAAAAAATCGCGTGGGAAGAAGTGAGTAAAAAAGCAGGGATGGTAACTTATTGATTTACAAGGTACAAACTTGGTGCCGGAGGAGGGGGTCGAACCCGCATGGGAGGATTCCGCGGGCTTTTAGTCACGGGAGTGTGAGCCGGGCCGGATTAAAGCGGGATGTGAATATAGACGATATAGAGCCACATGCAGATCAGCGTAGCTCCCAGCCAGCTTACGTACTTGAAGGCCCTCCGGCTCCT
>Ga0209341_10000323_pt1 | contig 49144 bp, 42 predicted proteins | sample RifCSP13_2_FD_184020 | JGI IMG/M metagenome (GOLD analysis project Ga0209341, IMG submission 184020) | Soil microbial communities from Rifle, Colorado - Rifle CSP2_sed 13_2 (SPAdes) (version 2) | ecosystem: Environmental > Terrestrial > Deep subsurface > Rock core/Sediment | place: Rifle...
GCCATTCGAGGCTCACTGACCGCGAATCCAAAACCTGAACCAGTATCAACCAGCGCTAATCTTCCGTCAGCTAACCTTACGAAAGGTCGCTTTGTGCCCGCCTCCCTGGCCCACCTTACTACGGTTCCTCCAGGAGGCTGTTGAGCGGTACTGAGCGGGTTAATGTGCGGATCAAACGCCTCGATTCTTCGCCGAGGCAAATCTATCGAATACCCCAGCGGATGATAGGCCTGAGTGGGATCGAGAATTCCGTCAAGGCCGGCAGGAAGCGAAGGCGCTATCACCGCCCGGCTTTCGGAAGGCAGGAGATTCTCTCGTTCTCCGAGAGCAATTTGATGGATAGTTGCCTCCCGGTCAGAGATGCTGCCGAAACCTGATAACCCACCGAGCAAGGTCCTTCTTCCCGCTCTTACAGGGAGCCCTGCTTCTAATACCAATCTTTGGGAGACCAGGGTAGCTCCTGCGCCAGTGTCTATCGCAAACGTGTAAGGCCCGCGACCATTGAGCCAGGCATTAACGAGCAGTCCCCGGTCGCGCGCCTCACGAAACGTCGCGGGCCTCGGTACCTGCAAACCTCCTGAATTAGGCGCAATTTCTCTGACTCGGTTCTGACGTTGGACAGGCCTAGATAGAGATTGGGCAGTCCCGTTTTCCGGAACTGCCCAACTAGCTACCGCAAGAGCAATGAGTGTTACCCGAAGGATTGAGGAGCTCTTCACTCTCGTCATCTTCAACCTCTGGCGCTGGGGCTAGTAGCGCTGGTTTCGATTACGCAGTTTGTAGGTATAGAGAGCGGAACCGCCGAGTCCGGCAAGCGCTCCAATTGCCGCACCCTTTTTACCGCCCGCCAGGCCACCAACTGCGGCGCCGGCGCCCGTACCCATGGCCAGCGTCAGCTTGTCGCGGTGCTTCTGCCAGAAACTCCTGCCCTGCGGCCTGTTATAGTCGTAGTAAACCCGACGCGGTGCAGAACTGCGGCGTGCGCCGGAGTAAACGACTCTGGATGAAGCGGCCGGAACGTTGGCAGCGGTCTCCTGAGCGGCTCGGAATCCATCGGCGAAGCCATTCTTATAAGCAGTTTGCTCAGCGGCAGTGCCGAATTCTGCCGGCATTAATCCATCGCTGGCGGTCTGATCTTGCGCATCGGTGTTTGTCTTAACCCCATTGTTAGCAGTCTGAGCTGCTGTTACTGGCTGGTCTTTCGAACGCATAACGAAAGCGCCAACAGACCCGCCCACTAACGCGGCTATCAACGCAACTGGGAAAATCTTGTTTGTGAAAATCATCGCTCTTCTCCTCATGTGGTCATTTTTCTTGCGGCTAATTAAGCCCCGCCGTACACAGGAGCAAGGTGCGTACCTCAGTCTTCGCTGGCGGTCAGCCCATTCAAATCATACGCAATTTCAGCGAAAAACTGCGCCAAATGGCCCGATGTAAGGAAATTGCAATGGTATTTCAATATTGATCGACTACCCACAGGGCCTGCGCGGTACCCGAAATGGAATCTCCTTATGCGATATGGTTATTCACGCTAAAGATAAGTCCCAAGAAAAAAGGCCAGGAGAAAATCCCCTGGCCTCCACGGAAGATGGACGGTGCGTGTCTCAGGCAGCGCGTTGGGCCGCAGCCGGCTTGTTTTCGCGCAGCAGCTCCAATGCTTTCTTCATTTGCAGATCTTCGACTCCAGACTTCGCGGGTTCGGGAGGAAGGTCGCGCTTTTCACTGGGTTGACTTGGTGCTTGAGCTGGTGGCTGACCGGGCTTTGCGGCCGCATCGTCATCATTGCCCGTCAAATCTTCCGGATCGATGGCCTCCGCCACTTCCGGACGCTTCACTTCCACTGATGGCGACACACCCGAGTGCGAGCGATCCTCTCCCAGGAATGGTTTCCCGCTTGCTGAAGCCCATTTTACGGTGGTCAGCAGTAAGCCGTCGCCACCTCGCAATGTGAATAGCTGCTGCTCGGCGCCTGCGCCGAAGCTTTTTTCGCCTACTACCTGTCCTCGGTTCCGTTCCAGCAGAGCAGATGCTACGACTTCTGCCGCGCCGGCTGTCCCTGTGTCAATCAGGGCCACGACGGGACCGGCGAAAATCGCGGCCTTGGGATCGGCGCTAAAAGTTTTTAGAGTCTTTCCTTCTCGGCCTGTTGTCTGCGCGAGCGTACCTTCCTTAATGAACAAATTAGCAACTGTAACCGCCTCGTTGATTGAGCCGCCTGCGGTCGCTCTTAAGTCGATAACTACCTTCTGCGCGCCTTGCTTGATTAATTCCTGCAGCCGCGCCCGAACGTCGGCGCCTTCCCCTTCAGCAAAGCTATTTATCCGCAATATACCAATTCGGCCGGCCTCCAATCTGCCTTCTGCGACCGGAGCCCGAAAGGAACCCCGCTTCACGGTGATCGTAAGCGGACGTGCGTTGGCCCGGAGAATGCGAAGTTTTACTTCCGTTCCTGCCTGGCCATTTAGCAACTGTTTGGCATCGTAAAGAGAAATGTCTCTCGTGGCCTTCCCGTCGATGTATTCTATGATATCCCCGGCCCGCACCCCCGCGGCGTCGGCGGGAGAACCTTTCAAAGGAGCGATGACATACAGGTACGACGCGATTTGAGACAATTCAGCCCCAATACCCGACTGGCTCTCCTTATCGTTAACGTTAAACTCACGTACTTGTTGCGGCGTCAAATAAGTGGAATATGGATCCAGCCCGTAGGCGAGCCCACGCAGAGCGCCTGCCCGTACCTTCTCCATATTCGGTTCGTCAACATAATCATTCTGGATATGCTGGAGAACACTCTCAAAAATCCGAAGCTGAGCATTTGGGTCGTTTGCCGGCTGTTGTGCTCTGGTGGCTATCCAACTCCCGGCAACTGTATAAATAGCCAATGCGGCTGATAAAAGAATGAGTGCGAATTTAGTGCGGAATGACATTCGTTGCCTTTCGTACGTCTCAAAAGTGGGCCGTTCAATCCCGTTTGCACCGCCAATCGTATGATACAGGCGGCGTTACTGGTGCGCAAGCCACGTTTTTTGCGAGCAAAAGCTCTAATCGCTCCAGGAATTCGAGGAGCCTTCCAATCGAAACCGCAGATAACAAGATTAACGGACCCGTGCTAGCGCTCGACGTTGGCCAGAAACGAATCGGGATGGCGGTCTCCGACTCATTGCTGATCTCTATTACCCGGCTCGCGGCCTTGCGTCGCACCAGTTGGAAACAACTATTGCGGGACGTGGCTGACTTGGCACAACGCTTTGACGCTCAGACTGTGGTAATTGGTTTTCCGCTTGGCCTGGCCGGCGACCGCGGTCCGGCGGCAGAGCAGGTAGCCGAAGTGGCACGAAAGTTCGCGAAGTCTTTGAACATTCCGGTGTACCTGCAGGATGAACGGTTATCGACGGTGGCAGCCAGCGAGAGGCTTCGCTCCCAGGGACTGGCAAAAGAGGAGTTGGCTGCAAGAATTGACAGTGAATCTGCTGCTATTATCCTGGAGGATTTTCTGGGGGAGCAACAGGATAGGGTTTTAGTTAAAGCCGACTAGGTAAGAAACCGATTACAGCCAGGTAAATGAGACGCCTCATCTCACGTATTGCATTAGGCATAGCGGTGTTGGTCGCCGCGGTGGCTTTGTGGGCTCGCCACGTGATAACGACGCCCGCCTACCATACGAGGGCTGGCCAATATATCAAGATTCCAAAAGGCAGCTCACCGGTCACTGTCATTAAAAAGCTCAAGAGTGAAGGAATCATAAAGCACGAATGGCCCTTGTTACTGTACCTGAAGTTAACTGGAGCAGGTTCCAGGTTCAAAGCCGGCGAATATGATTTTGCTTCTCCAATCTCGCCATTTGCGGTAATCGCAAAGCTGCAACACGGTGAGCAGCGCTTGGTGCGCCTTACCATTGTCGAAGGGTGGACACGGTGGGACATTGCTGAGGCTATGGCTGGCGTTCCCGAGCTTGGACTGCAAGACTCTCAGACTGCATTGGCGCTGATGAGCGATGTCAGTCTGATTAGAGATCTGGACCTCGATGCAGACAATCTGGAAGGTTATCTTTATCCGGCGACTTATGAGTTTCCCCCTAACACAACACCCGCAGAATTGATCGGCCTTATGGTCGAGCAATTTCGCTCCGTGTGGAAACCGGACTGGTCAGCCCGGGCTGCAGCCCTCGGTATGTCTGCCCGGCAGGTTGTTACCGTCGCCTCCCTTATCGAGACTGAAGCAAAACTGCCCGCCGAACGTCCGCTGATCGCTTCGGTCATCTATAACCGGCTGAAGAAGGATATTCCTCTCGGGGTCGATTCCAGCATCATCTATGGCTCAAAGATCGACGGCAAGTGGCGCAACGACGGCAAGGTGTACCGCAGCGATATCGAAAGACGCTCCCCATATAACACACGCATTCATCCCGGACTCCCTCCGGGCCCTATTGCCTCACCGGGAGAAAGCTCGTTGCTGGCCGCATTGAATCCAGCACAGACTAACTACATGTATTACGTGCGTGAACCTTCTCGAGATGACGGGGCTCACAACTTCTACGTCCATGAAAAGGACTTTGCGCTGGGCGTTCAAGCTCTTCGCAAATGGGAAAGAGAAAGAGACGCAGAAAACGCTAAAAAGAAATCTCAAGAAATTCATTTGCAACATTGAAGGAAAGCTCGCATCGTATACCTCGCATCGTATACCTTGAATTTGCTTAGTCGTTAATCTATTCTCGATCTTTCTCCCCCGGGAAGATGCGGCCTAAATGCGAAAAGAGCGTTATATGAACCGACTATTGATGTTGGCTTTCCTGACAGCAACTATGGCCTTATCCGTGGTTGGACAAGGCAAAGGAGTCGATAAGCAAAGTGAGCGAGTACGCGATACCGGGGCCAGCAGGACGCCGGCCAGCAATGGGGCGAAAACTGATGTAGGAACTGGTCGCGGAATCGATTTTGGGAAGGGGCGAACCCCGGAGGTACTGCCAATTCCGAATCCCAGCCGGATCGTGGCCCGGCGCGACGCCATCATCAAAGTCATCCAGGCTGTGATGCGAGATAGAGGTCTTATTCTGGACGAAGGAGCGTCTCGATTGGCAGAGGGGATCGTTGTCAGCCAGCCCTACACCTTTATCAAGGGCGCAGTCGTGTCCCAATCTGAGTTGAGCCGGTACGCCGACACCGAGAGTTCGACTGTGCGCGGTTGGACGCGGGGTCGCTACACATTGACGGTTGAAGTCCAACCCATAGATGGCAGCAGTGCTAATGTGTCGGTCAACGCCAAGGTAGAGGGAAGGACGGATGGGGCCACCGGCGCCGAATGGGTCAGTCTCACCAGCCTTGGTCTCGCCGAGGAGGAGTTTCTTTGTTCCCTTATCACAAACCTGACTGGCGTTCCGCCGGGAGGCCGTTCGCAGTGCGTCGGCTAAAAGACGCTACAGTTAATGGTTATTTCTGAGCTTTGCAGTTAAGAAAACATGATGCTCACTGATTCGCCGAACTCGGACGAGCTGTTTGAAAGCAACAGCAGGACCACGTTTGGTTTAAAGTTCGTCGCTGCTATTAGTGCCCTGGTCATAACAGCTGTTGTGCTAGTTGGCTATGCATACCTCCGCCAACGCCACGCTAATCAGACTCTTAGTAGCGCCACTTTAGGCGAGCGTGAGTCAAACAAGCCAAAGATTGCGCCGAAGGCTCACATCCTTATCGATGAAGCTACCTTGAAGGCGGGCGAAACGCTTCTCGGAGGCACCGTCACAAACATCTCGTCTGAGAAACTAAGTGGTCTAGAAGTAGAGTTGGAGCTACGGCGCCGGAAAGATGGGATGGTCGAGCAAAAAACTGTTCCTTTGGAGCCGGCGGATCTGGAGCCTCAGCAGGAAGGGCGATACGCGCTTAAGCTATTGGCGCGGGATTACAGCTCCGGCCGGCTGCTTGAACTTAGGAGAAATTCCGACGGTGAAGCCCTTCCGTTCACTACAGCTCCTGGCCAGAAGCGTCAACCTGAACGACTCGAACCGAAGACTATCTATGTCCCGAGGCGTTCTTCCAACAGTGGTGAGTTTCTAAACTCTCCGGACAACCCGGGTCGCGTTCCCTAACCCTGTGAGCGCAGGCATCCTTGCCTGCTCTTGTCCCCGAGTCTACCTGCCAATCTCCTTCTAAGGTGGAGTCTCAGACGTCGGCGTGACGACCAAAGTTCGCGTAAATTCTGAGCCGGTAGGGCATTAGACTAGTCGCGTACAACCATTCAACCTCCGAACCCGTCACAGTTGCAGTTGAGCCGCAAACAGTGTTGCGCTAGGATTATGCGAGAGATGCGAAGATTGATTCTCAACTCATTTGCAATAGTCGATACTCTCTTGAGGTCCAGTTTGATATTTGCCGCCGTTGTGGCCATCTCTTTCTCGACTTCTGCTCTTGCTCAAAACTCTCGAGCTTCCAGCCCGAGTGACTCTATCAGCGCGGACAAGGGATCCTTCCACGAAGATCGCTCGGTCGGCTCCATCGAGGAGGAGATGCGCGCAACGAGGGCGATAAAATACGCTGAAAAAGAACATCGTGAGAATGTGGACCGGGCACGTGAGATTTCCGCACTTGGTGTTCAGCTTCAACAGGGCTTCAGACTCAAGAAAACCATTGACCGGGATGGGGTAAAAAAACTGGAGAGGCTCGAGAAACTGACGAAAAAGTTGCGCAGCGAAGCCGGCGGTGCCGATGTTGATATCAATATCCAGAACCGGTTTGACCTCGCCGAAGCAGTGGACAGACTTGTTCAACTGGCGGACTCGCTGGCGGATACAGTGGAGAAAACGCCGCGGCGAGTCATCTCAGCAACGGTCATTGATGATGCTAATGTGTTACTTGAACTGATCAGCATAATCCGCACTCACACCCGGACCTCAGACTGACCATTGAATCGCGCCCTCCATTTCCTAATTCGACTCTGTCTTGTTATCGGATGTTGGCTTGTGCCGTTCAATGGCATCGCTCAGGAAGACGATGTCGTCCGGGTCAACACGGATCTAGTAGTGCTGAATATCACCATTACCGACAAGGCAGGGAAATATGTTCCCGGACTCAAGCTCGCCGATTTCAAGATCTATGAGGACGGCAAGGAGGTGCCGGCCAACCTGACGTCGAGCTTCAGCGTGCATGAGTCGCCTTACGCATCGGTGGTGCTTCTTGACACCTCAGGCAGTATGGAGAGCCGAATGTCGCTGGCCCGATCCGCGGCCATCAGGTTTCTCGACGGACTACGACCAGAAGACGTCGCAGCGGTCTACAAGTTCGACTACAAGATGGAGCGGGTCCAGGACTTCTCATCAGGTCGCGATCTTGCGCCACTGGCTTTTGGAATTAAGGCCCGCGGAATGACAATGCTCAATGACGCCATTATCGAGGCGGCAAAAGCCCTTAACGAGCGCAACGAAACGCGCAAAGCGATCGTCGTACTCTCAGATGGAATCGATACGTTTTCCCGCGCCAGTTCTGGAAAAGCATTGGATACCGCTCTGGCGATCGGAGCGAGTATCTATGCCGTGGATATGTCAGCTGCTGGTGGGAGTGCATTCGGGAACCGGCAGAGCGCTGCGGTGCTGAAAAACTTTGCCGAAAAAAGTGGTGGCCGGTTTGTGGCAATCGCAGGTGGTCCGGAGTTGCGTGATGCGTTTGCCGCAATTGCGGAAGAGCTGGGACATCAGTACACGATAACTTACCGGCCACTGAACCCTACGCGAGATGGAAAGTGGCGCACAGTTGACGTGAAACTTTCCCGCAATGATCTTCTCTTGCGAACACGAAAGGGATATCGCGCCCCGAAATCATGACAGGTGGTTCGCTGCGCCAGTCTACCGGGTGGTCTTGTTAAGTGATTTGTCAGCGTGCCTCGATAAGGCGAGCTCGATGAGTTGATCCAGCACGCGTGGGAAAGAAACTCCCGAAGCAGCCCACATCTTCGGATAGCCGGAAACATCTGTGAGACCGGGTAGAGTGTTTATTTCATTCACCAGCAGGTCCTTTGTATCCCGCCTTAAAAAGAAATCCACTCGCGCCAGGCCGGCGCCATCGATTGCCTGAAAGGCTTGAATGGCAAGTTGGCGGATGCCGGCGGTTAAAGACTTTGATACCGGCGCCGGAACAACGAACTCCACGTGGCCGGTATTGGTGTACTTCTCAGCATAATCAAGAAAGCGGGCGGCCTCCTGATAGACCACATACTCACCCGGTAAACTCGCCTGCGGCTGGTCGTTGCCAAGCACCGCGCATTCGAGTTCGCGCGCGTCAACTGACTCTTCAACAATAATCTTTCGATCGTATTGAGCGGCGAGTTCCACTGCCTGAATTAGGGAGTCTTTGTTCGCAGCTCTGGAGACGCCGACGGAGGAGCCCAGGTTAGCAGGCTTAACAAAGACAGGAAACTTAAACGCGGTTCGGATCTTTCTGATCATCTTCTCCTGCTCATCACGCCACTGCGTTCTTAGAAACCACATGTGTTTACAGATAGGGAGGCCGGCCTCTGCAAAAAGCTGTTTCATCGTTACTTTATCCATGCCGCAAGCCGAAGCCAGAACGCCACAACCGACGTAAGGAATGTCCGCCAGCTCCAGCAAGCCCTGCAAAGTTCCGTCCTCGCCATAAGGACCATGGAGTACCGGAAAGATGACGTCCACAGGTTCAACGCGGGAGGACCGGCCGTTTGCGTTTAGCGAAACGAGTCCTTGGCGTGACGGATCGCCGAGAATAGCCACGTCACCGGAGGGGTGGGAAACTGCTTCGGATGAAACCAGGGCCTGCGTTGGTTCCGGCAGCAGCGCAGTAGCTTCAAAGGGCGATAGCCACTTTCCTTCCTTGGTGATTGCAATAGGTACAACTTCATATTTTGCGCGGTCAATGGACTCAATCACAGCGCGTGCAGAACGCAGTGAAATCTCATGCTCTCCGGATCGCCCGCCAAAAATGACACCAACCTTTAGCTTATTTCCCACGTGATTAACTGTTCCTTCAAAGGATAGTTTTTCCGAGCGCGGAGAGGATCAACTCCACTCCCAACTCTGCAGTCCTATTGTTTACATCCAGGGCCGTATTGATTTCAACGACTTCCAGCGAGCGCATCCCTCCTGCCTCGGCTATCTTCTCCATTGCCAGATGGGACTCCCGGTAGGTGAGGCCGCCACGCACGAGGGTGCCCGAGCCCGGCGCATCACCCGGATCAAGAACGTCGACATCGAACGTTACCGCATATCCGCCGGAGGCCTGGGAGGCGATCGCTATTGCGTCGTCCATGCAGGCGCTCATACCGCGTTCGTCAATCTCTCGCATGGTGAAGAAGCGGATGTCGAGTTTGCGAATCAGCTCACGCTCTCCCGGATCAATGTCACGGGCGCCTACATGCGCGCAGAATCTGGGGTCGAGTTTTGGTGAGAAACCGGCAGTGTTTGTTAGTTCACTGGCGCCGTAACCAAGGAGAGCGCTTAAGGGCATCCCATGAATATGGCCCGACGGCGTAGTCTCAGGCGTATTCATATCGGCATGAGCATCAAACCATATGATACCCAACGTTGCGCTGCGTTCACGAAGATAAGAGGCCACCCCGGCGATCGAACCAATAGCAATTGCATGATCTCCGCCAAGGATTAAAGGGAGATCGCCTGCGGCCATTATTTCGTGAACCTGAACAGCGAGTTCTTCACACAGCAAACTAATCTCGTTTAGATACTGGGCCTTGTCGTCTGCATTTGGTAGCAGTTGGGGACGGGGCTCGACTCGCATGTCACCCAGATCCCGGACTCGATAGCCGAGCCGGGCTATCCTCTCTTGCAGGCGCGCCACGCGTAGCGCTGCCGGACCCATGTCCACACCTGCCATGTTCGCGCCATAGGCCAGTGGCACTCCGAGAATACTGATGCCGGGCCGCTCGCTTGCCATCCGGGCACTATCTTTCTCAGCCTCTTTAGTTACTAGCGCCATTCGATCCTGTTCTCAGCCAATCAGCCACCGAGATTGAGATTGAAACCTCCCCCACTGCCTGACTGGGAGGGGAAAAACGGCTTTAGAAGTCCAGCCAGGGCGGCAATATTTCGCGTCTGAATCAACAGCTCACCGGGACCTGTAAATTCGGCCACAATACCTTCGCCGCTAACCATGCTGCGAAAGAAACCGGCGGCAGCCTTGCGCAGGGTGTATTGCGTTGAACCTTCCCAGGCGACCAGATGTCCGGTGTCGACAACATAGCGTTCCCCTGGCTGAAGTCGTTTACGATGAATGGCCCCAAAGGAAGAGACAAGCAGAAGTCCCTGTCCCTGCACGAGCAACACAAACAAGCCTTCGCCACCAAAGAAAGACTTGGCGCCTCCCCATTTTGTATCTACTACTAGAGTCGAGTCACCTGCAAGATAGGAACTTGATTGGACGAAGAACGACTGATTGCTCATTTCAATTGCGGCAATATCTCCGGGAGTGCCAGGCGCAAATGTAACTTCACCTGGACCGCCGCGGGCCGTGAAAGTGGAAACAAAGGCCGACTCGCCACCAGCGGCCCGTTTAAGTGCTCCCAAAAAGCCACCCTTCATCTGCGACTGCAATTCCACATTGGCCGACATCGAGACCATTGCGCCGGCCTCTGCCTGGATCGACTGCTCTGGTTGAAGTTGAACCACAGCTAAAGAGAATGCCGGTTGATGTAACACTTCATATTTGTAGCCGCGTCCCTGGCCTTGAGAATCCTCGTCGATGTGAATGCCGTGTGCGACCGGGCCCTGCGAAGTTATGCCTGCGCTCGTCGCTTGCATGCGGTGACCGCAAACGCCGCAGAATGCTGAGCCCTCCAGCAATTGGGTGCCACATTTCGGACAGTTCATAGAATCACTCCTTGAGATTTTTCTTTAATTATCGCAACGGCCTCTTCGGGCGTGGCGGCGAAATCAAGGGCAGCAACGTCTGTGTGGCTAACGGCCAGGTGTTTTTGCCATTCCCTGACAATCGGCGGCCAACATTCACCTAAAAGGACCAGTGGTCTGGGACCAATGACTCGGGTTTGAATCTTGTTCCAGACCAGCGATAACTCTGTAACGGTCCCCATGCCTCCACGAATCGCCACGAAACCAATGGAATGAGTAATGAGCCGCTGCAGGCGTTCGTAGAAATGGGGCGTCGCCACTTTGTCAGTCAAGTATCGGTTGGGTTCGGCCTGAAATTGATTCATTACGATACCCAGAACGCGACCACCCTTCTCGCGCGCGCCCCGGCTTGCCGCTTCCATTACGCCCAGGTAGCCGCCAGTACAGATGGTGAATCCGCCCTCTGCCAGCAGTCCACCAACACGCAGGGCCTCCACATATTCCGGATCCGACTCACAGCATTTGGAGCCGCCAAAGATAGTCACTATTCGTTCCTGCGCATCGTTAATCATCACTTGTATTCAAGAGGCCAACGATCCTCTCTCGTGCCCCTTCCACTATTCGTTCAACTGCGGGGCGATAGAGCTCTTGTAGCTGTAGATTTGTTAGCACAAAATAGAGGCGGCAGAACAGCAAAAAACTAAGGCCTAATCCTGTATAGCAGGCGCGGAAATGGAATGGTCTCGCGAATGTGCTCTATTCCACACATCCACGCGGTACAACGTTCGATACCCATGCCAAAACCGGCGTGAGGCACGCTCCCATAGCGACGCAGATCGAGGTACCACTCGAAAGCTTCCTGCGGCAGCCCGTGTAAGGCAATCTGCTCTTTAAGGTATTCCAGCGAAGTCGCGCGCTCACCGCCGCCAATTACTTCCCCATACCCTTCAGGCGCCAGGACGTCTACCCCTAATGCCAGGTCATTTCGCTCCGGGTCCCGGGCCATATAAAAGGCTTTAACGGCGGCCGGGTAATGATGGACCATCACGGGACGATCGAATTTGCTCGAGAGAAATGTTTCATCCGGGGCACCGAAATCACCTCCCCAGACAAAAGCTGTTTCCAGCTCGCCTTTCGCATGACCGTCCTGTAAGAGCCTCACAGCGTCATCATAATGCAGCCGAGGGAAGGGTGGAGCAATCGACTCCAGCCTGGCAGTATCACGCTCGAGTACTTTCAACTCGTCGGCACGCTCATCCAACACGCGCGCGGCGATACTGGCCAGCAATCTCTCTGAGAGCGCCATCACGTCTTCGAGCGAGGCATAGGCCATTTCCGGTTCGACCATCCAAAACTCGGTCAGATGTCTGCGAGTCTTCGATTTTTCCGCGCGAAAGGTAGGTCCAAAACAGTAAACCTTCCCAAAAGCGGCCGCCGTAGCTTCGTTATAAAGCTGGCCAGACTGCGTCAAGTAAGCTTTCTCGCCTTCAAAGTAATCGACCTCAAAAAGAGTAGTAGTGCCCTCGCAGGCAGCAGGCGTAAAGATTGGCGCATCGCAGAGCGTAAAGCCATCATTATCCAGAAAATCGCGGACAGCTCGGACCACTGTGTGGCGCACCTTGAGAATTGCATGTTGCCGGCGAGACCGTAGCCAGAGGTGCCGGCGGTCCATCAGAAACTCTGTGCCGTGTTCCTTGGGGGTAATTGGGTAATCGTGGACCTCCTGAAGCACCTCGGCATCGACCACGTCGATCTCAAAGCCACCGGGCGCCCGCGCGTCTGCGCGCACCGTACCGCGGACCGAAAGGGCCGACTCTTGGCCTAAACCCTTGAGCGCTTCCCAAAGCTCATCCGGCACGGAGCTTCTCAAGATGACGCACTGCACAATACCAGTGCCGTCACGCAACTGCGGAAACAGAATCTTGCCGCTGGAGCGAAGGTTATAGAGCCAGCCCCTGAGAACAACCTCTTCCCCTTCGTGATTTGAAAGTTGCTCGATATAAGTGTGGGGAGTCTTAGCGCCCAAGGATCTTAATTCGGTTGCCATAACATCGGTGGTTAGTTGGAGCTGAGTCGCTCTCTCAACATTTTACGCAGCGTTGGAAAGCGTTCGAGCCAGTCAGCGGCCTGCAGGACAATCAAAAGCGTTGGCTCAATAAACTGCTGATAAAAGACACGTCCAAAGACAGCAGTCTGGTAAGAGAACGTCCCCACCGCCTTGAGCCCTCGCTGTATAGTCATCAGTCGAAATTCTCGCGCAAACTCATCGGGGTCGAGCGGTTCCAGACCCAGCAGCCGACGTTCTTCAAGCAGAAATAATCGGAAAGCCCGGAGCTCCGCAAGTGACGGTGGAACAGGTTGCCGATCAAGCAAGAAGGAGACCAGGTCATAGGTGGCTGGTCCCATACGGGCATCCTGATGGTCCACGACCCGAAGCCGGTTCTCGTTATCTACGAGCAGGTTGGCGGCGTGAAAGTCGCGATGACATAACACCCGGCGCACGCTGGCAAGGTCGGCTGAAATATCGTTAAGTTCGGCTTTCAATTCGGCGGTCTCAGCGTGCCTCAGTGTCTCGCCTAGCAAACTGCCAAAATAGTGTTCGGCAAAAAAATCGAGCTCCCAGGAAAGCTTTGCTTCATCGAAAGCGAGGCGGCTAGCTATCGACCGCACCTCAAAGGCCCGCTCTGTAGCGTTCTGAATGCGAGCGATCAGAGCGATCGCACGTTCTTTATATTCTTCGCATTCCTCTTCCGTAGCGCTTTCAAAGATTCGAAACAGCTGGCGGTCTCCGAGATCTTCTTGCACGATAATGCCGCTTTCCCCGTCAACCGCATAAACCTCAGGAACAGGAATCCCACTCTCTGAAAACAGCCGGGTAACGTCGAGGTAGGGATGGACCTCCGGATCAAAAGCTTCCGCGTAGACTGCCGCTACGGCCTTCTCTTTCTTCCAGGGTATGCGAAAATAATTTCGCGTCGAGGCATCCGGTGTCAGGGGAACTATTAGTGGGCTCTTAATGCCCTGGCTCTCGAGAAATTTGAGGAGCCTTGCAGCAGCGGAAGGTTCGAAAGCGCTCTTGGTCACCTGTTTTGCTGAACTCATTTGCGATACGGGGCGTTTTCGATTCTTCTTAGAACACGGCGGGACGTTGTCGGTCCCGCCTGCTTCGACCAATCGAATTGTAAGGGAAATTGTATCACTGCGTCAGAGAGACGACAAAATTTTCGCCGCGAACCTGACCCTTTAATGCCTTGGCGGGCGCTGTCTTACCCTCAATGAGGGAAGCTCTAACTACAGCCGCATCTTCAATAACGTCACCAGCGCGAACTTCTACATTGTCGCCCAAAATGGCGTGTCTGACACGCGCGCCGGATCCTACGGTGACGCCGTCCCAGAGTATTGCCCGGTCCACTGTTGCGCCAGGTGAGATGACGCTTCCAGCTCCCGCATCGAAACGTCTGCCTTTCTCCGCCAGCAACATCAGACTGATATCGAGATAACGTTGCAAGGTGGAGAGTTCATACCATTTGCCGGTTGCCACGTGAGCTGCGATCCGTTCGCCACTCGCAATGGCCCGAGGGTAAACATCCGTGGTCGAATGCGAGAAGACATTACGCGGAATGTATTTGAAAATTGCTGGCTCGAGTATTTGAATTCCCGTGAACATCAATGGCTCTTTACCCGACTCAGCAAGAGGTTCAGGCATGCCGGCGAAGCCTTTCACGAATCCGCCTTCGGTTTCAACTATGGTGAATCGTTCGCGGGCGGCGTTGGGCAGGAGTACGAGCGTGGCAATTGCTTCGCTGTACCTGTGTGTCGTGATAGCCGCACTCAGATCGATGTCCGTTATTATTTTACCGTTGATTACTATAAACGTGCCGTCTTCGAGTAGCGCGCGCGCGTTGTCAAGCGCGCCGCTGGTGCCAAGGATAGTTGGCTCCTCAACGTATTGCAGAGTTACACCAAACTTACCGCCATTGCCCAAAGCAGCACGCACTGACTCAGGTCGATGATGAAGATTGACTACAACGTGGGTGCAACCATAGCTTGCCAGATATTCAGCCACGTAGCCGACCAGCGGTTTGCCGAGTATGGGGATCGCGGGTTTGGTTCTGTCCTCGGTTAAGGGCCAGAGGCGGGTGCCGTAACCAGCAGAAAGAATCATCGCGCGCATAAGAGCATTCTATTGGGTCGTAGGAAATTACAGAACTGCACCAGATGATCTGATAACTGTTCAAGCTAGAAAACCAAAAGCTTAACTGAAAAAGTCTCTGGGTCAGGAAGGGTTGCACCCGCTGATCTTTACAGTTGATCGGGCCTGCATCAGCGGGTGCAAGCAGTCCTTCCTTACTTGCGAATATGATATGGCCTGCGCTTCCTTCTTGAGAGATCGAGAAGATGACGGCCGGAGGTCATGACGCCTTGGAAGCGTCGCGGATCATCAAATCAAAGGTGCCTGGCGCCACCTTACGAAATCTGTTGTTGCGGTTCAGCGAAACAGCAATGCTTATGGTTGGATTTTGACCGGAGAATCTAAACCCACCTTCAAGTAGGCGATTATAGATTTCGTTGACATGTAAGGGCCCGCCCTCTTCACGCAACAGGAGTGTTACTGCTTGAGGTATGGTGCGATCCATAAACCGGTCGCTCAAGGCCTCGACGTGTGACCGAATAAGCGGAATCGGCTGGCGTCTTTCTTCCACTGCAGGCGAGTTTCGCTCCGCTGGTGAGGAGTAGCGCATGGCAGCCTCAAGTTCGGAATCCGAAGGCAGCGAAGAGGACAGGTTATTTGAGGCCAGGACGGAGGACAGCAGCCGATATATTGCCGCCTCTGTTTGGCTGGCGAGCGTGTCCATCTCCGCAAGTTCCGCTCGTACTGCGTCAGCTTCAGCTTCGAGTTCACGAAGTCGCGCGCCAAGGTGCATGCGGGCGGCTCTCGACTCCCGCAGACTCTGCTCCAACCGGGAAAGCAAATTGTCGCTGGGCCTATGCATCCCGCAAATCTTAAGCGTTTTTAGGGGGTTTCACAACAAGATTATTACGATCAGGAAGCTGGGGTTAGCGGTCCCGTTCGAGAACGTAGCCGGGAATGGCCCTCAAAGAATCGGCATATTCAGAATCAGGAAAGTCCTCTAGAGCGGCGCGTGCAGCCTCGGCGTATTCATCAGCACGGGCTCTGGCGCGCTCCAGCGCCCCGGCCCTGGCAACAGCTTGCAAAAGCTCGGAGCGAGATACCCTGCTGTAGTTTCCATCCCGTAAAACCGTTTGAACCATTTCACGAGCATCCGGCTGGTGCTCAATCAAATAGATAATTGGCAGCGTCACCTTCCCACCGAGCAGGTCGACTCCAGCAGCCTTTCCGAGCGTGTCGTCGCTGGCGGTGAAGTCAAGCAAATCATCGATCAACTGGAATGCAGTGCCGAGGTTGAATCCGTAATCTCGGAGGGCGCGCTGCTGTTTGCCGTTCCCTGGGCCCAACAGCGCACCAACCTCGCAACAGGCGCTGAAGAGGTGTGCCGTCTTTCGCTGTAACACATCGAGATACTCTGCCTCGGTGACTTCGGTCTGTCCGAGAAACGTCAGTTGCAGCAGCTCGCCTTCAGTCATTTTCCGCGTGACACGAGTCAGAATCTCCAGAACAGGCAGCGACCTTTCAGCCAAACTCGTTTCGTACGCCGACATGTAAAGCCAGTCGCCCATCAGCACGGCGGTCTCATTGCCATAAAGAGCATTAACAGTAGGGCGGTTTCGCCGGACCTCAGCATTATCAATGATATCGTCATGGACCAGCGTAGCTGTGTGTAAAAACTCCATCACAGTAGCCATACGGATCAAGTTTTCATTCGACCCGTTCCCGCCTACTGCGTAATTAGCAAGAATCGTCAGCGCCGGTCGCACTCGCTTGCCGCCAGACGCGCGCAAGTAGTCGCCCATGTAGGCGATTACCTGTACGTTGGAGCGAGCCTGCCGTTCAAATTCGGCTTCAACCTGCTCCAGCTCGCTCGAAATCAAACTGAATATGCGACGTGCTGAGAGTGCAGCTTCCTGAAGAGCTACTGTATGACCCGAACCCTGCATTAGGTTTTCACAGAAGAAGGTTTCAATTAGAGCGATAGTTTGTAAACTGCATGTGAATGCCGAAATCTCTGGCCTTAAGTTTGGCGATTACATCCTGCAAGGTGTCACGGTCCTTACCAGAAACGCGCACCGTATCGCCCTGAATCGCCGCCTGAACCTTCACTTTAGAATCCTTGATCACCTTAACAATCTCTTTTGCCTTCTCCTGCGGAATTCCCTGTTGAATCTGGACCTGCTGTTTCACGGTTCCGCCGGCTGCGGGTTCTACGTTGCCGTAGCGCAGCGCTTTAAGCGGGACACCACGACGGACCAACTTCTGCTGCAGGATGTCGTTCATATTACGAAGTCTGGTTTCGTCTTCCGCGGTGAGCAGCAGCTCTTCCTTTTCGAGCGCAACATTTGCCGAACTGCCCTTGAAATCAAACCGTTGCCGCACCTCTTTTATTGTCTGATGGATGGCGTTGGTTAATTCGGCGCGGTCCACCTGAGAGACGATATCAAATGAATTCTGCTGGGCCATTTCCTGCGTATCCTCATTCTAAGTTAAACGGCTAAAGAGGATAACATCAAAACCAGACCATGTGAAAGTCTTCTCTAATTCGGTTCTGGACAGCTAGCTGATCGAACTCCAGAGAGGTCAATCGCTTAGTTATCAGTCTTGAGCCCGAATAACCGTGAGAAGTTTTGCGTCGTCGTATTAGCAATCTCTTCCACCTCGACCCCACAAACGTTCGCAAGACAGCGAGCAACTTCTACGACCCTGGCCGGTTCGTTCCGGCGACCACGAAATGGTTCAGGTGATAAGTAGGGGCAATCTGTCTCAACCAGAAGACGATCAAGCGGAATGCTTTGGGCAACCTCTCGCAGGCCATCTGCCTTTTTAAACGTAATGACTCCGGAGAGGGAGATAAGGAGTCCCAGGTTTAGGGCTTCTGCCGCCAGCATCTTGCTGCCACTGAAACAGTGCATGATGCCTGACAGGCCACTTTGAGACCATTCACTGTGGAGGATTTCAAGCGTGTCGTCCTCGGCCTCTCGCGTGTGAATGATGATGGGGAGCTTCATCTCGCGCGCGAGCTGCAGCTGCCGGCGGAAGACCTCACGTTGCACATCCCGGGGTGAATGGTCGTAATGGTAATCGAGGCCAATTTCGCCCCAGGCGATAACACGTGGATTTTGTTTGATTAGATCTGTAATTCGCTTCTCGAGCCCGACATCAAAGAGTCGCGCTTCATGGGGATGCACGCCCAATGCGGTGTAAACGTCTTTATGGAGTTGGGTTAGTTCAATAGCGCGTTCGAGCGCTCCAGCGTGAGGATCGCCAGACACCACATTCAATATCGTCCCCACACCCGCATCGCGCGCGCGCTGAATTACTTCAGCACGATCCTTGTCAAACTCCGGACCATCAATGTGCGCATGGGAATCGACAAACATCACGTCAAAGGATGAAGGCGGAAGGATGAAGGATGAAGCGAATGGTTAAGGACATTCTTCATTTGTCATTTGACATCTGCCATTGATTGCTTTCAGCGTTGCCAATTCATCATTATTATTGCCCGCCAACTTCTGCCGATTTATCATTTTAAGCGCCGCCATCCTTCCCTCTCATCCCTCATCCTTCATCCTTCATCCTTTACTTTAACCTTGCGCCATTCGGAACTTCTTCCGTAAAAGTCGCAATTACGGGTCGTCCCTCCTCGCCTATCGATGCGGCTACCACCATCCCCTGAGATTCGTAACCGCGCAACTTGCGAGGTTTCAGATTTGCCACCACCACTACTTTGCGGCCCAGCAGGTTAGTTGGTTCGTAATACTGCGCAATTCCGGCCAATACTTGCCGGGGCTTCTCTTCTCCGATGTCTATGTTCATTAGCAGTAACTTATCAGACTTCGGTACGCGCTCGGCACTCAGCACCTGCCCGACTCTCAGATCAACTTTTGCAAAGTCGCCGATGTCTATGAGTGTCGCTACACCTTCGGCTCCAGTTACGGCATCTGCTTCAGTAGCACCTTGCATCGGAGGCTGGGGCCGCGTGCTGGCTGCTGGATTGGCGGAGGCAACCGCCTCCGCTTCAGTGGCGTGAACCGTCACAGTTGGTTCATTGCCCTTGATTTGGCCGAGTATGCCGGCCTTGTCCAGACGTGGGAAAACAGGTTTTATTTCTCCGACGTGCGTACCCTCTTGCAAGCCACCCCATTGCAGCTCGGCGGGATTCGCAGCTGAAAGCGAATCACTCAAGCCAAGTTGGATGTATATCTCTTGAGTAGCCCGTGGCATGACCGGTTGGAGCAGGACGCAGAGCCACCGTAACGATTCCGCGGAGCGGTAAAGAATTGCATGGAGCGTCTGGCGCTGATTATCGTCTTTCACGAGGTCCCAGGGCTTCGCTTCACTAATCATTTTGTCAACGCGAGCCACCACTGACCAGGCTACTTCGAGTGCCCGGCTGAAAGCATAATTTTCAAAATGTTGCAGAAACTGATCGCGAGCATGTTCAATGAACCCGGCTATGGTTGTCTCATCGGTATCAACACCGCTGCGCTTCGCAGAAAGTATCTTGTCTTCGGAAATTCTGCCCGAAGGCACGAGCCCCTCACAGTAGCGTCCGATCATGGTAAGTATCCGGCTCGAAAGATTACCCAGACCGCTGGCCAGATCGCTATTGGCCCTATCAATCAGGGCCTCATAACCAAAACGCCCATCCTGCCCAAAGACCATCTCGCGTAAGCAAAAATAGCGAATGGCATCTGTGGGGAAAAACTTATGCAACAACTCGAGATCGATGGTATTGCCGAGAGTCTTTGACATCCTGCGTCCCGTGGAGTCCTGCCACATCCCGTGAGCAAAAACTGAACGCGGCGGCTCGATATCGGCAGCAAGCAGAAAAGCAGGCCAGTAAACGGTGTGCTGTCGCAGAATATCCTTGCCAATCAAGTGCATAGCGGGCCAGAACTTTTCAAAGCCTACAGCCCGATTCCGTTCTTCATTGCCGAAACCGATGGCGGTGATGTAATTGCTCAAGGCGTCAAACCAAACATAAATCGAATGATCGGGATCGTCTGGAACTGGGATGGCCCACGCAACTGAAGTTTTTTGCCGGCTAATCGACAAATCATCCAGGCCTCGGCGAACGAAGCTGATCATCTCATTCCGGCGCGCTTCGGGCAGAATGAAATCAGGACGGCTCTCGTAGAGGCTCAACAACGCCTGATCAAAATCAGAGAGGCGAAAGAAGTAGCTCTCTTCGGAAACTCGATCAAGCGGCTTGAGGTGAACCAGACACGTGGGGGCTTCCTCTTCCCTCTCCGGACGTTGGTACTCATCCTCAGTCTTATATTCAGCACAGTTTGGACAGAACCAACCTTCATAATGACCCTTGTATATTGAATCGTTACCCTTCGGTGTCTTGGACCGCGCAACACGACGCCATAGCTCTGCCACCCCTGCGTAGTGGAAAGGTTCGGTAGTGCGCATGAATATATCGTAGCCTCCATGCGCGGTGTCGAGCTCAAAGGAGGCAAACATCCTTTTGAAGGCGTTGACAATCGTGTCCGTGTACTCTTGGGGTGAGGCTCCCTTTCGCTCGGCCAGCCGTTGAATGTTGATGCCATGTTCGTCTGTGCCGGTCAGAAAATAGGTTTCGCAACCGAGCTGTCGCTTGTGCCGGCGAAGGCTATCCGCGACGATAGTCGTATACAGACTACCCAGGTGCGGCAGATCGTTCGCGTAGTAGATCGGCGTCGTTACGTAGAAACTCTTCATTGCTAAAATGACCAAAAATACTTAACTCTGAGCCCTTCAGACTCTAGACTCCGGACTCCAGACTCCAGACTCTAGTCGTTACCTCTTTCTGGCAAACTCGTCCTCCGGGTTGAAACGAGGCAACTGGTCCATATCCGCCACGCGCCGGCCAATCTCAAGGGCGATTTCCGCTTCCTGGAGGATTCCTTTAAGATTCCAAGACTCGCGATACTCGTCTGAGGGCTGGTGATAGTGGGCGGTGTTGTAAGCCTTGAACTGTTGCTCACCCCAGCCTTTCGGCCGTCCGACAAAATCATCTCCTGCTTTCAAACTGATAGAGGGAACGCCTACCTTGGCAAATGGGAAATGGTCCGAGCGATAGAAGGAACCCTGTTCCGGCCGCGCGTCAGGCGCGACTCGCATGCTTCTCTCCGTCGCAATTGTCTGAACAATGGTGCGCAAAGTGGACCGCTCAGCCCCCAGCGGAACAAAATCTTCCGTTGGCCCGAGTACGTTCATCGAGTCGAGGTTTATGTTCGCGGCGGTCTTTGCGATGGGCACTAATGGATGCTGTGAATACCATTCAGCGCCTAGTAGCCCTTGTTCTTCGGCTGTGGGAAACAGAAACAGAATGGATCGTCTTGGCCGCTGAGCAGCTGGAAGTTTAGTAAACGCCTCTGCAATAGCAATCACCGACGCGACGCCTGAAGCATTGTCCACGGCACCGTTGTATATGGTGTCGCCACTCTTATTCGGCGCCCCAACGCCAAGGTGATCCCAGTGTGCTGAATACACCACGTATTCACTTTGCAGTTTGGGATCTCGACCTGGCAGGATGCCTGCAACGTTTGGCGCCGTCAGGCGCTTCAGCTCGCTCTTTAGATTTATTGAAGCCTTGAGGTTTAACTTTACAGGCACAAAATCGCGAGACGCCGCTTTTCTCCTTAACTCATCCAGATCCAGGCCAGCTAACTTCATCATCCGCCGCGCTGATTCATCGGTCATCCAGGAACGGATATTTAGGAAAGGGGTCTTGTCATCATCTGTGCGAGCAATATCGAATCGCCAGGATCCGTTAGAAGTGCGAACCACACTCCAGGGATAGCCTGCCGAGGCGTCAGTGTGCAACAAAAGCACGCCAGCAGCGCCGCGGCGTGCGGCCTCTTCGTACTTATAAGTCCAACGACCGTAATATGTTAGCGCTCTCCCAGCAAACAGATTGGGCTCGTCAGCCGTTGCGGGTGGGTCGTTCACCAGCATTACGAGCATCTTGCCACGATAGTCTGACGCATCGCCTTTGTAGTCGTTCCATCTCTGCTCCGGAGCATTGATGCCATACCCAACGAAAACCAGGCCTGCATCAACATCTACTTGTTCAGCCTGCGCTCCCGTAAAGGCGACAAAGTCATCGGCGAAGTTGAACGACTCGCGACCTTCGCTACCGGTAACAATCAGTTTCGTATCGGGATCCGCCTTCACGCCCACGAGCGAAACTGGTTGCATAAAACTTCCCTGCCTCGCGGCGCCCTTCAAGCCCAATGCTTCCAGCTGCGCCGCTACGTAATTCGCGGCGATCTCGCCTCCTCTCGCACCCGTGCCACGGCCTTCGAGCAGGTCGTCAGCCAGGAATTTGATATGTGCGTGAATTGCGGATCCACTGATCGGAGCAGTTGTTCTTTTGGCTTGCTGAGAAAAACCGCTGACCGTGAGGGCAGCAATTAACAACACCACATAACGGATTAATCTTGGATTCCGGCTAACCGTCATATCGACCTCTATTCTCCTCCTGTGATCAGCGCCATCGCCTCCGCGCGAGTGCGAGGATCTTTCCGAAAGCCGCCCAACACTGCCGAAGTAACCGTCTTAGCGGCGGCTTTTCGCACACCTCGCAGTGTCATACAAGTGTGTTCAGCTTCAATGACCACCATCACTCCGAGCGGTTGCAGCCCTTCGTAAAGGGTGTTTGCAATGTCGGTGGTCAAGCGCTCCTGTAGCTGCAGACGACGAGAATAGGTTTCAGCCACACGAGCGAGTTTTGAGAGACCCATAATTCGGCCTTCCTTGGGGATGTAGGCAATGTGACACTTCCCAACGAACGGGGCCAGATGGTGTTCGCACATTGAAGCAATACTAATGTCCTTCACAATGACCATCTCATCGTGTTTATCACCGGGAAGGGGCACAACGTAATCATTCGGATTTTCGCGCAGGCCCGACGTGAGCTCGGCAAACATTTCAGCAACACGTTGGGGTGTTTCTTTCAGGCCTGGCCTGTCGGCGTCTTCGCCGATGCCTTCCAGAATCATGCGCACACCTTGCGCTATCATCTCCAGATCCACGTCGCGCACGGCTGCTACCGGCTCTAGTTCACCAGTTTTGTGCTTAGACTCTGTAGCCATCTGCAAATCCTTTGTCTATTTTGCGGTCCGCGCGAACGCGTCTCTAGCCGCCTCTTCTACTGTACGCAGCGAAACCTTCCGGGTTCGTGCTGCCGCCCGGCATTGTTCATATTCGGGCATTTCGTTTACAAGCTTGCCATTAAGACGACCTACTTTAACATCAATTGGTCCATACGCAGTCTCTACTCGAACCACAGAGCGCTCTAGCGCCCGGCGTCTTAATTCATACGTGCGAACGCCGAGCGTGGTCGTCTCGGCAAACACCATCTCCATCAACCTTTCTCTTTCCGACGTCCGGCAGAGTATGGATAGAAGGACTCCAGGCCGGTTTTTCTTCATTTGCACAGGAGTGAAGTAACAGTCGAGGGCACCTAGTTCAAAGGCTTGCTCCATCACGTGCCCAAAATACTGCGCTGGCATATCGTCGAGATTGGTCTCAATCATCCAGAGCCATTCCTCGGCTGGCCCCGACGATCGATCCTCACCAATGAGCACGCGCAGTACATTAGGAAAGTTCTCGTACTGACGAGTACCGGCGCCATAGCCGGTTTGCTCAAGTTGTATGGAGGGCAGCACGCCGTAATCACTACATACTGTCGTTATGATGGCGGCTCCGGTTGGTGTCACCAGCTCACCGGCTATATCGGTCGCATACAGAGGCACGCCCTTTAATAGTTCAGCCACTGCGGGGGGAGGGACAGGAAAACGTCCATGGTCCATCTCGACCGTGCCGCTGCCGACGTGAAGAGGCGAACACACAAACCGCTCTATGCCCAGCAGCTCAAAACAAATTGCCGCACCTGCTACATCGATAATCGCATCAAGAGCGCCAACTTCATGAAAATTCACCTGCTCGACGCTAACGTTGTGGACCCGGGCCTCAGCATTCGCCAGGCGTGAAAACACCTGGGCGGCAAGTTGCTTGACCGGTTCAGTTAACCGCGACTCAGAAAGGATTTTCAGAATGTCTGACAGGTGCCGGTGCTTGTGTTCATGCGGAATCTGAACCTTCGTATAGGTTGCGCTGATTCCGGATCGATCTACTATCTCGAAGCCAATCTCAATATCCGAGAGGTCCAGTAACGCGAGCTGCTCTTTCAGTGCTTCGGGAGGAACGCCTGCCGCAACAAGCGCCCCCAAGATCATGTCGCCGCTCGCGCCAGCAAAACAGTCAAAATATAGAGTCTTCATCAGGTTGAGAAAATCAACTACGCGAGCATCTGTCCTAAGGCGGGCAATACCTCGCCCGCATTCCCAGTCAACATTTCGTCGCAGAAGCGAGACAGCGGCGTTCTTTCCGGATTCACTTCACAGAGGTAAGCGCCGCCCGACCTGGCGAGCTCGGGCAATGAAGCGGCTGGATAGACAATTGCTGAAGTTCCAACCACAAAACAGAGCTCGCAACTCCTTGCCTTTTCGCCCGCGCGCTCTAACGCGCCCGGCGGCAGAAGCTCACCAAACAACACTACATCAGGCCGGAGTGGATCCCCACAATCCAGGCAGGCATCTGGCCGGGAGCCGAGTTCCGGAATCGGATGCGGTGTGTTACAGGTTATGCAGCGTGATCGCCAAATACTGCCGTGAAGTTCAATGACGTCGCGAGATCCGGCTTTTTGATGAAGTCCATCGATGTTCTGGGTGACCAAGGTGAATTCTGGAAAGACAGACTGCCAACGTGCCAGCTCCAGATGAGCGCTGTTCGGGCGAATAGTCTCAAGCAACTGGCGCCGGTAGTCAAACCATTCCCAAACGGCTGGCAGATCACGTTGAACCATAGCTGCGGAAGAGATCGCGTCAGAGGGCATCCCTTTCCAAACCGTGCTCGTCCCACCGCCGCGAAACGTAGGGACACCTGATTCAGCCGAGACCCCGGCCCCGGTCAAGACAAAAACACTTCTCGCTTTGCGAACCAACGACCGCAGTTCGCTGGATACGATTAACTCTGTAACTGGTTGCATTCTGGAGGCTTGATGGTAACAGAGCGTGGCGGAACAGTGTCAAGGTGAAGTAACGCATGCTGTTAGCTTGCGCGCAAGACCAGCAGGCGCTCGCGGGCGCGCAAACTAACAGTTTGCGTTACGCTACGCTATACTTTTTGCTTTTGCGAGACCTGTCGCCCGGAGGCACAGTAAACGTTGAGGCTGATTGACCTGCAAAACCAACTCAAGGAATTGGTAAGAGGCGCCGCGCTTGAACTTTTCGGTGTGGAACTGGAACAGGTGACGTCCGAAACGCCGCCAAAGCCTGAGTTGGGAGATGTGGCATTCCCAGTCTCGTTCGAGTTGGCCAAACTCATCAAGCAAGCCACCGGCGTCAAGATGGCGCCGCGGGGTATTGCCGAGCAACTCAAGCAAAAGCTGGAGACGAGTAACGAGGTCTCTCGTGTAGAAGTCGCTGGCGCTGGTTATCTTAATGTTTTTTTCGATCGCGCCCGACTCATTTCCCTGTTTGCGTCTGAAGCCGGGGAATCAGGTTCTCCTGACCTTCAGCAGCGACCGAAAAAGATGGTCGAGCACACCAGTATTAACCCGAACAAGGCCGCCCATATCGGACACGTTCGCAATGCGGTTTTGGGCGACACGTTCGTACGAGTGCTGAAAGCTTCCGGCGATCGAGTCGAGGTGCAGAACTACATAGACAATACCGGAGTTCAGGTCGCCGACGTTGTTGTTGGCTTCATGCATCTCGAGCAGATGACGCTTGCGGACATCGAGGCCCTGGATCATTCTCTTCCCCCCGAGCGTCCATTCGATTACTACTGCTGGGACCTTTACACCCGGGTCGGGCTCTTCTATCGAAATGGAGATGCGAATTCTCCTCCTGATCCAGAAAAGCTAAAACTGCGCACTGAGATACTGCACGCCATAGAGGAAGGAACCAATCCTACCGCAGAACTGGCTGATTATGTTGCCACTCGGAATGTGGAACGTATTCTGGACACCATGGAGCGACTGGGCATTCGCTACGATCTGCTCGCTCGCGAGTCGGAAATACTTCATCTGCGTTTCTGGGAGCGCGCCTTCGAATTGATGAGGCGGTCTGGAGTGATCCGTTTAGAGACTGAGGGCCGCAACAAGGGCTGCTGGGTAATGCCTTTTGAGTCGCATACCGGCACCGACGAACACGAGGCAGACAAGGTGATTGTGCGTTCAAATGGCACGGTGACCTACACCGGAAAGGACATCGCATACCAACTCTGGAAGCTGGGGAAGCTCGGCCTGGATTTCTATTACCGGCCCTTCCGCAGATCAGAGGATGGCCACGTGCTCTGGATAACTACGACTCAGCGGGGCGACGACAATGAGAGGCCGCACTTTGGAGGCGGGGTAAAGGTCTATAACGTAATTGATTCCCGGCAATCCTATCCGCAGGAGATTGTGGCTCGGGGCGTTGCGGCGCTCGTTCCCGAGGTAGGCCAGGATTCAAGCGTGCATTTCGGATATGAAATGGTGGCCCTGTCTCCCGCTGCGTGTAAGGAGTTGGGTATCGAGTTAAGCGACGAGGATCGCACCAAACCCTTTATTGAGATGAGTGGGCGCAAGGGCCTGGGAGTTAAAGCGGATGATCTGATTGATCGACTCGAAGCGGATGCGCTTCGCGAAGTAGAAGCGCGCCACCCTGAAATTTCTGAAGCCGAGAGAAAAGTGACGGCCTGCGAGATTGCGGTCGGCGCGTTGCGCTATTTCCTCCTCAAGTTTACACGCAATTCGGTTATAGCCTTCGACTTCCAGGAAGCGCTTTCATTTGAAGGTGAAACGGGTCCCTACTGCCAATATGCCGCGGTGCGAGCGAATTCTATCTTCCGCAAACTCGATCAGAAATCCCATGCAACAGCGTTTGAACTGATCGCAAAATCTGCAAGTGATGCCAGTACCAGAGCGAGTGTTCACGAAACACTCGACGGCACGGCTGGAACTGAGATTTGGTCATTGACTATGATGGCTCAGAGATTGGATGAGGCCATCGCGCTGTGCGCGATATCCGCTGAACCGGCCAATCTTGCCAAGTTCGCCTTCAATCTGGCGCGCGCTTTCAATCTTTTCTATCATCGACATCGGATAATCGCCGAAGAGGATGCAACCCGGAAAGCTGTTTTAATCGTCGCCACCGAGCTAACGCGCCTTCATTTGACCAGAGCTTTGGGAGTGCTTGGCATTACTGTTCCTGAAAGGATGTAGCCACAAAACCTGTTGTCTGAGTTAAACTGTACTGTTTAAAAATTGTGAGGGTATAAAAAGATATGCTCATCGTGATGAAAGCGGACGCTACTCCGGCTCAGGTCGAGGCTGTCGTCCAGGTTATCGAGGAACTAGGATATAAGGCGCATCCAATGCCTGGCGCCACCCGCACCGCTATTGGCATAACCGGAAACCAGGCTGCCGTCGATCCATCCCACTTTGAGATACTGCCCGGTGTCGCCGAAGCAATTCGTGTCAGCAAGCCTTACAAGCTGATCACTCTGGATCTCCGACCCGAGCCGACCGTCGTGCGAGTTGGCGACGCAACCATCGGCGGAGACGAGCTGGCAATCATCGCTGGTCCGTGCGCGGTTGAAAGTAGAAATCAGGCCTTTGCCATTGCCGAAGCGGTACGGCGTAGCGGCGCGAAGTTCTTCCGCGGCGGGGCCTTCAAGCCCCGAACCTCTCCCTACGCCTTTCAGGGATTGGGCGAAGAGGGATTGCGCATACTGGCTGAGATTCGCGAGGCGTATGGCCTGCGCATTGTTACTGAAGCATTGGATGAGGCCGGAGTAGATCTCGTAGAGCGTTATGGCGATGTTATTCAAATTGGCGCCCGCAGCATGCAGAATTTCTCGCTGTTACGCCGCGCCGGCAAATCACACCTGCCAGTCCTCTTAAAACGTGGTCTTTCAGCCACGCTTGATGAATGGTTGCTGGCGGCCGAGTACATCATGTCGGAAGGCAACTACCAGATCGTTTTGTGCGAGCGTGGCATTCGCACCTTTGCGCAACACACGCGAAACACACTCGACCTTGCGGCCATCCCGGCGGTTCGCCGCGTCTCGCATCTTCCGGTCATTGTCGATCCATCGCACGGCACCGGAAAGAACTTCATGGTGACGCCACTGGCGCGCGCCGGGATTGCAGTTGGCGCTGACGGTCTGATTGTGGAGGTTCATGACCAGCCGGACCATGCCCTGTCTGATGGCGCCCAGGCTTTAACTCTGGAACAGTATGAAATGCTGGTTACTGAAGTGCGAGCGATACATGAGGTAATCGCTCCAGTTGTGGTGAGCTAATTAATATTCCCCTTTGAGGATGTCGGCCAGTCTTCGAGAGAAAGCGGAGCGTGGTAAAACTTGTGTATAACCGGCCGCTCTTGCTTGTGGTTCGAGTTCCGTAAAGACATGTGAATAGAACCCCACTAAGGGTACGTCGCTTAATTCGTCATTTGACCTCACCTCTTTTGCCAGGGCGAGTGCATCGAGCCTCTCAGATTGCAGATCAGCAATAATCAAGTCGGCTTTTTTGCTGCGCGCCGTGCTAATAACGGACTCCGCATTGCGCGGGAAGTAAACCTCCAGTGACGCGGGCTCAGCCGCAGCTCGAATCTTGGCAGCGAAGAACAGATCATCCACAGCAGCCACAATGATTCTTTTCATTTTATAATCCTGATTAATGATAACCGGAAAAAGCGGCCGGGTTCCTTTTCCCGAAGACTCAGCCGATATCGAGTTTGGCCAAATTGAACCTCGAAGCAGCGGAGCACTTCGATCACAGCTGGTGATTGCCTCTTACAACATCCGCTATGGAGTAGGGCAGTTTCTGATCTCGACCGGGCTCTTGCGGAGGGCGGGATTCAATCTGCCCAGGCGTCGCCCGGAAATTGTGCGCGCTAACATTCAGCTGGCTGCGAACGCCTTCACGGCCGGGTTACTTTTGCCGCCGGTCGACATTCTAGCATTGCAGGAAGCCGACAGAGGGACGGCGCGCGCGGGTGGCCATCACGTAGCTCGTGAACTTGCTGAAGCGATGAGTATGTCGTGGCTTCATGTGCCGGCAGGAATTCCTCGCGGACAGTTGCCAAAACCCAGGCAATGGTGGCTGGATTTTGAGGAACAGATTGAACTCTTTGATCAGGGAGACACGGGCGTCGCTTTGCTAAGCGCCCTTCAGCTTGAAGAGGTGACGCGCATAGACCTGCCCTGGGAAGAGTGTCCCTGGAGGCCACGCCTTGCCGTGGGAGCCACCGTGCAACTTGGATCACAAAGTTTGCGAATTCTGAATTCCCACATTGATCCGCACTCTGGCCCTGGAGGACAGATCGAACAGCTTGAGGCAGTATTGCAGCATCTCCGGCTGCCTGATGAACCGGCAGTAGTCCTGGGCGACTTCAACACGCTATCAAATCGAAAGTGCATTGAAACACGCCGGCTGCTGGAGTCGCGTGGCCTTACGACTCCTTTTCCCACGGGCACTGCCACCTGGCGCGGCGCAGGTATACGTTTGCATGCCGACTGGATCTTTATGCGAGGGGTGAAAGTTGTCCGGTGGGGCGTGGCCCGCCCACTGGCAGTATCAGATCACTGGCCAATTTGGCTTGAGCTCGGCCTTCTGAGCTAAGAGTTCTTTTTTCGGGTGAACAGGTCAGTACCACCTCGCGGTAGCGGGTGGGTCTTGACTGGCCTGTTCGATGCAAAACGAGACCCACTCGCTACCGCGAGGTGGTACTGACCCGTCCAGCACAGCGAGCCAGATCCAAACGAGACAATAGATGACCCAAACAATCACCAGCCGCGACAATTCTCTTCTGCGACACGCCCGCGCCGTGCGCGAAGGAAAGGTTAACGAGGAGATCTTTGTCGAAGGTTTGAGATTATCTGAGGAGGCGCTCTCGTCGCAGCTATCTATAACGGCGGTAATCTATTCGGAAGAGATAGCCCAAAAGGCGCGTGCGGCAAAGTTCATCGCCGACGTGAGTACAGTCTGCAATCGTGTGGTCGCTGTGAGCGAGCAGTTGCTGGCTACGATCTCCTACACAAAAACTCCCCAGGGAATTGTCGTTCTCGCCGAGCGGCCTGAGTCAGGTCAGGACGTGCTCATGGCAGCAACTCCCACGGCCGCGCTGCTCATTGTGATGCACGGTCTCAATAATCCCGTCAACGTGGGCGCGATTCTCCGCACTGCGGAAGCTGCAGGGGCTACCGGCGTAATCGCAACCACGAACACAAGTGACCCTTTTTCACCCAAGGCATTGCGCGGCGCAATGGGTTCTGCTTTTCGCCTGCCCATCTGGCAAGGCGCGTCCTTTGGCCAGGTCCTCTCCTGGTGTGCGGAGCGAGATATCACTACGGTCAGCGCGGACGTTGACGGTCCAACTCTTTATAGCGACTACGACTGGAAGACTCCCAGCGCAATTGTGGTTGGCCCAGAAGCAAGGGGTCTTTCCCGGGCGGAGGTGGCCGAAACTAAGACAGCAGTGATGATTCCAATGAAGGGTCACGTTGAGAGCCTTAACGTGGCCGTTGCTGCTGCCATTGTGTTGTATGAAGCAGCCAGACAAAGAAGCAGCTAATGTAGATTTAGTATCCGAGCCATGTTTCAGTTAAAATAGTGTGCGGAATTGAGTAGAGTTTGCTTTTGGCGCAGTCGATAGGAAGACTGCGTTCTTGTCATAAGCACCGTTTACCCTTGTCTTAAGCACCGTAACCAGAGGAGCCCGGAAGGCGTTATTCTTCCTCCCTGGCAGCGCCGGCTGGACGACCAGAAACCGAACCCCGCCGTAAAAATACCCGTATTTACGTCTAATGGCTGACGACCTTAAACACTCGCCAAAGAAGAAACGTGAAGAGGCGCTGCCGGAGCGGTTGCTGCGGCGTGTGCTCGAGGGCATGGGTGACGCTGTGGACAGGAGGTTTGGGCGCACCGTTCAACCAAAAAGCGGACTAACAACTTCGCAATTAATCGAGCGGATGAAAAGGTTGATAGATGAACGCGTGCGCGATGAAGGTCGCCAGGGACGAATTGCTCCGCACCATTTGAAGCTCAAGGTTGAGTGGGGCACGCATTCGGAAGCGCCTACTGAGATACTCCAGGACCTGGAACATGAAATTCTCGCAGCAGCAATTGACCATATAAACGATCACCGCTATCGCACCCTGGCTCAAGTAGAGGTAGCGTCTGAAGTCGACATCTTTACTACCGGCATCTCCGTCGATCCTACCTTTGGAGAATTCGAGGAACAGCTGAAGCGAGAGGACGAAGCTAAACAAGCGGGCAGGCTTTCCACAACCCCACCAAAGGGCACGCCACCGATGCCGGATATCATAATTGTCGCCAGTGTTATGGTGAGTGACACGTTGCAACAGATTCCTTTGACCTTTAAGCCCGGCGGCAAACGATTGAATGTCGGTCGCGTTGCGGATAATGATCTGGTCCTGAACGACGTAAGTGTTTCAAAGATCCATGCGGCCCTAATGATGAATCAGCAAGGTACTCTCATGGTGGCCGATACCGGCTCAACCAATGGGACCTTCATCAACGGTCGCCGCATCTCCTACGGTGAAGCGCGGGTCCTTGAAGATAGAGATGTTGTTGCCTTTGGAGACGTGGAAGTTCGCTTTCGAAAAAGTGAATGAAGTTAATGTTCTTCAATCTACTGCTGCAAACATCTCCCCAACCCGTTCCCCACGTCCCTGAAAGAATGCCTGCCCTGTTGACGCTGATTTATCTGGGTGGCTTCTCATTAATCATCCTGCTCCTGCTAATTTCGCTTTTTCGCAGCCGCCGACGTGGTGTTAAGGCCACTATCGCCAACCCTGAGGACCTTCCCAAAGAGGTCAAGAAACGCTTAGGTTCAACTTCAACAAACCGTGGCTTGCGGGCATTGCGGTGGCTCTTCGTGCTGCTCGCCTTCGGCCTCCTGGGATTTCACGTCTATTGGACGCATTATGCCGAGGAGCGCAACCAGAAGTTTCAAGAACTCAGCTACAAAGATTTGCGTAATCGGCGCCTGTCTGAGTCGACTTTGCGGGGTTGGGTACTTGAGCGCAGTGGCCGGCTCGATAAGGCGCTGGCTTTCTACCGTCGCGATTCGGCAGGGAAAATCACGCGCGAATATTCGATGGAGAAGCCGATGGCCCACCTCTTCGGTTCTGACCGCGGTGATCCTGGACTCGAGAGGGCGCTTTTCGGCGTGCAAAGCGGCGCGCTGCCAGAAGCATGGCAAGTGGTTCGAGGCGCCAGCATACAGTTTAAGGGAAACACGGACGTGCGCCTCACAATTGATCGAGAGCTGCAACAAGCGGTTGTTGACCAATTGAAAGGGAAACATGGAGCAGTTGTTATTCTGAACCCTCAGACAGGTGAAGTCCTGGCCGTCTATAGTGAACCTTCTTACAGCCTTAAAGAAGTTGAAGATGAGGCCACGTGGATTCGGCTCGAAGCGAACCAACGCGATCGACCACTGGTAAGTCGCGCCTTGGGCGCCTATTACATTCCCGGTTCAACCTTTAAGACAGTAACCATGACCGCTGCTTTTCTGGCGGGCTATCAGGATACTCAATTCGTTTGCAGCGGCGGCGGCTACTACGCTGCCCCGGGAGCGAATGTAATCTTTGACGATGGCGGACCAGGAGAGGTGCACGGCCGCATTGGCATCGATACAGCTTACGAGGTCTCCTGCAATCAGTACTTCGCGCAGATGGGTGTGAAGCTGGGCGCGGAAAAAATGAAGCAGTCAGCCCAGTTGTTGGGCATTGGTACTTACGACACGCCTGCGGAAGCATTAAGAGGACGTAAGGAGCCGGAGTTGTGGAATGCCAGCACAGACCTTGTTAAACGAGCACTGGCGCCACGGGAGGCGACCATAGTTACCGGCAAGCAGGTAACTCGTTACGATCTTGCGTTGATGGGTTATGGGCAGGGTTACGCAGGCCAAATGACCCCATTCCAGATGGCCCTGGCAGCCGCCGCCATTGCCAATATGGAAGGCAAACTGATGAAGCCAAAGATCGAATTCAATCGCCAGCCCGAAGTCTACAAACAAGTCATGAGCCCGCAAACGGCGGCCAGACTGCGGCAGATCATGGGTCGGGTTACAGGCGGAGCAAGCGGCACTGCGCGCGGGGTTTTTGCCCCCGTGAACGCCATGGGCCTGAACACCGGAGGCAAAACTGGCACGGCGCAAAAGGTGGTCCCCGTTTACGATCCCAAAACGGGAGAGCCCAAGACCAAGCACAGGGTGGAGCGCGATAACCGAGGCAACATCATTCGCGAGTATGAAGAGACAATTATGGATGAAGAACATCCGCGTATTGATGGCTGGTTCCTGTGTATTGCGCCTCTTGAACGGCCCCAGATAGCAATGGCGGTGATTGTAGAAGGCGGCGGTTATGGCTCGCGTTCAGCGGCCCCCATTGCCGCAGCCCTGGTACTGAAGGCCCGGGATCTCGGTTACTTCAACCTTGCAGGCAATAAAGGCGTGCCGCAAACGCAGCAGACGCGTAGGGTAAGTGGTCGAAGTCCTGGCTAGATAACTTACATATGAAGAACCGCGCATCTTCACATCTCTTCTTAATCGTGCTGGTGGTGGCATTTGAGATCGCCGGCTACCTGGCGATACATCGTGCCGGCCTGCTACGCGGCTACGAAACCTCAATCATCGGCGCCGTCCGCGATCTATTGCTGTTTGTGCCGCTGATGATGCTGGTTATTTGGTTGTCACGCGTGATGCGGTTTTCCGGGAATTGGGTCCTCTATTCAACAGCCATACTGCTCTTCTCCATTGGCATGCTGGTCCAGTACCGCCTTTACAGCGATCCGGAATACAACGCGAGAAATAAGGCGGCGGCGCGCGAGGAGAAGATGAGCGCGCTACGGACGCGCTACATTATGGAGAACTATGAACCGGCTAAGAAGCAGATGATGGGTTTGCCGCCTACGCCTGCTCAGCCGATCGACATTGATGCGCTTCCTCAGAAGCCCGCAAACTACTCGCTCGGAGATGCGCTTACGTCAAGTTACACGTGGATCCCCATCCTCTCCTTTTTGGCATTTGCCATCGCCTATTCGTTCTGCGTGCGCGACGGTTTCCTGCTCTGGTTGCAACGCAATAGTTTCCTGATTGTTCTGTTTACACTCGTGCCGTTGGCTGCCGCTGTGGTTACTTCAAGCGCCGGAAAAGCGTTAGGCAACATGACACCTTGGGAGCCTTCGAAGATCCCCTTTCTACTGGGCTTCGCCGGAATTTTGACGGCGCGATATAAAGACTTAGCTGAAACTTACTGGGGTATCCCAAGGGCGCGCGATGTAGTGCCGCTGGTAGTGATGGCGGCACTGCCTTTTGTGCCTTTCTTTGCCCTGAAGGATTTTGGACAGATGTTGATCTTCAGCGGCGCCTATACCACTCTCTATCTCGTCGCAGTACGGCGTTGGCCGCAGCTCCTCTTATTTGTTGGTTCTGTATTTCTGGTAATCGGCATTCTGGTCGTCGGCGCGTTGCCGAGAGACATCCAGGAGAAAGTTCCGCTCCTGCCGGTTATTGCGCGACCTATTACCGCGGCTCTGCCCGCCCGCATTCAGCAGCGATTTCATTTGTGGCTTGACGGGTTTGATCCACCATCGCCGGAAGTCTCGTGGTGGAAGAAAGACTATCAAGAGGCCGTTAATGACGACCCGCAATTGAAGGAGTTGGCCGAACAGAGCCCGGCGATCCAGAAGACCGTAAATGTGGACATCTGGTTCGACAAGCTGGCGTTTCAACCCGCACAAGCTGTTTTTGGCATCGCTTCCGGCAAAGATACCGGCCGTGGCTTGGGTCTCGGTTATCCCGAGGTAATCCCGATCGCGGATTCCGACTATGTTTATGCGGCAATTGCAGAAGAAATGGGCCTCGCCGGCGGTGCGATGATCATTCTGGCGGTCATAGTCTTTGTGGTCGCTGGTGTTCGCACTTCGCTCGACGCGCGTGATATGTTTACGAAGCTTTGTGCGGCTGGATTGACGGCTTTCGTCGGGTTTCAAGCACTGGTGAACATTGGAGGCATTCTGAGGGCTTTGCCAATGACCGGAATCACCCTGCCGTTTGTGAGCCACGGCGGCTTTAGCCTGATCACCAGCTTTGCCATGTTGGGTATGTTGATGGCTTTCTCGCATCGTAATGCAAGGGATAGAGCGCTGGTTGAGAGACCTCCTGCGCCGAAGGCCGCCAGCACCGTTAAACTGGAGGCTGTTCAATGAGTCGGCCACAGAGAGTTCCGGCAGTTGCGTCCTCTGCGGTTTCGGATCGTGGTCTGAATGAAAGACGACCACTCAATGAAGATTCTTTTCTCGCGGATAGCGAGCGCGGCATCTTTGCTGTCGCCGACGGTGTGGGAGGGGCGGAAGCCGGCGAAGTTGCCTCACAGACGGCCGTAGAAGTGCTCGACGAGGCGTTTCGTCATCAGGTTGATGGCGCCGACATCGAAGATTTGATGGAACTCTCCATCCAACGCGCCAATGCATCCATCTACCAGATGGCGCAGGAGCACGCCCGCTTTTCCATGATGGCGACCACGATAGTGGCCCTGCACCTGAAGGACAATGTGGCAACTATAGGTCACGTTGGTGATTCCCGTTTGTATCGCCTCACGCCGGACGGCCAACTTATTCGTGAGACTGAGGACCATTCAGTAGTTGAAGAGGAAGTGCGGGCTGGGAGAATGACTCCTGAACAGGCGGCGAACCATCCGAGTAAGAATGTGATCAGCCGCGCACTCGGCGCCGAAGAAAGTGTTGAAGTGGACTTGAAAACAGTGGAGGTCGCCGAAGGTACTGAGTTCTTGCTATGCACAGACGGAATTACACGTCACTTATCAGATGATGAGCTGCGGCAGTTGTTGGTCCTCAATGAGGACCTCGACGCCGTTTGCGCAGAACTGAAGCGGAGATGTTACGAACGCGGGGCAGAAGATAATCTTACAGCAGTGTTGGTTCGCGTCGGTGATCCGATTCCAGTGGAACAGCGGGAGGGCGAGCTAGAACCGACTATTAGCCCTGAAACACGGCTCGCTGCCACGCAACCGCTTGACGAGACGCATGCGAATACTGCGTCGACCCCTGAAGTTTTGGTCCCCCCTTCACGCAAAGCATTCCCAGGACTAAGCTCGGCGTCATCCGTTGAGCCGATGCCGGCAGCACAAAGTCCATTGCGCATCGATTCGCCCGAACAGGGCGCAAGCCGTAGCGGCAGGTGGGTTATCAGCATCCTCGTTTTCTTACTTGTTCTGGCAAGTGCGGCTGTAGCGTTCTACGCCGGCGCCCGTTATGGCGGCAAACTTCCCCTTGTTGCACGCGGCGCGGCTCCGCTGCCACAACCGGCGAATTCTCCTTCACCGCTGGACGACTCCCTGGCAACGTTTGAGCGAAGTCGCCGCGAGGTTGATATGGACCCGGCGCAATGGCTCGTGAACCAAATGCAAAGCGAACTGGTTTCTCAGGGTATTCAAGACCCGCTGTCGTCGACAAACGCCGAGTTTCTATACCTTTATGGTCGAGCTTCCCTGCTTACCGGCCACAATGAGGAGGCGGCTAAAGCTTTGGAACAATCGATCATGAAAGCTAGCCAGGACTCTACCGTGCGAAAAGAGGCCACCTTGGCGCTCGCGGCCTTGAATTTGAAATCGGAAAGAGACAAGCCCCAAGCTCTGACCCATTTCGACGAGATGCTACAGAAGCCAGCTACTGGCAACACTCCGTGAAAAGAGCATCGTGGCGAAACGGAGGCAGCTTCGGCGATCTCTTCTGAACAGTTACTGAATGCGGAGGGCCGATTTAGCATCTAACGAAGCGGGTTTCCGGCTGAACCAGGCAATGGCTGAACTCAAGCTACAACAAAGTCGTCTGGATGGCCGTTACGACATCCTCGAGTGTCTGGGACGCGGCAGTTATGCGGAGATCTATGTAGCTCACGATAACGCCGCGCCGCAAGGCGCACCCACGACTGTGGTAATTAAGGCGTTGAATATGTTCCTTAACGAGACGCCCGATGCCGCCTTGGAAGCAACGCTGGTCGCAAACTTCCAGAACGAAGCCGTAGCACTCGATCGCGTACGTCATCCAAACATCATTAGCCGTCTTGGCCACGGAACTGCCATCGATCTCGCGGGCACTACCTTCCATTACATTGTGCTGGAATACCTGCCGGGGGGTGACATGGCGGCACTTTCCCGGCATCGTCCGTTGCCAATTGAAAGGGCCTTGTTCTATCTTGAACAAGTCTGCTCAGGGCTGGCGCACGCGCACAAATGCGGCGTGATTCACCGGGACGTCAAACCTCAAAACCTCTTACTTACCGGCGATAAGAAGATTTTGAAGATCGCCGACTTTGGCGTAGCTCGTCTGGAGGCGAATGAAGGCGAGATTACGCGTGTAGGAACCAACATTTATTCAGCACCCGAACACAGTCCTCTGGTCCACACAGGGCAGCTTGACTCGGGCGCGCTTGATTGCAGTCGACATCACTTGACGCCGGCGGCAGATATTTATTCCCTGGCTAAGACTACATACACCCTTTTAGCGGGAGAATCGCCCCGGCGGTTTTCCCAGCACGCGATAACCGAATTGCCCGAAACTCTCCAGAAGGAATACTGGGCCACAAGGGTTTTAGGCGTCCTCGAGAAGGCGACGCAGACTCGTCCTGAAAACCGCCTTCAAAGGGTTGAAGAATTTTGGGATGAGTTATCGGAAGCAGCGCTGCCACCCACTCGGCCGCTCGATATTGCCAGCTCGTTGAGACGAAAGCCGAGTCTGGATTTAGATATTGAATCGGCAAGGATACCTGAGGCGCCGCCGCAACCACGGTTTGAGCCACAGCCTGCCACTGTAGCTGCCTATGCGGACATTAATTCCCTTCGACGCCCGCGTATAGTGGTCCCAGTCAGCAAGGCTGAGAGTCTTGCTACAAGTTCTCCAATTCCGGCCATCCGCCGCGCACCGCAACAACAGGGCATCGCCCACTCGTCTGCCGCCCCGAATGGCCACCGCGCGGCAAAAAAGGCAGGCGCGCCAAGCGGGAAGAAGCGCTTTTTAGTAGCCGTTGTCCTGATATCGGCGTTTTCCGGTATGTTACTGGCCACGCATAAATATGTGACTTCGCACTGGAATCCATTAGTCAAGGTTCCAGCGATGGGACAGCTCTTTGTGATCGGGAAAGAAGGGGTCACTACTACGGACGTAAACTTGCGGCCGGACGCGAGCACGTCTAACTCTCCTATTGGCCTTGCGGAATATGGTTCACGAATCAAAATTCTGAGTTTTAATGATAACTGGTACGAAGTGCAGGTAATCGAGCATGGCCGCACAAAGACCGATCCTTTCTCTTCTGATCGCGGCTGGATAAATAAGAAGTTTGTGAGGTTTGAATAAAGGGTGGCTTAAAGACCTTCTTCCCGGAGCCTGAAGATTGGGGTTGCTTGAAACAATCAGAAAATGGATCGACGGTGAAACGGGTGAGGATCTGCTCGAGGCTGCCGGCGAGCACACGCGGCCGCGGCGAGTTTGGGAAGAGTTTCTCGTAAAGATAGCCCGCGAAGTAGAGGCGGTTATGCAGCGGGAAATGTTTACACCGCCAGGTGGGCCAACCTATATTCCACGCGAATACATTGTCTATCTTAGCGCGGACGACGACAAAGACTGGCAGGGAGATAAGCGGCGTGGTCTTGAGCAAGGTTTGTTTCACGTGCTCTCGGAGAGGGCGCGAGAATTAAGCGGGACAACACAATTGGCCGCAAAATCTTTTGCCGTGGAGCTTCGGGTTGATGGCACTTTAAACAAGGGTGAGTTTCGAGTGCAGGCAGTCTGGGATGAAACTGAAAGCGGGCAGACAATGGTTACAGCTCGTGCCGATCCAGCCAAATCGGCAGCTGCAATCAATTTCAACGATACAATGCGGGAGACCGCGGAAGAGGCGAACGAGCAGACGGTTGTGCGACCCCGGGTGGTCGAACTCTATTCAATCGAGATTTGGCGAAATGGAGTGCGCGAAATAGTGGTACCTATCACAAAGCCCGAGATTACAATCGGTCGCGGCTCTCGAAGCATTACGGTTGATCTACCATTAAAGGGCGACCCGGAAGTGAGTAGGGTCCACGCCACACTCACGCGTGAGAACGATGGCCGCTTTTGGTTGGTACCCAAAGGTCGTAATCCCACACTCGTTGGCCCGCGCGAGCTTCCTCGTGAAGAGCGTTCGGAAGTCTTGCCTGATCAAAAAATATCAATCTGCACCTTTGTGCTCAGAATCCAGCCTGTTTAGCCCTGGGCGCCTCCGGCCGCCACCGAATGTGGTTCCCAATCAAGTTCGGCCAGTAGTTCCAGCAGCGCTGGTATCGCCTGGTCGGAGTTTATGTAGTCTTTACCGAGCATTTTAAGGATGCGCCGTTCTCTAGTCTCCCCTCTGATCTCTTTCAACAATGCCCGGCACAGTGCGGCGACTACCTTTGGGTCAAACTGGCTACCAGTATTTCGCCGAAAGTCCTGAATAACATCCGGGAAGGCACACCTTCTTCTATATGGTCTGTCAGTTGTCATCGCGTCAAAGGAGTCGGCAAGGGCAACAATCTTTGCGCCAAGCGGGATCTGGTCACCGCGGAGGCCGTCCGGATAACCCCGGCCATCGAGACGCTCGTGGTGATACCGCGCCATCAAAGGGATGTCAGCATAGGGGTGCTGGATGGGTGCTAGAATCTCGTACCCGGCCACAGGATGCCGGTTCAACTCATTCGAAGACTTAGCATCGATCTTATAAGGCGCATTAATGATATCGCGTTCTACAACAAGCTTGCCGATATCGTGCAAATAACCCGCAATGGCTATTCCCTCGGCTTGTTCATCATCCCAACCCATCTCGCGGGCAATGATCTCGCTGTACTTACCGACGCGTTCCGAATGACCCTGCGTGTACTTGTCTTTAATGTCGATGGCTGCTGCGAACGCACGCACTGTATCGCGATAGATCGCCCGCAGGTCCTCGTAAAGCCGCCGATTCTCTTCCGCGCGTTGCTCCACTTGCACCAGGAGCCGGTGAGCGTTAATGCCCACTCCGATATGACGCACCATAGCCCGGACCACTTCCAAATCACCCGCACTAAACGGCTCTCCAGTGGCTTTGCCCCCCAGTAGGACAAGTCCGGTCAACTTGCCTTGTACGACCATAGGACTTACTAGTTCGATTGCTTGCTGCCGAAGCTTCGGCCCAAAACGAGTGAGAAAACCGGTAAAGGCGTGGTTGTGTTGCTCTGTTCCCAGTTCAAGCGAGTGGCCGTTGAGAAAAGCTTCCCGCTCGGGCGAGTCGAGCCTCAAGCTCTGCTCGTAGTTATGCCCCAACCCCCAAACTGCGACACACCCCAGGTCATCGTCGGACCCGGCACACTCAACAACGGCGCCCCGGCGGATTGCCAGTGTGCCGAGCAACAGGTGCAAAGACGTGCGCACCATGTCATTGAAGTCTCCCGGGTTAGCCACTTCCTGCCCCAGGTCAGCTAATGCGGCAAAGGAATGAATAAGCTTTTGCGTGCTTGGCTGCATGTGGTGATATTTAATGGCCTACTGTGCTGGTCTGTGTGGTATAGCTCGTGAGAACAGTCAAAGCTTCCTCTTCATCACGGGCCAGGAGCACGTGGCGAGTCAGGCCAAGCATCTGAAACAGCTCGATTGTCTGGGTATTCAGGTCGGAGAAGATTAGTTGAGCGCCGTTTCTCTCAGCAATATCTATGATGCCCAGTAAGATAGAGATACCGATGCTATTAACCAATTCAGTATCGCTGAAATTGATCACGAGCGCGCGGCAACCACCATCAAGTTGTTTCCTGCATTCCCGCTCGATTTTTTCTCCCGTCAGTTTATTGAGGTAATCGCTCGCATAAACGACTGCAGTCGTACCGATACAATGCGAGCGAATCGAAGCGCCCGTTGATTCTCCCACTCGGTAGATGCCTCCCTGTCTTACGACGAATGCCGAATAAAATTGAAAGAGCGTAAGAAAGAGACTCAGGAAGAAGTGCGACGTAAGTACTTGGTCATACGTAGGCTCGTGCCGTCATCAACCCGCTCAAACTCGACTTCGTCCATGAGCGTTTTGATTAACTTGAGACCCCAGCCTCGTCTTTCCTCAGAAGCCTCATCAAGTTCGCCGAATTTGACGCCCTGCTCCGTGATCTGAGCTTGAAGATTAGAAGGGACAACTCCTCGGCTCGAAATGGTGATGACTAATTTATCACTTTCGAGACGAAAGCGTTGATAAATTTTTCGGTCGGGACTGAAACTATGTTCCGAGGCATTTATACATGCCTCCACGATGGCTGTCTTGATTTGATTAATTGCTTCAGGCTGAAAATCAAGTCGCCGGGCAATCTGCTCTGTGATACTGGCCGCAAGCAGTTCGTTATCATCTCCCATTGGGAGAACAATTTCAAATTCATCGGGCTTGCCGGGCAAGCTCGGAGGCTCGAACTCCCCAATTCGCTCCGCCAGGAGCGCAAATTGCTGCCGGCTGCTGCCAAAAGCTTTTCGCTGCTTTAAGAGCTCGGAGGCCTCAAGGGAAAAGCCCTCTTTCGCAATAAGCCATATTCGCGTTCGGTGGAAGCCTGAATGAATAGCAAACAGCGTCAAACGATCTAACCAGGTTTCGGTAAGTCGTCTGTCCGCCTCAAGCTTTGACTCAAGCTCGGCTACCAGCCAAACAACCTGGTTTGCAGCAGTGTAAATTGCACCATCGAAGGCGTGGGCCGCGACACAGCATTCCTTGTCACCAAATTGATCGATATTTGCAACAAAAGAGGAGCAGGTCGCCGTGTGAAAAACCTGCGGCAATCTCAGCAACTGGCTTTCGACGTCAAGGTCGCGGACAATCTCCTCAAGGTCCGCGCCTTTGTAGCTGGCGCTAAAATCGCCGTAATGAAAGAGCTTCTCAGGCACTAGCTGGCCATTGAACCTCCCAAGGAGCTCTCGTAACTTGAGATTTACGGTCCGGCGATAGTGATGCGCCATCGTGTGTGGCGCCCGTTTCAGCGCATCAGCTATCGACTGAGCAACTACCGTAGCACGTGGCTCATTCATTACATCCAGGCGAAAACGCATTTTCAGGTAATCGAGCCACACCGCTGGGCCACCGCCTGCCTCGACTGATATGCCATCCCAATTTAACAGTTCATGCATGTGCAGTTGTGCCAGGACCTTCTGCAGGGCGGGAGTTTCAGCATTCAGAAGCCTACGCCATGTTTCAAACGGGGTCTTGCGGTTGCCGCCGATGGCCGACTCGTGAAGGACTCGAATCAAAGAACGCCTCACGTCTGGTTCTGCGGCAATCTCTTCGAGTAATGAATTGAAATGGCGATTGAGATGCCCTCCCATTAGGTCATCAACGTAAAGTTGCTCGCAGGCAAGATACGTGGTAGGCGAAACATTCCTCTCACGGGCCGCTTGCAGGAACGCTGTTATGAACAGGGGGCTGCCTTCAAACTGTTCCGCTAGCAGATCGCGAGTTTCCTCATTCAGAGACACCTTTTGTCTGTGCGCGGCAGTCTCTATAAGTTGTCGCGCCTGCTCTTCTGTGAGCCGATCGAGCCGCAGCATGTCAACAGTCTCGAAGTTGGTTCCGGCCCGATGTACTGCCTCCAACACTTGCCTCCGCAGGCCCGCGAGCGCATAGGGCAGGTGAGAACGATTGAAGGTCTTTATCATCTCGCTGTCGAGCTGTACGGCAGTATTGAGATAGGCAGCCAACTCAACACCGTCAATCATGACGAAAGGACGTCCGCTTCGCGGCGGCACTCGTTGAGGCGCGCTCAAGCAAAAGCGCACCAGCGACTTGTTGTCATCGCTAAAGCGCTCCTTGTTATAAGCAGCGACCAACTCTGCGATCCATTCATGATCTGAGGGAGGCGCGAGCCTCACTAAATCGGGAAGGGTGAGCGATGTCTGACATAAAGAAGGAGCATCTCGCTTGTACGCTATGTATTGGAGTACAAACGTGGTGAGAAACTCGATTGCGGCACTGACGGCGGTGGCGTAGGTTCGCTCTACCTGGAAATAGATGGGCACGATTTCGCCCTGGCGATTGAACAGCTCATCATAGGTCTGGCGCAGCAGTTCAGAGACACCCGCGAGTGGGGCCAGCAACACAAGAAGGCCACGCGGTTCACCGGCCACGGCTGGATGCGACACGAGTTGCGCCAGTTCGGCCGTTCGACCCACGAACTCTTCTTGTGTAACGCGGCCGAGAATTCGGCGTCCCTGTTTTGAATTACCTTGCCTCATTGTGTGACTGATTAAGGTTGATAAACCTCAATCCGATTCTTGCCCAAATTCTTGGCGTTGTAGAGCGCCCGATCTGCTGCGGAAATTACTCGCTCCGCAGTATCTATGTGTCGGGCAAAAGTTGAAACGCCCACGCTGATTGTTACCAATCCCAGCGGCTGCGACTTCCCATGTGGATACTCAGTTGAGGCCACCTTCTGACGTATTCTTTCGGCAATCACGACCGCTTCGTTGATAGGTGTCTGCGGGAGCAGAATACAGAACTCTTCGCCGCCGTAGCGAGAGGCGACATCGGCGGAACGCAAAGCTGCCTTTAAAGAGTGTGCGGTTATCTGCAAGGCCAGATCGCCTGCCTGATGACCATTGAGATCGTTATAGCTCTTGAAATCATCGATATCGATCATCAGGAAACTCATCGGATAATCGTATCGTCGGGAGCGATTCAATTCCTCGGTCAAGCGCTCTTCCAAATAACGCCGGTTTGGCAAACTCGTGAGCGGGTCGGTGATTGACCTCAATTGAAACTCCGTCGCACGCTCCTGCCACTCGGCCCGCTCGAGGGCGACAGCGATCTGGGGGCCGATGATTTCAAGCAAGCTGAGATCCACGTTGTCGTACGTGCCGCCGCTTGCCTTGTCTGTGAGATTAAGAACGCCGATTCGACGACCACTAATAGTTATTGGATAACTGATGAATGATTTTGTTTTGTACTTCCGCTCAACAGGCGCTGGTTCAAATTCCGCCTCATCGATGTTTTCGACAACCAACGGTTTCCGACTGTCGAGCACATGACCAGAAATTCCCTCACCGAGCCTCATCCGGCTCAGTTGTGACGGAGACGCGTCAAGCCCCGCAGTGGCTTTTACGACCAGCTCATTGGACAGCTCGTCAAATACGAGCAACGAGGCGCGCTCGGCCGCGAGCAACTCCTGAACGGTTGTCAAAATCGACTGGTAGGTTTTCTCGGGTTCTGGCGAGCTGATCCGCTCGAGAAAGTGCTGTAGTGATTCTGTGAGACGCGCACGATACTCAACTTCACTGCGTAATTGCTCAAGCTCTTTTTGCAGCGCTTCGTCCGGCTGGCCTGGTATCTCGAAGCGGATCTCAAGCTCTGGCCCGCTCGCTTCTCTAAACCCGCGGGCTGCTTTTTCCAGACGAGCTGCCAAAAGATCAAAGCGTTTCTGTTCCGCGAAAATGATGTTTTTAAACGGACCACCCTTTGCCAGCAAACTGCCAAATTCTCCGCTGCGGAAGCGTTCAATAAGTTGTTGATAGTCGGCTGCCGTCAGAAAGGCGCGGCCCGCAATAACTGCCAGGTTTCGCTTGCGCCCAATTTGTATGGGCATTGTCAGGCATTCCAAACCTGCGTGGCATTTATATTGAGTTACGGATTTGGCGCTCATCGCCCGCCGGTGCGCGTCACCACAATAGGGATCACAAAGGCCGACGTGTTCCGGCGAAGACTGAAAGGCCTGGCAGATCGAATTGTTGTTCGAGACAACGAGCGCGGGAGGTTGACGGCCATCAACCAATAAGATTGACAGGCCGACGGTGGCTGCCAGCTTTTCTTGCACCTCAGCCCACCCGGCTGGCGCGTCCTGAGGATGCTCCTGAACTATTTGAGGCTCCGATGTCGGCACTCGATTGCTCATTTCGAAAACAGTAATTTCGTCCGATTCGGTGATGGCGGGCAGCAAATCAACCCGGTCTGGAAACGCGAGTTGGGTCAACCTGGTCGGGGAAGGGCTCTGGCTACTCTTACCTGAGAGTATAAGTTTCCAGTCCACGACCAACAAGTGTCTGGCCGTCTACCAATTAGGCGCTTCTTAGAGTGCCCATGAACGAACGATAGACCTAAGTCACTCTATTGCTAAACAACCAATGAACACGGAATTTCACTGCTAATTGAGGACAGGCGAAGACTTGTCGTCACGTGAGGCTCAGTAACCAGGCTACCCTTCGTTGGCCTTTAGACCAGGCGCCTCACCCGGCGCAACCTTCTCAATATCAGGTTGTTCAGGGCTAATTCGAATACAGGCTGCAAAATGGCTTGGCTTGATTTCGGCAAGTCGGGGCACTACCTCCTGGCAGGCCGGAATTGCGTAAGGGCAGCGACTATGAAAGCGGCAGCCCGGGGGAGGATTGATGGGCGAGGGAACTTCGCCCTCCAACACGATGCGCTGGCGAGTCGATTCTACAACCGGATCGGGCACGGGTACTGCCGAGATTAGCGCCTTGGTATAAGGCATCAACGGCTCCTCGTAGATGGTCTTGGCCTCCGCGACTTCCACCAGCTTCCCTAAATACATGACTGCGACGCGACTGGACAGATGCCTGATTGCACGGAGGTCATGGGAAATGAAGAGGTAGGTAAGACGCTCCATTCGTTGGAGGCGTTCAAGCAGATTCATAATCTGGGCCTGAATGGAGACGTCGAGCGCCGAAATAGGCTCGTCCGCAACGATGAAATCCGGTGTAACGGCCAGAGCCCGGGCAATTCCAATTCGCTGCCGTTGTCCGCCGGAAAACTCATGCGGGTAGCGCTTTGTGAACCGTCTACTCAGGCCCACCGTTTCCAGGAGCTCCTGCACCCGCAAGTCTTTGTCCCTCCCGGCGCTCAGGCGAAACGTCTCCAGCGGTTCGCCGATGATCTGGCCCACGGTCATTCTGGGATTAAGCGACGCGTAAGGATCTTGAAAGATGATCTGCAGATGGCGCCGTTGCTGTCGTAGTTCCCTGCCCGACAGATGTGCCAGGTCTCGGCCACGGAACAGAACCTGGCCCGCGGTAGGCTCGATCAACCGCAGTATTGCCCGCCCAAGGGTGGACTTGCCGCATCCCGATTCGCCCACTAGCCCCAGCGTCTCCCCGGCGTAGATGTCCAGGCTGACCCCGTCCACTGCCTTAACGACACGTTTGATCGAACGGCCGGTAAGAAACTTGTCCCAGGTCGAACCCCCGCCTAAGTCGAAATGCACTTCCAAATCGCGGATTGCAATCAACGGCCGGGCCGCTTCGGGCGGCGGAGTGGGATCAGATCTGAGCGTGGCACGATCGGTGCTCATGGTCTTCCTTCGTGGGCCGATTGCTGGTACACGTCCCCGGCAAAGTGGCACAACGAACTGTGGTCAGGAGTCAACTGCACAAACGGTGGAAACTGTCTTCGGCAGATCTCTTCAGCACGCTCACAGCGTTCCGCAAAGGGACAGCCAGCCGGAAGCCGAGCCAGGTCGGGAGGCAGTCCGGGAATCTGGTAAAGCTCGCTCTGCTCTGCTGTTGGATCCGGCACCGAGCGCAAGAGTCCTCTTGTGTACGGATTTCCCGGCCGGGCAAACAATTCTCTAGTGGGCGCCTGCTCGAAAACTTTTCCGGCATACATCACAAGCAAGTGGTCCGTCATGCCCGCGACCACTCCCAAATCATGTGTAATCAGAATCACACTGGTGCCGGTCTCGTGCTTGAGTTTCTTGATTAGTTCCAGGATCTGCGCCTGAATAGTAACGTCGAGAGCAGTGGTAGGCTCGTCCGCTATGAGCAATTCAGGTTCACAGGAAAGAGCCATCGCAATCATCACTCTCTGGCGCATACCCCCGGAGAACTCGTGTGGGTAACTGTCTACGCGGGCAGGCGCATCGGGGATGCCAACTGTGTCGAGCATCTTTATGGCGTGCTCACGTGCTTTTTCATTGGAGTAGCCGAGATGAAGCTGCGTAATCTCCGTCAATTGCCGCGAGATCTTCATGAACGGATTAAGCGACGTCATCGGGTCCTGGAAGATCATGGCTATCCGGCGGCCGCGTATCTTACGCACTTCGCTCTCGGGTAAGAGCTGAATGTCCTGACCATTGAAAATCACTTCACCCGACACAATCTTGCCGGGCGGATTGGGGATGAGACGAATAATGGAGAGATTCGTAACAGATTTTCCCGAACCCGATTCACCCACAATGCCCAACGTTTCGCCACGCTGCAGGACAAAGCTAATGCCGTCGACGGCCTTGACCGTTCCGTCCTCTGTCTCGAAATAAGTCCGCAGATCTCTGACTTCCAGCAGGTTACCCTTGTTTGATTTCACAATCTCAGAACTTCCTCATTTGTGGATCGAGCGCGTCGCGCAAACCGTCACCTAGAAAATTCAATGAGAAGAGCGTCAGCGCCATAGTGATCCCCGGGAAAATCAGTTGCCAGGGAAAGATCGCAATATTTTGAATCCCATCTGAAGCCAGGCTGCCCCACGAAGCCAACGGAGGTTGCACGCCGAAACCCAGGAAAGAGAGGAAGGCCTCGGTAAGCATCACAGTAGGAATTGTCAATGTCGCGTAAACAATCACGGGTCCCAGCGTGTTGGGCACCAAATGACGAAAGATAATCCGTGGAGTTGACACGCCTGTGGCCCTCGCAGCAAGTACAAATTCCTGGTTCTTTAGCGATAACACCTGGCCTCGCACTATTCGGGCCATCGTCAACCACGATACGGAACCAAGAGCCACGAAAAGAAGAACCAGTTGGCCTCTTGCCGTCTGGCTGCGAAACATCGACAGCAGCACAATAACGATAATTACGTAGGGCAGCGAATAGAGGACGTCCACCAGGCGCATTAGCACGTTGTCAACTCGTCCGCCGAGGTAACCTGCTACCGCTCCGTAGCTGACGCCGATAATGAGCGATACAAGCGTGGAAATAATTCCAACCATCAAAGAGATCTGTCCACCCTGCAGCACTCGGGCCAAGAGATCGCGGCCCTGATTATCGGTGCCCATGGGATGTTTCCAGGAAAATGCCCCATTTGGCGACGTGAAAGGCGGGAACGATTTAAGGAGTCCCACCTCGGTGGGAATGTAATCCGGTGTGTATCCAGTGGCTTTATGAATGATGAATGGGCCAAGAATCGATGCGAGGGTGACGAGTATGACGACAATCATGCCAAAGACGGCAAGCCGGTTTTTCAGCAAGCGCCGCCAGGCATCGCGCCCAAGCGAACTTCCGGAGACTATTTCGCCACGTTCAGCGAAGCGCACATCAGCCTCACCGACGGCAAGTTCCGGACTCGTGTGAATGATATCGCCTTCACGCAAACCTACGGGCGTTGTGGACGGCGTACCAAGCGGCGTATAAGCCGGCTCGGCCTGAGTTCTACTATGAGTTGTCTGTTTGTCTTCTTCCACCCTTTCTCGCCCTACATCAAGATCAATAACGTATGCGCGGATCTAGATAGGCATAAGCAATGTCAACAAGCAGGTTCATCACCAGCAAGGTGATGGCTATAAAAGCGACGATACCTATGATGAGGGGCTCGTCACGGTTTAGCGATGCCTGAATGAAATAGTTGCCCAATCCCGGTAAAGCAAAAATCCGCTCGACTACGACCGTGCCGGTGAGCAGAAACGCCAAAGCTGGGCCTGTGTAGGACACGACCGGCAACAGCCCGCCGCGAAGACCGTGACGCACTACCACATCCTTCTCGCTTAAACCCTTGGACCGCGCCGTCCGGATGTAATCTGAACGCAGCACCTCCAGCATCCCCGCACGTGTCAAACGGGCGATATAAGCCATGTAGATTGCCGACAGCGTCAACACCGGCAGAATGAGATTTCGGCTCGGGAACCCTGCCCAGCGTGAAGGCGGCAGCCAATAGAGGGTAAGAGAAAAGATGAGAACAAGGATCGGTCCCAGTACGAAGTTTGGCACCGAGATGCCAACCATTGCCAGGGCCATTGAAGCGTAATCCCACTTTGAGTTCTGCTTAAGCGCCGCAATTGAACCGACTGATATACCAACCACTAGCGCAAGCAAATAAGCCAGAATACCAATAGTCGCTGAGACCGGCAGCGAGCGGGCAATGATAGCGTTC
>Ga0209341_10000324_pt1 | contig 49121 bp, 61 predicted proteins | sample RifCSP13_2_FD_184020 | JGI IMG/M metagenome (GOLD analysis project Ga0209341, IMG submission 184020) | Soil microbial communities from Rifle, Colorado - Rifle CSP2_sed 13_2 (SPAdes) (version 2) | ecosystem: Environmental > Terrestrial > Deep subsurface > Rock core/Sediment | place: Rifle...
CAGCTTCGCCCGCCGGCTCGAGACGATCGCCAACGGGATCGCCAAGGATCAGTACCCGCCCAACGGCCTCGAGAACGGGGCTTGTCGATACTGCCCGGTCCGTCATGCCTGCCAGCCCTATGAGGAGTCGCTCGATGGGTAAGCCACTCGAAGCCTATGATGAGGAGCCCGCCGTGCCCGCAAAGACGAAACCCACGCCAGCCGTTACCGAGGAGTCGGGCAACGGCATCCCAGCCGAGCCGGAGATCACGTACGAGGAATACGAACTTCGCCGGAAGGAGCTGGTCGAGCGATTGCCGGAGGTCGGGGCTCGACCCAAGAACCTCGTCGCCAAGCTCGCCCTCATCACCGGCCTCGTCGGCCAGATCCGAAAGTCCGGCGAGAACACCTTCCATCATTACCGATACGCCAAGGAGAGCGACCTCGTCGAGGCCATCCGGCCCCTGCTGAGCGAGCTCGGGATCTGGGTCTGGTGGTCGCTCTTTGCCGACCCAGAGAAGGGCATCAAGCACCACGAACGCCTGAGCCAGACGAAGAAGGACCGCGATGGCAACATCACCGGAGAGGCGAACACGCTAACCGCCGTGGCTGCTCACTTCAAGTTCATCGACGGCGACACGAAGGAAGAAACCGAGCCGCAGCTGATGATGGGCTACGGCGACGACAACAGCGACAAGGGTCTCTACAAGGCGCTCACCGGCATGGAGAAGTACTTCCTGTTCAAGACGTTCCTCGTGTCGACGGGGGACGATCCCGAAGGCGACACCCGGGCAGACGCACGAGCCGCCCGACGCGAGGGCCCTCCCGAGGTTCGCCGTTCGAGCTCGCAGGGTGGACGCTCACAGCCACAACGTGGTGGCCGCCAGCAGGAGGCCTCGTCGCCGCAAGTGCGCCAGCTCGGCGAGCTGCTCCGCAAGGCCGGTCTCGCGAAGAGCTCCATCAAGACGCTTGAGTACTTCACAGAACAGCTCGGTCGTCCGTTCCCTGTCGAGGACGGGGACCCGGCGACGACACTGCAGACAGCCCTGAGAACCATCAAGCCCGAGGAGATGGGCAAGCTGATCGCCAGCCTCCGGGCAAGTCAGGAGGAGGAACAGCCAGCGGCCGTAGAGGAGGCTCAAGATGTCGTCGGTGACAGCCCTGCTGGCGAAGACGTCGAAGCAGCTGGACCAGCAGCGACGGAAGTTGTCTCGGACGAAGAAGAGGACGCCGGCCCCATCGCCTGAATGCTGGATCTGCGGTAAGCCGGCCATCGAAGGAGAGGGCCCGACGGCGCCATGTTGGGCCTGCCTCTATCGGATCGTCGACGGCGTCAAGGACCCCGGTGTGCTCTCCGAGATGGAGCGCGTGCTCCTTCTGGAGGCACATGGTGAGACCGTCATCCTTGCCCGATACCGAGGCGTGTTGAGCTGGGTCCGCAGACCCGGCCGTTGATGTAGCATCGACCCGGACACGACAGAAACGGCGGGCGCCATCCGAAAGGCCACACCGCCGTTTCTCAAGTCCCCTGAGCAGGACGGTATCCATGGTAGACGTTGCCACCGCAACTATGCAAGTCTCCCCCGGGCTCGAACAGGCCGCCGAGGTCTACGCGGCCACCTTCGCCGGCCGGCGGGACGCCTACAGTTTCTGGAATGGCGAACACTGGCAGGCGGTGCGCAAGCCCCTGACGTCGAAGGTCGTCCTCGATGCCTTCCTGTCCGGGGTCCCGATCAGTGCCTACGTCCTGACCTCGAAGTCGACGACGCACATCGCCGCGCTGGACATCGATCGAGATGATGGCTACGAGCTCGGTCTCAGGTTCGGGGAGAAGCTCTCAGGCCTCGGCGGCATCGGGTACATCGAACGCTCGGCGAGGGGCTGCCACTTCTGGATCCTGATCGACCAACAGCTTCCAGCCGTACTCGTACGTCGGGCGCTCAGGGCCCTCGTTCACGAGGCCGGATTGCCTGACGACAAGAAGATCGAGCTCCGCCCGGGAAGTGATCGCCTCAACGACGAGGACTCCCTCGGGCACTGCATCCGAATGCCGACCATGCCCCACCAGAGGACCCACAAACGGTACCGCCTCATCGCTACGACGGGAGAGATCCTACCCGGCAAGCTGACGGAGATGATGCTTGAGATTGAGTCCTGTCCTTCGGCCATCATCAGGGATGCAGCCGAGAGGGCGCCGCTCCCGCCGCTCACCAACAGCCCCAAGGATCTGCGCTTCCCGCACGGCGACCCACCGGCCTCCGACAGCGTCTCGGACATCCTGCGCGACCTGTGGGGTGTTCCCAATGCCCGTCCGGGGATCGCCGTCAAGTGCCCAGCCCATGACGACCGCCATCCGAGCCTGTCGATCGCCAAAGACGACCAACGGGTGTGGTGCAAGTCGGGCTCCTGCATCCTGTCAGGCAGTGGCGGCGAACAGGGCCTCGGAGCCTATCAGCTCACACAGCTGGCGCCCAAGCGATGACCGGGCGCCATCCATTCCTCATCGTCGACACCTGCTACTGGCACCATGAATGGGAGATATGTGGCGTCTGCGGAAGGATGGATAAGCCGGACGAGCCAGAGCTGACGCTCCACGATCACCATGATGAGGCGATCGAAAAGGCACGGCAGGAGGCCCATCCAGAACACCCGGCGGAGATCGCCATGCAGGAGGGCGCCCCGGTCGAGTGGCTGCCCGGGGTCGGCTGGGTCGTGAAGTGAGCAGTGTCCCGTGGGTCCGCTACCCGAAGCTCCAGTTCTTCAAGAACGGCTCGACATGGCGGGTACGACACGAGGACGTTAGTTGGCCGATCACGCTCTACGCTCGCGACATCTACTACGGCACCGGGCGCCTGCTGGCCACGCTGACGATCGACCGTCAGGACGCGGGCTCAGATAAGCCGACACGCATCCTGACGGGCAACGTCGACATGCTCACTGCCATCCAGCGGACCCGCTTCGCCGAAGAGGCCTCGAAGAGATTGTCGAGGACGAACGGTGCGACAGGTGACTTCGCCGTCCCGATCACGGCCATGATCGACGCCATGCTCGAGCGGCTACAGGAGTCGAAGTACGAGATCGACTCCGTCTGGCTGGGCGACGTCGAGGTCCCCAAGGACCTGACTCCGAAGTACGTCGTCTGGCCGATCGTCCCTGTCGCACGCCCGGGCATGCTTGTGGCGGCATCTGGCTCAGGGAAGTCGACGCTGGCGGCCATGATCGGCCTATCGGTGATCACTGGCGAAGAGATCCTGCCGGGCATCGAACCCCGGATACCGGGGCCCGTGATCTACATCGGACAGGAAGAGGACGAGGCACAGATGCGCGTGCGCGTCGAGATGATGATGCGTGGCCATGAGATCAAGGCCGACCTTCACCGCTACCTGTTCATGAAGTTGCGTGGTGGCTCGCTCATCGACTCGGCCGAACTGATCGCCGAGAGGGCAGCTGAGATCAAGGCCTCGCTCGTCATCATCGACTCCGCTCAGGCGACGTGGGGCACCGAGGGCGATGCCGTGCGCGACTACGCGACGCGTTGGTTCAATGCTGTCGACATGCTCGGGGTCCCGACGCTCATCGTCGAGCATCCGAACCTCTTCGGGACCAAGAAGGACGACGGAGCTGGCTTCGCGGCAGGGACGTCAGTCAAGCGTGACCGTGCCGGTCACGTCTGGGGCGTCAAGAGCATCGAGATCCCAGCCGCCGAGGGTATGCCCTATCGCTACCACGTGACGCTCAAGGATGCCAAGCGCAACTACGTGGCCCGCCAGCCGGACATCATCTACGAGATCCTGATCCACGGGCATCAGTGGGCCCGCTTCCAGCCGGCCGAGGTCCTGACCGCCGAGTCAATCGTCGACCCCTCCCGACTCTTCGCTGCTCTGGCCTCGATCATGCGCGCTCCGGACGAGGAACATGAAGAGGGCTGGACAGCAGCCGAGCTCGCGGCACGCATGAAGGCGAAGGACGATCGACGGATCAGGGGTGAGCTCGGACTTGACCTCTGGCGTCAGGCGTCATGGGATCCAGACCTCGAAGTCAAGGCTCGGAAGGTGGCTGGCTCAGGCACCAAGGGTGACCCGGCTCGGTATCTCCTCGAGTCTCGGCCGAAGATGGATCTCCTCTTCCCGACTGAGGAAGTCGAAGGCCTGCTCAACTGATGGCGAAGGCCACGACCTGTTCTCGCCCGGGGTGCGACCACGAGATCGACCGCGATTGGTACGCCTGCAGACCATGCGCTGTGGCGCACATCCGAGAGATCCCACCCTATCTGGATCCCTGCCTCGAGTATGTCCGAGGGCCGTACTGGCCTCTCATGAAGACGTGCTCCGAGTGCGGTTTCGACTCTGCTCGCCATCCCGGCAAGGGAACGATCGCCACCATGGTTTGGGTTCGGTAGGGTGGTTTCGTGCTCAGGTCCCCTAATCGATAGACCTCTATCAGGGGACGGAGTCAGGGGATGCTCGCGAGGCGCTCCCGCTACGCGCCCGCTGAGCATACCCGACCCTGTCAAGGGGTCATATCAAGCTCGACAAAATGAGGGGACATTAGGGGACGGATGGTTTGTCCCCTCATTCACGCTCAGTCGACGGATAGCTTGTCCCCTCATTCGACGAAAGACGTTGGATAGACCTATGTCTCTGGATTGGGGGACGACAGGGGACGGCCGTTTGTCCCCTCATCTGGAGCGTGACAGCGTGTCACATCGGGTGGTACGCTGAAGTATGAGCAGGAAGGACCGGGTACCACCTGAGCTAGCGATTGAAGTCCTGAAGGCGGATGGTGGCTGCGTCGCCCCGCAGATCGATCCATCCGAGCTCGGGAGGTGCTGGGGCCGCATCACCCTCGATCACATCAAGGCCAAGCAGAGGCTGGGCAAACGAGCCGAGCCGAGGAGCGACCGATTGGTCAGCCTCTGCCTTGGCCATACCGAGACCGGCATGAAGGCCGGCCACCAGTGGAACACGGCGCACCGACCGGAGCTCCGTGAGTGGATCGCCAAGCGAGAGGAGTCGAAGTGGACGTCCAGACCGTAGCCATGGATCAGGAGGCAGCAGCCAAGGCGTTCCGTGAGTACCGCGCAGCCTTCATGGCCGACCGCAACCGCATCGACGGCGAGCTGATGCGCGGCTACAAGGCGCTCGCCGAGGGCAAGGTGCTCATCAGCCTGACGGAGGCCATCCGAACGGGCGGGCTCGATGATGTCGGTCGCCCCCGGTTGGCCATCGCACGTGCCGATGAAGCCCAGATCGAGATGGGGATCGAGGCTGATGGCAGCCTCACGTACACGCCCGTCTGGTGGGGCAACGTCCGGTCGGCCGACCGGAAGTTCGACTTCCCGGCCGACACCGTCGCCCGCCCTCCGAGGCTGGTCACCAACGAGTGGCAAGAGGCGTGGGCTGGTCGCTGGGGCGCACAGCTGCCGTTCATCCCGCCGAAGTTCAGGCCTCCACTCATGCTGACCAACTATCACCTGCTCTGGGAGGCCGAATGGCGACGTGTCCGAGGCTCACAGCGCAAGGACCCGATGCTCCTTCGTCGTATCGGGGGCGATCTGTTCGCCGTCGTCGCCGCATGGGACCTGACCGAGATCGAGAAGCTGGTACTCGCCCGATGAGCAGGACTATGGCCAGCCTTCGACGAGAGATCATCGGCGACTCTGTCTATCGAGCCCGACTGCTCACCAAGCTCATCGCGCTCATTCGTGAGGACGAGAGACGAAAGGTGCTTGATGGCCTTGACCGAGCGTCTGCTCGGAAGGACCAATGAGGGTCCTGCTGACCGGCATCGCGGGCTTCATCGGCTCCCACGTTGCCGAGCACATCGCCATCAACCGCCCGGATTGGGAGGTTGTCGGTCTCGCGAGCTTCAGGCACCGTGGCGATCCCCTGCGACTCGACTCCGTACCTGCACGCTTCGAGATCCACCACGCCGATCTAGCAAGCCCGCTCTCGCCCCGCCTGATCGATCGCATCGGGCCCATCGACCTGATCATCAACATGGCCAGCGAGAGCCACGTCGATCGCTCTATCGAGGATCCCGTGCCGTTCATCGAGAACAACGTCAGTCTCATGCTGACGATGCTCGAATACGCTCGGATCGTGAGGCCGAGGATGTTCATCCAGATCTCGACGGACGAGGTCTATGGGCCAGCGCACGACGATGAGCTCCATGCCGAATGGTCGACGATCCTGCCATCGAACCCGTACTCGGCCAGCAAGGCGGCGCAGGAGGCGATCGCCTTCAGCTACTGGCGGACCTATGGCGTCCCCGTCGTGATCACGAACTCGATGAACAACTTCGGGGAACGTCAGGATGCCGAGAAGATGATCCCGATGTGCATCTCTCGCATCGCCCGAGGTCAGAGGGTGACCATCCACGGCTCCCCGGGGCGGATCGGCAGTCGCTTCTACCTTCATGCCCGAAACCACGCAGACGCGCTCGTCTTCCTGTCTGAGTTCAGGCCGGACATCATGAGTGGCGGAAGCGGACGGCCCATCAGGGTCAACATCGTCGGCGAGCAGGAGGTCGACAATCTCGAGCTGGCCAAGAAGATCGCCCTCATCATCGGCAAGCCACTGGAGTACGAGCTCGAGGACTTCCACAAGACGAGGCCCGGTCATGATCGTCGGTACGCACTCGATGGTGGACTGATGGCGACGTTCGGCTGGAGCCCTCCGCTCTCCCTCGATGAGTCTCTCGAGCGTACTGTGCGCTGGACGCTCGACCACCCGGAGTGGATGCGATGAAGGTCTACGTCCTCTTCCATGCGGACATCGAGGACGACCGCTACGTGCGCGGCGTCTATGCCACGGAGGCGCTCGCCGAGGAGGCGCTCGTCTGGGACGAATACACCGAGTACGACGGGCGTGGTTCGTGGCGGTACCACAGCACGTACTGCTGTGGCGTCGACGAGACGGAGCTCCTTGATCACGTCGTGCTGCCATTCCACGGGCCAGAGCAAGTTGAGCGCGACGAGGGCAGGGGTTGGCTCTTCTCACAAGCGATCGCCGATGAGATCATGTCGCACCTGTTCGAAGAAGGCCCCATCAGGGTCATGCTCGTCGACTCCATGTCCGCTCTGCCGCCAGACCAGTGAATGTCGGCATCGTCGGCGGGCAACAGGTCGGCGTCTGCTGGTGCGCCCCGAAGAACTTGGAGTGGATACGTTCAGCCGAAGGACTCCGGCATCGAGAGACGTGTGAGGCCCTGCGGGCCGTGAACAGAATGCGCGCCATCATCGGGCAGCTGCTCATCAAGCACGACGAGCTGAAGGTCTACTCTGGCGGCGCCAAGGGGGCAGATGCGATGGCAGCGACGATCTGCCACGAGCTCGGGGTGGTCTGCGAGGAGATCAAGCCGGCGTCCGGGCCAGAGCCGTTCTGGTTTCGGGCCAAGGTTCGCAATCAGAAGATCGTCGACCACTCCGAGATGCTGATCGCGATCTTCGCCCCGGGGCCACGCAGCCCGGGCACGAGCGATACCGTCCAACGGGCCCTCCAGAAGGGTATCCCAGTCCACGTGTACGACAACGGAAGGTGGCTCGATCGATGAAGTTCATCGTGCTTTGGCTCGGCGTCGCCGCTGCGGTCCTACTAGCCGTCGGTGGTGTCGCCCTCGTGATCGCCGGCGTCCAGTTCATCGCTGCCCAGCCCGGTCTCTGGTGGATCCCGGCCATCATCTTCGGGACGGCGCTGATCGCGACCGTTGTGACGGCGATTGACTACTTGTCTGAGAAGCGCCCGCCGAAGGCGCCCAAGCCATGAACCCGTGGTACCGCATCCGACGCTGGCTGCATCGCCATGGGCGCCATCGCCTCTGCCGTAAGGTCCTTGTGCCAGACAAGATCTCCTACGATCAAGAGTGGCTCCCTGCCGGTATTGACCCCGATACAGGCGAGAGGGTGCTGATTGACGTGACCTCGTGGTCGGGTCGTCCCATCTCATGGAAGACGATCCACGAATGAGGCGCTTCAATCTCGTCAGGAAGGAAGACAAGACCGGCGTCAGCGGAACGGGCATCGTGGCCGAGGGCGTCCTGTTCAGCACGGGCAAAGTCGTCATCGCGTGGATCACGACCTATCGCAGCATCGCGGTCTATGACTCCCTTGCCGAGCTCATCGCGATCCATGGTCACGAGGGGACGACGGCCGTGTTCTGGGTCGACCAGTGAGGTGGGACGCCGTCATCCCGGGCCAACCGGTAAGCCTGAATGACAGCATCAGGATGGGCAAGCTCGGCGTCCAGCGCAAGGGACGACCGGTGCTCAACGTCGATGGTAGCCAGAAGGTCATCACGCGACCCGTCAAGACCGAACAGGCAAAGCGGTATCAGGCAGACGCTCAGCTCATCCTGCAGGCGGCCAAGCCTTCCCACTTCAGCCCAACCGGGCAACTCCGCGTCACCTTCGACATCGAGCTCGACCACGACATGGACAGCGACAACATCGTCAAGCCACTGTGCGACGCCCTGAAGCGGGCGATCGTCTACGACGACATCCACTTCCTGCCGTGCGTCAGGTCCAAGAAGGCCGTGCGTGGCACACGGCTGCCGTTCGTCCTGATGACCATCGAAGAGGTTGAAGATGTCTGATGATCTCGACACCCGCGCGTATCAGGGTCCAGATGGGCTGGTTGTGCCATGGCGCGTCGGATACCGACCCCACCAAGGCCCATCCAAGCACGACGCAGAGATCATCGAACTGCAGACGCCCGAGCAGTTCGCCGCCTTGCCTGACGGCACGGTGCTGATCTCGATCTTTGGAGAGGAGAAGACGAAGGGCGTCGACTTGATTGACCTCGACACGCGCATGGGTCGCCTCGCATGGGGGCTCCCAGACAGGAGGGTCTGATGCCTGACCCAAGGTTCGTACCCGTGGATCTGACCATGCTGCAGGACGAAGGCGTCCTGATGGCGGCCAACGAAGCATTCTTCTGGCCGCTTGGGTTGGCGTTGACGTGGAGCTACGACTCCGACACCGGTCAGGCAAGCGATCTTCACGTTCGCCAGTGGGAGTTCGACGATGGCCACCTTGAGAGGATCGATCTTGATCCCGGGGACCCAGTCGGGGCCGAACGCCGTGGGCGCTTCCAGAGCTGGCGAGGGGCACGACACATGGTCGATGCCTGATCCAACCGTCGTCATCGCTGGCAGCCGAGCGCTCCCGCAAGGGCAGGCAGCCCGCCTCCTGATCCGCTTCCTCGCCGCGCTGCCCGGTGGATCCCTGATCCTGATGCGCAGGGGCCTGTTCACATCACCCGGACACTTCGAGGCGCAAGTCGAGCACGTCATCGATCTGATCGGCCTTCGGCTCGAATGGTGCCAGCCTCAGCCCGGTGGCCGGCAGGAAGTCTTCGCCCGCGACCGTGAGATGGTCGAGCGAGCGGATCTCGTGCTGACCTTCATCAACGCCCACCAGATCGGAGACGAGGAGTCGGGCACCGTGGCTCTCGCCGACAAGGCCATGCTGGCCGACAAGATCGTCTACACATACGCCCTCAAGGAGGCCGGCGACGAGGTTCTCGTCGAGCGCGTCGGGGAGTGGGATCCAGAAGCTCGCTGGGAGCAACTTGTCCCATCCGTGTAGGATGCCCGGGTGGCGATCGACATTCCGTTCCCGCCAGCCGCCCTGCAGGAGACGTTGTACTGGGGCAGGTTCTTCGCTGATGAGTGGCGTAGAGACCCGCCCCCGCAGATGATGCACTCAGCGAGCCTGACGGATGACGGCACACCGCAATGGACGTCTGCCTTCGCCGGCTGGATCTCGAATGCGCCCGGGGAAGAGGAGCGCCATCGAACGACCGCCGTCATGCGGCGCCTTCGGCGTATCGCGCCCCGTGAGTTCGAGGTCCTCTGGCGGACACTGCTCCTCGGAGAGACGATCGAGCAGACCACGGACTGGCTCAACGAGCGAGCCAAGCGTAACGACATCCCGCTCCCGAATGGCCGGGAGGTTCACTATCGACTCAAGGACACCGTCGCCCTGATGATGGCAGGAGTCGGGTTCGCGCAGGCCTATTGGTAAGCCGTGCCCCCCGATCGCAGACGGTGGGTTGTCGCCGTCTGGACCGGCTGCATCACCTTGGGACTGATCCTTGGGTCGGTCATAGGCGCCCAGATTGAGCCTCAGGAGCCTGCGGGGCCCACCATACCGCCCTCTGCTCCCGCCACGAGCTCGGCGCCGCCGTCCCCATCACCGAGCCCCACCGTGGCTGTGGTTCGCCCAGAAGACCATCCAGAGACAATCGCCGAGCTCGAACGCCATACGGTGATCGAGCCGAAGGCGGAGAGGAGGCCGAAGCGCCAGCCTCCGCCCGAGATGTATCCGATCCCAGCCGGGGCATACAGGCCATGGCGGACCTTCAGCGCCAATGTGGAAGCTGCTCGGCGCTATGCGCTCGCCCGCCTCGAGAGCGTCCAGTTCAACTGCCTCGATCGACTCTTCACCCGCGAGTCGGGCTGGCGGGTCCATGCGAGGAACAAGAGCTCCGGGGCGTACGGGATCCCTCAGGCCTTACCCGGCAGGAAGATGGCTTGGGCTGGCGACGACTGGCGGGACAACGCCACGACACAGGTGAGGTGGGGCATCCACTACGTGAACGTCCGCTACGGGTCGGCGTGCAGCGCCCTCCAGCACGCCTATCGAACGGGGTGGTACTGACCGCATACGAAAGGCGGGCCCCGGGAGGCCCGCCCTTCATGCCCGATGGAGGCCTAACCTCAAGGTGTCGAAGAGGACACCCTCTGGACAGTGTTGTGGACACCCATCGAGATCTGGGCGATGCCGTACCACGCGAGGAAGGCGGCAAAGGCGCCCTGAACGCTGATCGTTTCGGTTCCGCCAAGCTGCGTCAGCGTTGAGCCGTAGGCTCCGATGACGAGCAGGGCCGAGAGGACGAAGGCCACGATCGGCTCACGCGATGCATCGATCCATGCCCCAAGTCCGCCGAGCTTCTTGAGGATCCCGATGATCCCCGTGATGAGCGCAGCCCCGACGGTGGCACCAGCCGCCGTGAGGATCAGCGCCAGATTGATCGTGTCGAGATCGGTGGGCATATCTCTCCTTCCCTAGTTGTCTTCGGCCGCAGGGAGATCCTCGGCCGGTTCGGGCGTGTCTTCGATGCCGCCGGTAGCGTCCGGTACAGCATCCGGATCGTCGTCGATCTCGTCGATCTCGTCGACCGGCTTGAGCGGGTCGGTCATGTTACCTCCTAGCCCGGTGGTCGCTTGTTGATGAATGTCGTCCTGTAGCTCAGCCGCTCGAAGCCGTCCCGCAGATCAGGGCCCCGGAGCCGAGAGTGCGGCGGGATCCTCGGCCGGCTGTCGCTGCCGAAGTCGGGGTCGGTCACGATGAACACGTCCGGGTCGGCCGATCTATCGATCGCCCAAGCCACAACGCTGTGCCCCGAGATGTACGTGTCGCTTCGTCCTCGGGCAGGAACGGTCCGGCTGTAGCTCCGACGACCGATCTTCGGGATGTCCCCATACCAGATCGCAAGCGCGCAAGGATGGCCCTTGTCGAGCTGGTCCTTGACTCCCTCCCAATCGAGTGCCGCATAGACGGCCGGGATGCCCCGAGCCCTGAGCTCGAGCGACATGCAGAAGTTGTCCCATCCATGAGGGACGCCATTGACCACGGAACCGCAAACCGTGCCGGGGGTCGCGTTGCGATGACGAGTCCGCATCGACTTCCCAAGCGCAGACAGGTTGAGGATGACCTTGCCGGTGTAGCGCTGGATGATGCTGGCCGTTGAACACACGGCGCAACCGAGATACTGCCCTCCGACGATCGGCGGGTTCCGCTTGAACTCCGAGTAGACCGGATACGGGTCAGCCATTGGCCCTCCTCTCGGGCACCATCCTAACGTGCGTGTCTAGCCGACGAGCCGATAAGCGACCGCAGCAGGGACGTAGATGTTGGCGGGGCTGCCGGTTTTGGTCCCGATCACTTGAAGCTGCTTATAGGTCGCAGCGGAGAAAATGTCGTCAATCTCAACGGCCTTCGGAGTCCATGTTGAGGCTGAGTCGGCCGACGTGTTGAAGGACGCGACCGTCGTCGGTGAGTTGCCGGCCGTGTACTTCTTCAGTTCGATCGTCCAGTAGTTCGAGCCATCGTTCGTCCCGCTCACGAAGATCGTCGAGTAGAACGTTTCCAACCACAGGTCGGTCGCGCCCCAAGGCGTCATCCGTCCACTCGTGGTCGCGGAGACGGAGAGCGGCATGAGGTTGTCCGTGACCCCGAAGTCAGTCCGATAGAACGTCGTGCTCAGCCATCGCGTGCCGTTATATCGATACTCGAGGTCGCGATCGGTGCGATAGCAGAAGTCGCCACTGGCGGGCGAGCCCGGGAAGGCACTGCCGACTGTGTATGCGAAGCCCCCGAAAAGATGTGCCTCATCCCACTCTGGATCGCTGATCGGGCCCGGGCTCGGGGTGGCATGACTAATCGGCATCAGTTCTCCCTACACATCGAGCGTGCGTGCAGTCGCGTAGAGCCAGTCGACAGAGTTGGGCGCCGTGGTCATCACGAACTCTCCGGCCTCTTGATCGCCCTCGGTCCAGTCGATGTCGAGGCGCTGGATGAGCCCTGACTTGAAGATCGACAGCGTGCCCGAGATGTACCCGAAGGGGATCGAGAATGTCGTCGTCGTGTCGTCCGTAGCCGGAGTCGGGGTGCCCTGATAGAAGGCCCCGTACGAGGTCTCGGTATCGGCGTCGGTGACGACCTGCAGATTGATCGCGGCGACCTCAGGCTCGCGCTTGCGGAGGTACTTCCAGAGCAGGAACGGGTCCTCGTTTCGGAGGTCGAACATGCCCCTGAACTCGACGTGGGCCTTCCCGTTCTTGGCTCCTGAGGGGAAAGAGATCTTGAGCGCCCGGAGGGGCAGGAACTTGTTGAACGGGGTGACGCCCCCATCTTCGCTGAAGGCCCACAACTGGATCGGTAGGATGTCACCCGGGTAGAGATGCCTCGGCACTCCGGCGATCGAGGGCACGTCCTTCGTGTGCCACATGAAGCTGTATGCCCACTGCGGGAAGCGCAGGCCGCGCGGCCCCTCGCCGACGACTGAGCCCGGGCCAGATGGACTGCCCGGGTCGCCAGCAGCATTGCCGAAGACGATGACGTTCGCCCGCTGGTCGACGGTCGCCTGCGTCTTGAAGTTGGTCTCGTTGAAGTGCGTTTCTGCTCGCTGCCAGCGGTCGTGGATGTCCTCGAGGTCGGTATCCGTAGCCCGCTTGAAGACCGTCGTCCCATCGGCCGCGAAGGGCGACCCGCCCCAGACGAAGGCATCGGTCACGAACTCGCTCCCGTCCTCGTCCGCGTTCAGCTCTCGGAAGCCCCAGTAGGCACCCTCGAAGCCACCAGAACCGACGATCGGGGCATGGTTCGGCTTGTCACTGAAACCCCATGGAGCCTCGACATCTTGGATCGCGTGATAGTGGAACGCATCGTCAGGGCCGATGTAATAGATCGCGCCAGAGAGGTACGAGGACAGGCTCTCAGGGAGGAAACGGAGCTTCGAGCCCTGCTCTGGCCATGCCCAGCCCTTCGTTCCCTGACCGGTGATGACGTCGATCACATCGTCGATCTTCGTCGTCAGATCGAAGCCAGAGGGCATATCGAAGTACGTCGTGAGCGCTGTCCTGATGATCGCCCCATCCATCGTGCTCGAAGTGATGTTCGGGGGCGCATTGAGGTAGTCGGTCGTCCGCCTGAAGATGCGTTTGTCGAGCAGGATGTTGTTGTCGACAGCGTAGACGACGAACGATCGGACCTGCGTCTCATCCTTCCCGTCCCCAGCTGGGAAGAAGCTCGAGCGTCCGACGCGCAGCACGTATCCAGCCCACATTGCCTGCCCGTCGATCTTGAGCTTGAGCCTCGACCCTGTCACGAATGAGAGCTCTCGATCGGGATCTCGGAAGGTGACCTTTGCCATGGCCGGCATGGCGCCAGAGCTGACCTCGAACTCGGCCATCTTGATCACGGCGTGGCTGGCAAGATCGACTGTCGCCCCGCCCTTGGGTGTGACGAGAACCTCGACGTCGCTACCCTCGAAGCTCATGCCTCACCGCCCGGGTCGATCAGGTAGCAGACCCTGATCGGCGTCCCTGCCGGGATCGTATCGTCCACGAAGACGATCTGGTCCGGCAGGACCTCTGTGTACTCGGTGCCGAGGCGCTGAAGATTGCCGTCACGCCAAACGGTTGAGCTATTCGCGACCATCGCACGCGATGTTCTCACGTAGACGCTGGCGATGATCTCGAGATCTTCGCAAACACGTCCCGAGATGACCGTTTCGCCCGGAATGATAGGCGTACATGGATCCCCTGTCGGCAGGATGGCCTCGATCAGGTCGAATGAGCGCGTCCCGCTACCAGCCGAACTCGCACCGCCTCGGACGAGGGCCCGCACGATCTCGCTGGCGGTCAGAGTGCCGAGTGCGAGTTGGGTTGGGTTCCAATCTGGCTCCGTCTCCGAGGCGAGCCAGACCTTCCCACGGATGATCTTCGTATCGAAGTCAGCCCGCACGGACACCCAGAAAGGGGTATCGTCGAGAGGCAACACGAACGTACCCCCGCCAGCAGCGAGCAGGATCTGCGTGATGCCATCCGGGCGTCCGTATCTCAGTGAGGTCGGGTTTGTGGGGCCGTCGGTGTACCAGATCAGCCCACGGCTGAAGGCTGAGTTGTAGATCCCACCCAAGATGTTCGTGACAGTGGTCGAGACCAACCAGCGGATCTCGACCCAGTCCTTGCCCGTCGCGTAGGCCGACGTGACGAGGATCATGTCCGTGATCTGAGAACCACCCGTGGTCGAAAGTAGACCCTTGTCGCCATCGACTGACTCGGTAGTCGTCCCGGATACCGCCGTCTTCGACCACGCGTTACCAGATGAAGCCGTGCCCCAACCACTCCCAACAGTTCGATCGAAGTTGTCGATCACGACGGCCGGGTCGGTCGGTTCGTCACAACCGGGACATGGCTTGTCTTCATAGTCGAAGTCGATGTAGTCGAACTCGGCGCTGAACCCGGTCAGGTTCGTATTGCCGCTTATCTGGCACTGGATCATCGCCGTGGTCTCTACGTCGTCAGTGACCTCAACGTCCCATAGAGCTGGCTCGATGTCCGTCGCTGGCCATGTCTTTGCCCGCATTGCGCCCGCCTCGACGCTGATCTTCAGGAAGAAGGGATCGGAGAAGTCGTGCCCGGAGTCTTGGGCGCCACTCCCGAAGTTGCCAATCTCAATCTGCCCGAGGTCCTGATACACACTGACCTGCCCAGCGGTGTCCTGACCTGTTCGGACCGTGACGCTTGGAGAGTTAGAACCGTCGTAGGCAGGCCAGTTCTTGGCGTTGATGAGTAATGTAGCTTCGACCGGCAGGGGGAATGGGAGATCGAAGATGCGCTGCTGGATGGTGCCATTCGAGCCCGTGACTGTCAGCTTGCCGATCGTCCCGGTAACCGAGCTTGTGGCTCCCGAGACAGTGCCTGTGCCCCACGCCAGACCCGCGTCGCTCGTGCCCCAGCCGCTCGTGACCTCGCGGTAGAAGTTGTCGAAGCGGTCCTCTGAGCAGGCGTCGAGACCGGAGATATCGAGGTCATCGAGATAGGACGTGACCGTCCCAGAGATGGTCTTGTTGAAGCACTGGAACCTGAAACCGCCCTCGATTGGGTCATCACCCGGGCCATAGGCGCTGGAGAGCATCCAGCCCGACGGCTCTGGGTTGGAAGCTAGCCAGACATTGACACTCAGTTCGCCTGTCGGGTTGTCATAGAAGAGGTGGACCCGGTAATCCTCATTGGGCACCCAATCGAAAGCGAGCAAGCCAACGTCATCGTGGTCGATGTACCCATTCGGCTCGGAGAAGCCAAAGTTCGAGCCGGGCACGAGCGAGATAGTGCGGCTGGCAGTGAGATTGGCCCGCAGAAGGTCAAGATGGTAGACGGCATAACCGTCACTGCCACCATGCGTCCAGCCAGCCGCCCGGAACTGGAGCGTGATGTCAATGGAACCACTGGCGAGAGACTTGGCCAGATATCCGTATGGGGCACCGGACGACCACGCAACGATGCCCTCCAAGCCATTCGTTGACCATGCCCCGCCGCTGGTCACCAGCGTCCATGGAATGCCTGCGTCGCTCGTGCCCCAGCCTCCTGAGATCGTCCGTGTGAAGGTGTCGGTGATGCCGCACTCGCACTCCTCCCCCACGACCCTTGGGTCTGGGATCTCGACCGGTGGGACTGGCGGGATGCTCGGCAACCCCGGATACGGGAGCTTGTCGAAGAGGCTCCAGTCGGCGTCGTAGTCGTGGGAGAGCTTCAGCTCGTAGCGAACGTCGCACGGGGTCGGGAAGGTCATCCGCATCGACCTGATCGGGAGCACATCATCGAAGTCATGGTACGAGTTGATGAAGCGGACCTTCTGGCCGACGCGGAGACCATTGGCGTGCGTCACGCATTCGATCTTGACCCTGTCGTCCTTGCGTCCGCGCTTCGAGCTCGGTGAGCCATTCACCACAGCGTCCGCGATGCGGTTGATCGTCGACTGCTTGTAGACGTCGAAGGCGACGCGAGCGTCCTGCCAGAGATCATGGAGGGCGATCGAGGCCGCACTCTGCTCACGACTGAAGACGCCGTGATCGCGCCCCTTGCCGAACCCGAGCGCGAGGAAGTCGTTGACCATCAGATCGGCCGCGTGTTCGATCGTCGACTCCCGATAGCCACGCACCTCAGCCGGTCCTCCCCCCTCTCCGGGGCCGAGGTTCGAGAGGGCGAACGGGGCATCCTCGATGTCGACATCGGCATAGACCAGTCTTCGATCGGGATCGAGGTAGAAGATCGCGGCCGGCAACATGGCGATCGTCGCCATCGCCTGCCCCCAGTACATGCCAGCCTGCCATGGGTATGTCGGCTGCCCGTTCGTGGCTGTGATCTTGGCCACCTGATCGATCATCGAGCTCGTGTCGATGTCGTCGGCTGAGAGATCGAGCCAGTTGTCGACGAGGATCGCGATCGCCTCGTCGTCGTATGTTGGGTCGGTGAACGTCGGGCCCTCGACCGAGGCCGGGTTCGACTTCTTGTAGACCACCCGCTTGCTGAACAGGATGTTGATGTCAGCAACCTGCAGGACCCATTGCCGTTGGAGGTTGTCGGGATCATCGACCGGGAACCAGAAACGTCGACCTGCGGTCAGCATGTAGCCCGAGTAGATCGGCGGGCCGATACCCAGATCGACCCTGACTCGAGAGCCGGTGATGAACTCATCGGTCGTCTGGCCGATGTCACGAATGGTGATGAAGCTCGTGGCTGACGCGCCCTGTGCGACGGACTCGAGGTAGGTCTGCTTCCAGACCACGATCGAGGTGATGTCCCGGTCGCCGAGGAAGATACGGATGCACTGCGGTTGGCTGGAGGCCACGTCCGAAGTTGGGCCAAAGGCAGCTCCGATGCCCGAGGCGAGACCCGCGTTGACGCTCCAGTCGGTTGTCGTGAAGACCGTCGGACTGGGTGCTACCCCGGCCCCAGCTGCGAGCCCGGCACTCGGGGCTACGGATCGACCCGGCTGATACGCTGCCCCGGTCCCTGCCCCGACTCCAGCCCTTGGGGCCACGTTGATGCTCGCGTCGAGAGCTGACCCGGTCCCAGCGGCCAGCTCGGCTGGGGCGTTCGTCGAGACCCCCGTATCGACCGTGGCGTCGAATGCCGAACCTGTCCCAGACCCAGCTCCGGCTGGAGTCTCCACGGATGAAGCTGGACCGCCTGCGGCCCCAGATCCGGCCCCCACACCACCACTCGGGGCGAGGAGGATCGATGCCCCGCCGGCGCTACCGGTCCCAGCTGCTACTTCGGCATTCGCGTTGGTCGCCGAACCACCAGTGTTGACGGTCGCGTCGAATGCCCGCCCCTTCGCGTAGGTATCGAAATAGACGGGGTCAAAGAACTCCGGGTCATAGACCCCGGCCCCTGCGGTGTCGGCACTGGCGCCGATCGAGACCGATGGCTGGCGTGCGGTCCCCTTGGCGTACGTATCGAAGAGGTCTGGATCGAAGAGATCTGGATCGAAGAGCCCATCGCCTGCGGTCTCAGCACTGGCAGCGATCGAGACGGATGGGGCACCAGCTGAGCCAGCACCAGACGCCACCTCGGCGGCGGCATCGTGACCGGCCGAGGTCGTGGCGTCGAATGCGGCTCCGCCTCCAGAACCGACCCCGCCTGAGGTCCCAACATTCGAGCTTGGACCACCAGCTGAACCCGCCCCAGCCGCTGCGCCAGAGTTCGGCGCGAGCGATACCGATGCAGGTGAGGCTGTTCCAGCCCCGGTCGCCGCTTCGGCGTTCGCTGAAACGCCTGAAGAGACGCGGAGTCTGGTCATCCATGCGGACTTATAGGTCGTGAGCTCTGAAGTTGAGAGTGTTCCCGTGACGGTGGCGGCACCGCTCGACGTGCCACTCAGGGCTAGCGCCGCGCCACCATCGGCTGCGCCGTCGTTGCCTGTCGTTGTCGAGATGGCAGCGGCAGGCGCCTCGATGATGGTGTCGAAGGTCACCCCCGGCTGGCTGATGCTGGGGACCGTGCAGGTCGTGTTGTCGGTGATGACGTAGAAGAAGTCGACCATGTCGCCGGCGACGACGCTGACGTGACTCTGGATAGGCGCTGTGATATCGGCGCTGTCCGCGCCCGTAGCCGCACCGCCGTCACCGACCGGGGTCTCCCACGTCTCGCCGCTATCCTTCATGTAGGACAGAGCGGAGTAGATCGTGGGGATCGAGTTCGAGCCGCCACCGACCGTCAGGGTCGGGTTCGTCTCGGAGGCGGAGGCAGCTTCCTTGTACCACGCCTGCACGCCGGTATCGCCGCTGCCCGCCCCACCGGCCACGCCGCCGGGACTGTCGAACTTCGCCGCGACCGCCGTCCAACCGTTGTCGAGCGAGTAGGTGTTGGTGTAGAGCTTTCCGCAGATACGGATGACAAGCATGTCCCCCGCCGCATGCGTCGGCAGGGGAATGGCGAGGGACTCTAGGGAGGTGTCAGCCCAGCCACTGTCGGCCCGAATATCGATGGGCACGGCTGGCCTACCTTGTCAGGTCGCCGCTAAACGCACCGCGAGCGTTCATCAACTTGCCAGCGAGAGCATGCCGGCCTTCCGGCCGATCTCCTCGATGACCTCGTCCTTGAGCCGGCGTACGAGCTTGGTGATGTCGCTGTCATCTCGGATCGAGTTACCGGTGATCGTGATCGGCACGTTGATCGTCACGCTTCCACCGCCCACGGGCGCCATGGACCCGATGCGAGGGTTCTTGACGATCGCGATGCCCTCCTTGTTGGCCTCACCGAAGAGCGCCTGAGTCGGGCTGAGCGCCACACCGACGATGCCCTCGGCGTGTCCGCCGGTGGCCGTTGAGCTTCGTTCGTTCCCGCGATTGATGGTGATGCCGAGCGCCTTCTCGATGTACCTCGTCGCCATCGCCACAGTGCCCGCGTACATGGCCGTGAAGCTCGCGGCCAGCTGGAGCTTGTTGTTGAAGTTGTTGGTGGCCTGACCGAAGAGCGACTGCGCGTCCTGCTGGAGCCGGGCTTGCTTCATGCCGAGGGCCACGATGTGCTTCTGGGCTGCGAGCTGTTCCTGCTCGAGCGCATGTGAGGCCTGCAGGATCTCTCGCTGGGCTTCCAGATCGGCGACCTGCCGGGTGGTCTGAATGCCGAAGGCCTGCCCCTCGAGACCGAACTGCTTCTGGGCGATCGCGAGCAACGCTGTCGCGATGTCCTGCTGCTGCTGGGCGAACTTGGCCTCGGCCTTGGCCTCCTCCATCCGGGCAGCTCTCTCCTCGCCGCTGATGCCAACTGCTTGGAACCCGGCGAGCGCCGTCTGGAAGTTGATCTGGCGCTGGTTCATCGCCAGCGATAGACCTTGACTCTGGAGACCAAGGGCGCCGGACTCCCGCCCGAGCTCGTACTGCCGCCGCTCGATGATGCCGAGCCTGCTCCCGCCGCCCATGCCGGCGAGCCCTCGTGCGTCTCGGATGCTCCGGCTCAGGATCCGAAGCGACAGCCCGTACTGCATCGCGTTGACTTGAGCCTGCCGGTCGGCGAGGGCGGCATTGATATTGGCGATCTGCTGGCCGTACGCCTCGACCTGACGCATGTTCGCCCGGAACTGGTTGCCAGCGGTCATGCCACTGGGCTGGATCTCGGTGACATTCCGGTCGATGAACTTGGCCTGCTCCTCGACAGCGGCATGCGCTTCTGCTGTCAACTCCTTCTGGAGCCTGTTGATCTCGCCGAGGTCAGTGATAGTCGACTGGAAGCCCTTACCGGCATTGGCCAGCCCGGTCTCGGCAGGCGCGAATGGATTGGTGAGGATCTGTTGCCCGATGGCGCCCGGAATAGCGATGCCTCGCTCGAACTGGCCTTGCTCTTGTGCGAGCTGCTGCTGGGCGATGAGCTGCTGTCGGTTGGCCTTGAGGAAAACGTCCTTGGCCGGGATCGTGAGCCCCTGAGCCAGCTGGCTGGTCGCCTCGATGATCTTCTTCGAGTCGGTGATCAGATTGCCGCGCGCATCGAGGAAGACCTCACCGGCTCCCGCGAGGTCCCGAATAGTCTGATCGAGCGCCTCATCGGCGGCGATCCGCTTGGCTCGTGCATCTTCCTCCCCGACGTTGACGAGCTGGGGCCCGGGTGTAATCAGACCTTGCGCTGTCCGCCCCCGGGCGATCGCCTCATTGACGTAGTCGATGGTCTCCCTCTGAACATCGGCCTGCTCTTGTGTTTGGGCAGGCTCTGGCCCAAGCAGTGAGCCAATCCCCTTGCCGCTCTTGTTCTGTTCGCGGAGCCACTGGGCGACCATGTCGCCGATGGGATCACTCGACCCAACAAGCGTCGGTGTCGTCGTCGCTTTGGCTGTTCCGGCGATGGTTTCGAGAAGGCCCCTACCACCGCCGAGCTGCTCGCCGAAGAGGGCGGAACCGAAGAGGCCGCCATACCCACCCAGCAGTCCCTGCGGGGCCCCTGTCCCGAGGGCGGCGCGGAAGAGCTCGTCGGCCGAAGCCGCCTTCTGGGCGCCAGCCTTGGCAAAGATGCCGCCACCAAGCTGTTGCTGCAGGAAACTGGCATTGCCACCGGAGAGACCAGCCTGAATGCCCACCTGACCGAAGAGCGTGCCGAGGGTTCCGGCCTGCGGGAGCTGCTCGGCAAGCCCCTTGCTGACGCGCGCGTTGACCGCCGTGAAGCCAGAGAGCCGATCGATGATCGGGGAGATCGACTTGACCGACAGATCGATCGCCGCCGAGACCGCCTGAGAGGCTGCGCTGTAGACGAAGCCTGCGGCCGTTAGGCTGGCGATGTTCGTCAGCGCTCCACTGGTCGCCTCACTGAAGGCCTTCGTGGCTTCCGCCTTGAGGCCCTCCTGCTTGACGATATCGCTAGCGGTGATATCGATCGCTCTGCTGACATCGGCGAGATCCTTCGAGAGGCTCTTGAACCGCTGCTGGCCCTTCTTCGTCGTCGTATCGAGACCAGAGATCTCGTTCTTGAGTGTCTCGCTGGTCTTCGTCAGAGCGCCGAAGGACGCGATCAGTCCGACGAGCGGACGCTCCTGCTCGAGGGCTTGGAACTGCTTCTCGTAGAACTCGCCTCGCTGCAGGGCCTCACGGCGTCGCTCGCCGCCGAAGAAGCCCCTGAAGAGTCCGCCGAGTCCCTGACGGGCGCTCAGTCCACGTTCAGTCGTCTGGAGACGCAGTCTGGCCTCTGCGAGGGCATTGTTCTGCTCTTCAAAGGTTGATAGATCGCCCAGCCCCCCACCGACAGCCGAGACCTGCGCTTGGGCGCCCCGGCTGAGGGCCGAGAGGCGCCTCGTCTCAGCGCTGGCTCGAGCTCGTCTGGCCCGTTCCCTCTCTGCTCTTCGTACCGCCTCCTCGGCCTCGAAGCCGGCCTCGAAGCCACCGTACATGCCCTCATATCCGCCCGGGGCCGCTCCACCTTGGGCCCTCGGGATCTTGTTCATGAGGTTGTTCGGGATGATCCAACCATCGCTCGGGGCCTGCCAGACCATCGGCCCTCGACCGCCGATCTCCTGCATCCTGCCCGGGCCCGGTCGTGCGCTGCCGATCGCTCGGCCGCCCGGGATCTTCTCCGCGACGTTCCGTGGGATCAGGTGCTCGAGCTCTGAAGGAACGAAGAGTTCCCGACCGAGCTCGGCGGTGATATACGTCCCGGCAGGGCCACCCTTCGCTCGTGCCCTGACGGTAGATGAACGCTCCTTGGCGCTCAGCTTGTCGAGGAAGGCGCCGAAGCCTTGCTTCCGGAACCGTTCAGCACCCGTGACTCCGCCCTCAACGCCGCTGAACAGCTCGGCGAACGCTTCACTCTTGAAGCCCTTGTTGGCATACGGAGAGAGCGAGCGAAGGTCGTAGAGATCAGTCTGGTAGCGCGGGCCAGTTCCATGCGTATAGTCGACCGCATGTCCGAACTCATGTCTGAAGACTCCGGCCAGTGAGGGATCGACGAGCGTCCGCTCGAGCATCTTCCTGATATCGGGGCCCCATCGAGCGGCGCGGTTCTGGAAGAGCATCCTCGAGCCGTATGAAGCCGGCGAACCCCTGACAACATCGAACGGACTCGAGCGAAGGCGAGCGATCGTTGTCTGCCCTTCTCGATCGACGCGCTCCGTCATCGGATCGAATGCGACAGCGCGCATGTTCTTCGCCGTCAGCGGATAGCGCTCAACGAGTGGGCCAGCTGTATCAGCGATCTCCCTGAGGGCTTTCTCGCTGAACCGATCGAGCCGGATCTTGGCGTTGGGGAACATGCTCTGAATGGCATCGATGGCACCGCCACGAGCAAAGCCGGGCAGCTTCATCTGGTTCGGTGCTGGGTCTCCTCGTCGGCGGATGGTCTCGATCTCTTCGCCAGCGCCGAGGTTATAGAAGGCCTGCTGCGCCTCCCGCCGAGAGAGGACCATGGCGGCCCTCTTGCGAGCTTCGACCTCGACCGGATTGAGATGGATGTTGCCCTCGCTCAGCCACGTGCCAGTGAACGGGGCACCCATCTTCTGGATGCGCCTGAAGCCCCTGATGAAGGAGAGGCGGTCCCCTGCCCCGATGATCTCTTCGCCTGCATTGAGGCCGACGGCATAGCCCCTCGAGGGCTGCTGCCCGCCGGGACCGAAGGTGCCGCCCCCCTGCTCGATCGTGCGTCGGTAAGCCTCAGCTCGCCCACCACGCCAGCGGGTCAGTCCCTGCCAGATCGGCCTCGGGCCGCCCTCTTCCTCGTCGAGCTGGGCGTAGTAGGCCTCGAGCTCGTCGTCTCCCGGGCGCATCATCCATGGCCGTCGACCTCGACCCCTGCGACCGAAGGTCGGCATGATCGCCTGCTGGTGGGTCCTAGTCCCGTAGTGCCTCGAGAACGATCCACGATACGGGTGGCCGAAGGCATCGACCTTGCCGCCGAGGCCAAACGGCAGCGGCATCTGTCCCGGAGCCTGACCAGCCTGCTCCTTCTCGAGGAGCCAGAGCGCAGCCTGATACGGAGCATTCTGGGTTCCGTGTTCAGCTGCGGCCGTTCGCCACGAGCTCTCCATAGCGGATCGAAGAGACCTCGGCGGACTATCCAGTGCTCCCCTCGTGGTCGACCTCGTCGCCCATCGATCGAGGACGATGGCGTCGAGATCCCCAGACAGTCCGGCGTAGAACTGGCCCACCTTCGGTGACGATCTGAAGGCCGAGCTCGGGGGTTGCCCGCCGAGGATCGCTGCCGCCTTCCGATGGGCATCAAGGTTCGTCGAGTACGGGAACGGCTGGCCACCTGCATGGGCCGCGAGGACTCTCTCGAACTTCGTCCGGTTCGAGGTCCATGAGGTTCCAGCCGAGAGCGCAGCGAGGACGCCGAGTGCTTTCTCATCGGCCACCTTGTACTTGGCGGCTTGCGCTCGGCCGTATGCGCCAGCCTCGCGATACCAACGTTCTCCGCCCTCGATGTGACGAGGCTGAAGACGAGCGGCGGTTGCCCTGAGGTTGCCAGCGAAGTCGAGCTGCTCTGGCGTCAGGCGAGCGGCCACGCTCCTGCCACGAGCGGCATGCGGCAGCTGCTCGATCCGCCCCGCGACGGTCGGGCGAAAGATCTCATTGGGATGCACGATGTATGAGCCGGGAGGCGAGACGGAGCCCCCGGCGGCTCGTGATGGCAATCCAGCTCGCCCGGCCTGTGCAGCCACCGTCGGGCTGGCCAGCTGTCTGGCCGCCCGAACGATCGAGGCCGGATCGATCGTGACCTTGATCGGGACCTCGCCGATACCACGAGCGATCTCGCTACGAAGCTGGGCGTACGGGATCCGTGCGAGCTTGATCGGAACCCCGACGGCCTCACCTCGCGCCGACAGCGCACGCATCTGGGCGTTGATGTCGACACGCAGATCCCTGACCGCGCCAGCGGAGACTTGGAAACGAGGCGAGACACGCGGCTGAGCGCCGATGCCGGGCATCGCGACCGCCACACCCGGCGGCTGAACGCCACCCCCGCCACCGCCCCTCCCGGGAGCGACAGCGACACCGATGGTGATGTTCCGGGCGGCGTCCTGCAGGCTTTTCAGCTCTGACTTGGCTCGCGCGATGCCAGAGCTGAAGCCAGCCGTTTCCAGACGGAGGTCGAGTGCGATCCCGCTGACGTTCTCTTCGGCCATGGCCTACCTTGGTCCGGAGATCGTCTCGATCGTGATGTTCGGGTGACCGCCCGTGCGGCGCTGCGAGCCATCTGGCCTTGGCGTGGCACCGACGATCTTCAGGTACTCACGCTGTATCTTGCGATAGTAATGGACGGGCCAAGCCCATACGTGTTCAGGCCACCCGCCGAAGAAGGCCGCGATCCGCACGACCATCTCGGAGGTGGTCATCATTCCCCCGGCTTGTCCTCTTCATCCTCCTCCTCAGGCTTCGGGACCGCGAGATCGGGTTCACGCTCGAAGTGCAGCTCCTGTACGGCCCGCCAGAGGCCACCGTAGAGTCGAACCCCAAGCTCGGCAGCCTTGACCCTCGGGGTCACACAGGCTGAGACCATGAGCCGCTGCTGGATCCGGTTGTCGACGTCCTCGACGATGGTCTCGTTGCCACCGGCATCCGTGATCGTCCGCTTCTGGGTCGACTTCTCGATGATCTCGTCGAACTCAGCGATCGAGAGCTCCCTGACCGTGTACTCGGTGCCACGGTAGTTCACCTTCTTTGTCAGGAACTCTTCCGACCGGCTTGCGGCCCGGGTCGCCATGGGGCCCTCCTTCAGGGCTTGGGAACGATCTGCTCGACGAGCCTGACTCGTTCCATGATGAAGCTCCGGTTCTGCAGCACCATGCGCTGCTTGGGGCCGGGCTGTGACTCGAGGACCCATCTGCGTCTGGGGTTCTTCTTCTGCCAGACGGTCACGATCGGTTCGTAGTCCGGATCCTCGAGAAGAGCTTTCTGGACGAAACGAAGAACGGCGTGGAGATCGTAGTAGTTGCCCTCTGGGTCACGAGGGTTTCCTGCTACGTCCCCACGCCGCGTCAGCGTCGCTGTGACGAAGTCTCCGATATGGGCCCCGAGATCGGCGATGTCGATCCGGCCTTGAAGGCCGTCGATCCTCGAGTACAGATAGGGCACCCATTCACCCCGGTGGTTCGCCTAGCGAGCTGCCATTCGGCCCGTCCCGCTAGGCTAGCACACCGTCAGTTAGGCTTACAGGCTCCCTGTCGAGAAGACCAGCCAGTTGCCGGACGCCCGGATCTGCCCGGACGCCTTGAGGGCATCCGTGTTGGACGCGGTGATCGCGGCATCGAGGAAGCCCGGGCCATAGGCCACGAGGAACTCGAGCCCGTCGCGGTCGTCCGCGTACAGGTAGATCGGGATGTCGTCGAGGTCGGCGGCATTGACGCCGATGTCACCTGACATGTCGAGGTTCCCGTTGTAGGAACCCGAGATGTCCTTGAGGCCGACGAGGTAGACCTTGTTGGTGTCTCCAAACGAGGTCACGTCGACGAAGTCGCGTGCCAAGGAGAGCGTCCACTCGGTCTTGACGGCCACCTTCTGCCCAGACCCGAAGCCGGTCCCGGGCTTGCCACCATTGATGTAGATAGCGCCGTTCTTGCCGTGCATGCGCACGCCGTCGCCAGCTGCCATTCCTTCTCCTCACCGTCTCGCTCGCCATCTCGAGCGGGTTCACGGCGGAGATCGGTTGTCTGATCGACCGTGCGATCAGGTGATGGGCTGGACCGTCCTGATCCGGAAGGTCCCGCCACGATCGACGTAGTACCGCCCTTCGTCATCGCGATCCGGGCCCACGCCCGCAGATCCGACGCGCTGACAGTACCAAACGGTTTGCCCGTCGACGAAGGCGTCCAGCGCCACCTCGGCGTCGGTGAACAGCCTGTCGATGAGCTGCGCGAGGGTTCCTGCATCGCGCTGCTTACTCGCGAGTGCCCGGATGTCGTACAACCCGTCGATCTCACGGGAGCCTTTGTCGCCTGTCCGGCCATTGTCGGTCCGGATCGGCGCTGAGACTTCCCCGTAGAGGATGTAGGGGTACGGCACCTGCCGCGAGGACAGCCCTTCATGGATCCCGCCATTGAGCAGGCCCGTGATCTCGGCTGACGAGCGGATCATCCTGACGATGCCCCGCAGTATGGCGCTGGAGTCGGTCAGAGCCATCTCTCGTTCCTACCGCGCCTTCATGGTGATGGTGGCCTCGATCCTGCCGCTCATACGGGGCCTGATCGCCGCTGCGACGCTGGAGGCGACATCCGCCCGCAGCGCTTCACGACCTTCGTGGGCCGCCGGCCGCATGTACGGATGCGCCGGCGTCGAGCTCGTGCCGTACTCCTGATACTTCGAGTGGGGGGCCGGCGAGACGATCCTCGCGACGACCACCGATCCGTTCCGCTTGGCTGGTTCCATGTAGATGAGATCCCGAAGGTGCCGACCCTGCGCGCGCATGGTCTTGACCTCATACCGACCCCTGCGCGTGAGCGTCTGCCCGGGAGCTCGAGGCGGGCGGAGCGTCGACACGATCCGAGAGGTGCCCCTGATGTCTGGAGCGAGCGCAAGGCGTTCCCTGACCGGGCGATCGATCTCGATCTCCTCCTCAGAGACCCGCCGGTATGGGGCGAGTTCCTTGGCCCGAGCCATGGTCTGGGCAGCACCACGATCGATGGCCTCCATGGCCGCCGCGATGCCAGCTCGTTCGACGGCATCCCAGTCGATCATTCCGATCTCCTGACCATGGCCTTCAGCCATTCGGGCCACGTGTCGTCCTCGTTGACGTCGATCACGAGGTAAGCAAGCTCAGGACTTGCTACCGGCTGCAGAAAGTCCTTCGGCCTCACGTCAGTGCCCACTGGCAGTCGGACGACATGGATGCTCTGAGTCGAGATGTCGATGTCAGCGTCGAACTCCGTCTGCAGCGGTCGTGAGACGAACCAGCCGTAGACGGTCTCGACCTCATCGGCCTGTTCGACGACATCGGGATCCACCACGGCATCGTCACCGTAGTCATACGCGGCATCGTACTCCGCGCTCGAGACTGTGATTACGCTCGATCGAAGGATCTTGATCGGTGTCGTCATCATCGACACGCCGACATCCCTGATCTTATCGAGCTCCTCGGCGGAGAGGATCGGATCCATCAGGGCGTGATCTCGAGACACGGGCCCCATGCGATTGCCCCTGTGCCAGCGAAGGTATCCCCGCTGTGCGTGCAGCCCACGGCGGCGCTCGTCACCCGAACGTGATAGCCGATGTGATCGATGAAGGCGTTGGCCCGGACCGAAACGTCATCGGCGTCCGTGATATTCAGGCCCGTCACGCTGCCCGTGAAGGTATTGCCCTCGACCAGCACATCGCTGGCCCGGCCCGAAGCACCTCCGTCGTGGACCACGATGCCGACCCCGTTGCTGCCCGAGCACTCATCGCCCGAGTCGCAGGGCAGATAGCCACTGACCGAGTTGCCGCGAAGGATGACGGGCCCGTCAACCCCCTTGATGTCGACCGCGTTCTCCCCACCGGTCCAGCCCCCTGTCCGGGTGCCGCCCTCGTAGTTGAACACGTTGTCCTCGACCACCACGTTGCGCACGTTCCGCCCACCATCGGCCATCTGGATGCCGTCGGCCCCGATGTCGGTGAAGGTGTTGCCTCGGATGGTGATGTTATCGGCGAGGTTGATGCCCCTGATGGCGATGCCGTGCTGGCCCGTGCCCACGACCCCTGAGTGGATGTCGGCGAACGTGTTGCCCTCAATGAGGACGTTCTGGGCTCCATTCAGGACAATCGCGTGACTACCGACGATGTGGTCGAAGGTGCAGTCTCGGATGACCTTCTGGACCGACGGATCTGCGTAGATGCCGCCGTCAAGTTTGATTGGGCTGGCGTTCAGGTTCCCGTCGCAGAGGATCAACCCTGAGCCCGATGGCGTCTGGGAAGGCGTGGCCACTGCCGTCGGTCCGGGTGAGGTGGTCGGCGATGGTGAAGGTGCCGGGGCGACTGTCGGGGACGCAGAAGGTAACGCCGTCGGGGAAGCTGAAGACGATGGTGATGGCGTTGGTGGAGGTACTGTTGAGGATGGCTTCGGCCTTCTCGTATGCCCTGCCCTGTGGTGGGCATCGGTGGTGTCTGACGCCAAGAGCATAATCCCGAGGAAGACGATGGCCAAGAGGGGGATCGCGAGCTTCACGCTGCAGACCAGTACTTGAAGCCCTGCAGCAGTTCGGCGGCTCGGGGTAGCGTCGTATCGAGGGAGGCGCCGAGCGCCTGTCGGACGGTCTCCTTCTGGATCGTGATCTCGCCTGCAGTGATCCTGCTGAGCCCGGTCATGCCCTTCGCCACCAGCCTGCTAGCGCCGAGGAGATCGGCAGCGATGACCGAGGTCGCCCTCGGGATCTCGGCGTAGAGCTTATGCCAGTAGGTCGCACGCACGATCCCCGGAGGCGCCACCCTGAAGATGATCCGCCCCTCCTCACGATCGGCTGTCCAGTTGACGACGTCGGGGTCCGGCACGGTATCGATAGCCGGCATGGCCGCCCCACCAACGGTCACCTCGAGCTCAGCCACGTCGGCAATATCGTCTGCCCAGAAGCCATGGGGCGCCTGATAGATGACGTCGCTCTGGCCGACGGGGTAGAGGCGATCATTCGCCGGTAGGGCGTTCCCGTAGGTGTAGTCGAGTTCGGCGATCGGTTCCTGAAGCCCACCGAAAGGAACCACCCAGCCAGAGACGCCGAAGAGCCCGGATGAGCCAACGATCGAGGCGCTGGTCACCTCTACGAAGCGGCGCCCCTGCTCGATCACGAGCTGGTCAACCGGAAGATTGGCGACCGCCTGTGCTCCGACGACGAGCCTGAAGGCCTCGATCGAGACGATCGGCCAATGCTTCGGCCAAACCCGCCGAGACCCAACGTCGAGCATGACCTCGGGGTACTGCGGGTATCGCCACTTGCGCTGCTCCCCGAGCACCACACCGCCGAGGAAGCTGTGGCCGTACGGGACCGTGCAATAGGCATCGACGACCGCAGTCGCGTCCTCGAGCACCTCGGCGAGGTCGAGGTCAGAGAGGCCCGTCAGGTTCGCCCCATGGCGCATCGTCTTGAAGCGCTCGGGCGTCAGATAGGCGCTCACAGGTCCTCCTGATAGAGAAACGGGGCGGAGCCCCAGTCCAAGGACTCCGCCCCAACTTCAGCGTGGCTCCGGTTACGCGACCTTGACGCGCACCTTGTTGCTCCACGTCGGCGCATGGACGACCAGTCCGCCCATGAAGAAGACGATGAAGAGGTGCGTCAGCTGCCCGGTCACACCGATCGGGATCTCGAGGACCGTCGGGCCAGAGGCGCCGAGGTACGGGATCGCAATCGAGTCCTCGTCGAGGACGTAGACGTCTCGGACGGTGTTGTTCGAGTACGTGGCTGCCACATAACTCGAAACGGCACCACCCGGGACACCGTAGAACGGCAGAACGCCGGCGATCGTCTGGACCTTGGTGGCCCGGACACCGACCGTCTGGTCGCTGTCGTTCATGCCCATGATGATCCGGGTCTTCTCGTCCTGCTGCTCGTCGAAGGTGATCTGCTCGGCAGGAGCCCCGAAGAGGGCCGTCGGCGTGCCACCAGCCTCCGTGATCGGCAGCACGGCGGCGTCGAACGCGCGCCGCAGGGAGCCGGTCGTGGTCGGAGCGGTGGCGGGGTCGACGTTCACGGCAGCTGCCGTGTTCTCGATGCCACGGAGCCCATCGAACGAGTCGTCGTCGAACGGACCGATCTCGTTATTCAGGGTGCCCGTGTTGTCGGTCCAGTTGCCATGCAGGATGGTCTTCTGGTACCGACTCGACATTGCCCGCAGGCCAGCCTGCAGTTCGAGGCGCTCCGGGTTGAACCCGGCTCCGCCCTGCAGGACCGCGAACTGCGACTTGAGCGAGACGCCGCGCCGGGTGGCGAGGATGCCGACGTTCGTGAACTGACGAACGTAGGTCCCACGGTCATCCGTGACGGTGTCAAGCTCGCCGATCCAGTCGGCGTCGCCGTACGAGGTCATCTGGTTGTAGGCATGGACGAGGCCGTTCGCCGGGATCCTCGGGATCCGATCGAACAGCGGGAAGGTCCGCACGAACAGCTCGTACAGGATGGGCTCGAGGTCCTGACGGATCAGGGCCGCAGCCGACGTGGTGTCGGCTGCCTTCTGGAGCTGGGGATCGAGCTGCCCCTGCAGCCCGCCGCCGGCGCCAGCGTAGCGCTCCTGCGCGCTGTAGCCGCCAGCCTGCAGCCAGCTGTGGAGGGGAACGCCCGTGTCCTGCCGCGAGGCCTGCTTTGCGAACAGCAGATGCAGCTCGCGAGAAGACTTCTTGTGCAGGGCCGTGCGGACGACCTCCATCTCCTCTTCATCCATGATCCTCTTCTGGATCATCGACTGCATCGGAGATGCACCACCGGGCATGCCGTCACCCGGGGCCGCAAGGTCCTTGATGGCGAGGGACGATGGCGCCCCCTCGTTCAGGCGCGTGAGGATGGCGGTGAGCTGCTCGTGCGTCTCCCCGACGGACTTCTGCAGCTGCGCCAGAAGCTCTTCGCTCATGGTCTCCTACTTCTTCAGCATCTTGATGACGTCAGCGTCGTAGACGCCTCCGGCGAGTCGATCAAGGGTCTCATCGGCCTTCTGGAGGTCAGGATCGGCGAACCGTCCGTCTTGTGTCTTGCGACCGACGGGCAGCTCGGCGAGCTTGCTCACGATGGCTCGAGTCCCGTCGATGGACCGCTTGGCGATCTCGAGCGCAACGTCTCGCTCCTTGACGAGCTCGGCGTTCTCTGCCCGAGATGCGTTCAGCTGCCCAGTCAGGGCCTTGACCAGAGGATCCCCTGCATCGCTCGCAAGGGACTTCACGACTTCGCCAGCCTCGATGCTCGTAGGATCTCCGCCGTTCTCAGGGATCGCCTGCGGGGTTAGGTCCTCGTCTGCCTTTGGCCTGCTTCGTCCGGTGTCGACCTCGACGACTTCCCCGCCCTCGCTGTCCTTCCAGACAGAGACTCGGGTCTTCTCGAGATCCTCGGGTGGATCGACCACGCTTTCCGTGGCCTCGTCTGATATCTCAGGCTCGGGCTCGTCTGCGACGAAGTCCTCTTCGTCTTCAGGCCCGGCCTTCTCGAGCTCAGTCGATGTGATAGCGGCTGCATGGAAGGCTTCCGCCTCCGGCGTCCCAGCCTTGGCGACGACCCGAGAGCTACCTTCGCCGTCGGAGGTCAGCTCGACCACGTCACCGAGCTCAGCCTGAACGAGCTCAGCCGGCTCGTCTTCGCCCATCTGCTTCAGAAGCTCCATGCGCTTGGCAAGGAGGAGCTGGCTGAAGCTGCCGTTCGGTCCCGGCTTGATGTCGGCCAGCGCCTTGACGGCATGATCGACCCAGCTCCGGCTGTTGGCCGGGAGGCTGATGATCGAAGCCTCGACGAGGTCGGCATCATCGACGACGTATCGCCCTCCACCACTCTTGGCGAACGTCGCCCCGCCCTCTGGGACCATGGCGCCGACAGAGATGCCGAGCTTGACCGCGTCTGACTCGATGAGCTCGAAGGTATCCACGGCGGTCTTGTTGGACTTCGCAACACGAACACCGATCCGCATGTCGTAGATCGGCTGCCCGGTGCGCTTATCGACCTCCCCGCTCTTGACGACCTTGGCTCGCTCGACGGTCCCGAAGACGTCCTGAGGGACTCGATACTCGTGGTTTAGGAAGATCGTCATGCCGACGGCCGATCCCGCCATCTTGCGGAGTGCCTTCTCGGTGATCTCGTCGCCGTGATGATCGCGGATCGTCGAGGATGCCACGCCCTCGATCCTGAGCTGACCGTCGCTACCATCCGTTCTGGATGCGATCAGCCGTCCCTTCGTGAAGATCTTGAAGGTTGTCATCGCCTGAGCGATCTGATCCATTCTCTAGGCCTCCGCTGGTATGCCCTCCTCCCGCTCCTGCGGCTTCGTGAGGGCTTCGATGTAGAAGTGGAAGCGGGCAGCCGCCTGATCCCACGAGAAGTTCTCTCTGACGTGTGCCAGCCCAGCCTCGGCGAGCTCCTTGCGCCGTTCCGGGTTCCTCGCCAGCAGCACCAGCTGCCCGGCCATGTCGTTCGCGTTGGTCAGGATCAGGTCGACCCCGTACGGGTTGGTCAGGAAGCTGATGCCCTCAACAAGGACACCGCCGGGGCCGACGACCTCGGTGATCGCAGAGCCAGATGTCGCGAGGATCGGTACCCCGCAGGCCATGGCCTCGGCGATGGTCAGCCCGAAGCCCTCTCCACGACTCGTGGTCAGGAAGAGGTCGAAGCAGTTCATGAGCGCCACGACATCTGGGATCGGCCAGTTATCGTCGTTGGTGACCATGTACTTCCCGCCACCACGAGAGATCAGCGCCTCGATATTCACCCCATGCTGGGGGGCGTTGATCTTGGTGTGGAAGACGGCGACCGTCTTACCTTCGACGAGACCCATCCGATAGGCGGTATCGATGACCCGCCACGTCGAGCCGTAGTCCTTCCGCCCGCTGTTCGTGTCGACACGCCCGATGACGAAGGCATCCTGCGGGATGTTGAAGGCCTCCCGGCAGCCAGCCTTGGAGTAGAGCGGACCGGCCACGATCGACTCGATCGGGTGGTCATCGTCAACCGGATGGAAGACGTTCGTGTCGACGCCGTGGTAGACGAAGTGTTCGACTCCCATCATCTCGGCGCCGAACTGCGACATGGCGACGACGTTCGCGTACCGCTTGACGTCCAGCCACTCGGGCGGGATGCCGTATCCGTCGATCGGCAGGTAGGAGAGGACCGGCTGCTTCTGGGCCAACTTCCCCTCGGTGTCGAAGCGATTGCCGAGGAGCCGCTTCCGAAGCTGTGGCGCGTCTTCGAGGGTGACCACTAGATCGGGCTCGAGGCGGTCGATCAGCTCGACGACCCTGTCGTATCCGAGCGGATGGCGAGCCTCGCCTGCGTTTGCCCGGTAGAGCTGAAGCGGTCCTGTGTATGGGTCAGCAGCTCCCCACAGGACCGCCAGCGCATGGATCTCGTGCCCATATTGAGTGACGAGTCGTCCGCCGATCTCCTCGGCCACGCGCCCGAAGCCGGTCGGCGTTCCAGCGTCACCGATCCAAAGTATCCGCGCCATGCGCCTCCTGAGGGACGGCGAGGCTCAGGTCTTCCGTCCCGTCCATTCGGGTGGGGGCCTTATCGGCCTCGCCTGAGTCCTGTATGAAGTTGCGGCGGCCTGCTCGTGCGCAGACTACCAGACCGCCGCAAGCGCTATCAGCTGACCGTGATGTTCAGCGGTACGAGGATCTGAGAGCCAGCCTCAAGCTGATCCTCGTCGATCGTCTGGACATCGGCGACGTAGTCGCCAGCTGTCAGATGCAGGGGGCCGAAGACGAACGGTCCGCTGTCGGGCTCGATCTCGGCGACCGTGACGGTCCCGGCACCACCGACGAGATCGGTATCGATGCCCTCGAGCGTCAGGTCATCCTTGCCTGACCACTTGCCCCCGATGAGGACGACGAGCTGTCCGCCGACCTTCGAGATGGTCGTGTCAGTCCCGTCACCGAGGGCCTCGTTGATCGCGTCCGCGACCTCGTCGCTGTCGGGATAGAGGTAGTCAGGCGGGCCATCGTTGAAGTAGTAGATCGGATCGGTCGTGAAGTCTTCGTCATCCGTGTACAGGTAGAAGGAGACTTCGCCACTGTCGGCATCGATGTCGACGGTGAAGGCCTGTGGGCCTGTGCCAACCGGGCGCGGACCCTGAGAGAAGACCACGCTCTTCGCGCGCAGCTTGAAGGGAGAGGTGGCATCTCGCAGGGTCACCGCCGCCTGCGGATCGACTTCGCCCGTGACTGTGAACGTGATGCCCTTGAGTTCTGTCGGCGCGGCCGGCAGGTAGGTGAGCTTGGCCGTCATCAGGATCCTCCGTTCGGTTGGTTGCCGTTATCTGCGCGCATCCTACACCCGACCTACACGCGCACAAGATCCCCCTCGATCACGAAGTCGCCGCCGGCAAGCGTGATCGTCTTGTCTGCAGAGTCCTTCCCCTGCAACCCCCATCGGTATGTGCCCGCCAGCCCATCGGTGTCGGCTGCCACGATCTCAACAGTCGCCATGCCCTTGTTGGCGACCTGATCGGGGTCGATGGTCACCCCACCCGGGTCGAGGGTCGTGTCCTTCTTGATGATCGCCAGCGCGTCAGCATCGTTGACGACCCGCTTGACGTAGAACCAGAGCGTCATGCCCGTCAGGTCGACCGGCACTGAAGGAGTCACGGACGTGTCGCTGACGAGGATGTCGAGCGTCCGATCGTCGCCCCTCGTGACCGTGAGCGTGCTCATCAGGTGACCTCCGCCTCGATCTCCGGACGTACCTCGACTTCGCCCTCTGGTGCTGCCCGGACCGTCACATCGCCCTCCATCCCCCTGACTCCGACCGTGACCCCGCGATCATCTCGTACGGTGACGGCCGCGCTGATGGTCTCACGAACGGTGATGGTCGCGCGAGGTCGATGTGGGAAGAGCGCCGGGGGAATGGTCGAGATCCCGAACGCGGACCCAGCCCCAGAGGCAAGCCCAGCTCGTGGAGCAATCGAGAGTGAGGCCGGCGTTATGACCCCGGCCCCGATGGCGATCACGGCCAATGCCCCAACGCTCGAGCTCGGGCCACCGGCGGCCCCGGTCCCTGCGGCGGCACCGCTGTTCGTGATCAGGTCGGCAGAAAGTTGACCGGCCGATCCTGCCCCCGATGCTGTACTGCCACTCGACCCGACAGATGGCGATGCGCCACCGGCAGCGCCGGAACCAGATGCCAACCCGGCATTGACGCTGACGTTCTCGCTCGTTGAGATGGTCGCATCAAGAGCAGCGCCAGACCCTGTGGCGGCCCCAATCGTCGGCGAAACGGTGGACGTCGCCCCACCAGCGGATCCCGAGCCTGTCGCCGGATCGCCATTCGGCGCGAGCGACGCTGATGCATCAGGGGCCGTTCCTGCCCCGCTCGCCAGTGCTGGACTCGACGCGATGGCGCTGGCGACCCCGAATGCTTCCCCAGAACCTGCAGCGGTGTCCCCATTCGGCGCGATCGAGGCTGAGGCATCGCTTGCGCCCCCCGATCCGGAGGCGAGACCAGCCTGAGCCTCAGTCGATGCCGCGACCGGGTTGCTGAAGGTCGCAGACCATGGGCCCCATGACGGAGCTCCGCCGCCAGTGTCAACGGACGGATCGAGAGCAACACCGGAACCTGAGGCGAGGCCTGCATTGACGGCGACCGACGGCCCGGGGTCGCTGGCCACGCCGCTGCCGGTTGCATCTCCACCACTCGTTTCGATGGCGGCGGTGATGGCGAGCGCAGAGCCTGTTCCGGCAGCATTGCTGGCCTCAGGCTGGACGTTGACCGAAGCGACAGACGCGGTGCCAGATCCAGCAGCGTGCTCAGCCGTTGGCGCGAGGCTGATGGCCGCTGTGTATGCTGCCCCGGTGCCCGCCGCCAGCTCGGCGTTGGCGTCCGTCGCGGGAGGGGCGGCATGGATAACGAGGAAGAGGGCATTGCCCGACTCGGCTGCCGAGAGGTCGCCATCCGCGTGGAGGGTGACCCCGGCTGCGCCCGTGGTCACGAACCGGTGACCGAGGTCGCCTGAGGCGTCGAGGCCGGTCGTGCTGTTGTAGTGCGTCGCCGGACTCTCGACATAGTCGCCGTTCCACGTGATGAGGCCGCCCGTGTCGTCGATGGCATCGGTTGCCCGGCCCATCGTCGCGGAGTCGTCGCGGAACGAGACCATGCAGGCGACTGCGGCCCCATCAGGGATGTCTAGCGTGGACTCGGCATCGACCGTGAATGGGTCGGCGGCGGCGATGGCGCCGACCGCGAAGACGGGCGTGGGCCACGTGTCGCCGGCTTCCTTCTGCCAGAGCATGATGACGGCGTGCGCCTCGGTCGGCGCCGCCGACCAGTCAAGGCTCGGATCGCCATCACCCGACTGCCAGTCCCGGTACCATGCCGCCACCGACACCGAACCGCCGCCGTTGGTTGCGGCCGCCGTTCCGTCGGCGTCACTGTTGACGATGGGCGTCCAGCCCGACGGGTCCGAGACCGTGATGCTGAACGTCTTCCAGTTGGCGAACAGGAACATCCGGTCGCCAGCCGCGGGCGAACCGGGGATGGTGACGCTGGATGGGTCAGAGACGACCCGCGCCCATGCTCCTGCTGTCTTGAGTGAGGCGGTCATCAGGTGCCTGCTCTGACGCGGCGGTACCACGTCGTTGCGGTGAGCGGTGTCTGGACGGTGTACCGAGCCTCATTGCCCGCGTATGCCTGCGGGACACCCGTCGGCGCGACGGCCTCCCATCCGGTCCCGTTCCAGAAGTCCCAGCCAGTCTGTGCGAGATCGCTCCTGATCTGTCGGAGATCGCCCGTGTCGAAGGACGGGGCCGTGTCGAGCTCGAGCTCGAAGAACAGCGCCGATCCCATGTCGGGCATCAGGAACTTCAGCTCAGGGCTGTCTTGGATCTGAACGGTATCCGCAGGTGTCGTCCAGACGGGTGCATTCGTCGTGATATCGAAGGCAACGCCGGTGCCAGAGGCCACCTCAGCGTTGGCATTGACGGTCGGGCTCGTCGAGACGGTGGCATCGAAGGCGGCGCCCGAACCAGCCGCTGCCCCGATCGAAGCTTCGACGCTCGAGCTCGGACCACCAGCAGCACCCGAACCTGATGCTGCATCTCCGTTTGGAGCGAGGTTGATCGAAGCATCAGCCGAGACACCCGACCCGGACGCCACCTCAGCGTTCGCCTCGACGTTGCTGCTCGTCGAGACGGTGGCATCAAGGGCGGCGCCTGCGCCAGAGGCAACCTCGATCGTTGGTGCGACGGAAGCCGAGAGCCCACCGGCCGATCCGGAGCCTGAGGCTGCGTCACCATTCGGGGCGACATTCGATGAAGCCTGTTCCGCAGAGCCAGCGCCAGTCGCTGAACCGATGCTCGAGAGAACGGCCGATGAAGGCCCGCCTGCTGATCCAGTCCCCGATGCGGTCTCGACGTTGGTCGCGATCGTGATCGTGGCGGCGAAGGCCGATCCGGCCGCTTGAGCCGACTCCGCGTTCGGGGCGATGTTCGCCGAGGCCTGACCCGCCTCCGCTGATCCAGTCGCGGCGCCGATGGTCGGTGAGACGGTAGAGCTTGGACCGCCTGCCGAACCAGATCCAGAGGCGGGGTCACCATTGGGGGCGAGATTGATGCTCGCCGCGCCAGCAGCTCCGGTGCCCGTCGCCGTCTCGGCGTTCGCATCCGTGTCACCTGCTGCTGTCTCGGCGGTGGCATCGAAGGCCGCACCCGTGCCGGCAGCGGTCCCTGAGTTGACGGCGATCGAGGCGCTCGAACCACCTGCCGCACCGGTTCCTGAGGAGACGTCGGCATTCGGGGCGACGCTTCCAGAGGCGTCCTGAGCAGATCCAGATCCAGTCGAGGTGCCGCTCGTCGGTGAGATGGCCGAGCTGGCATTCCCTGCGGACCCAGAACCAGCTGCATTGCCGCCTGTTGGGGCGACCGTCGACGTTGACCCGCCAGCAGCGCCCGTGGCGATCCCAACGTTTGCGTTTGGCTGCAGATTGATCGAGGCGTTCGGGGCTGCCCCAGACCCAGAAGCAACCTGAGAGGCAAGGCTGATCGTGCCGCCGGGATCGTAGGCGGCCCCCGCCCCAGCGGCGTTACCCCCACTGGCGCCGACGTTCGCGCTCGGATCACCCGCCGCTCCCGTGCCACTCGCGAGTCCAGCATTGACCGCCACCGACGCACTGGGGCCATGAGCGGCGCCCGTACCTGTGCCAGAACCTGCGGTCGGAGCGACCGTGGAGCTTGGACCACCTGCTGCACCAGTGCCTGTACCAACGTTCGCGCTCGGCTGGAGATTGATCGAAGCCTGATTGGCAGCGCCAGAGCCTGTCGCAGCGCCGATGGTTGCCGAGACAGTCGACGTCGGACCACCCGAGGCTCCCGTCCCTGCGCTTGCCCCGGCATTCGGCTGCAGATTGATGGATGCGTTGCTGGCGGCCCCTGTCCCAGTCGACTGGTCACCGCTGGTGGCGATCGAAGTCGAGGGGTTATAGGCGGCCCCCGCTCCAGATGCGACCTGTGCATTCGCATTCGTTCCGGCCGCTGGCGTGAAGATCCCGACGAAGCTGGCCGACCAGCGCCTGACATACCTTCGTGGAGCATGGATCTGTTTCGTGGTGAGGAACTGATCGATAGCGCCGATCCGACGACGCGCGACGATGGCTCCGGCCGGCGGAGGCGTGTAGGTAATCGTGACCCGGATGTAATCGACTTGGATGTCGGTGTTGGCGGCGTCTGCCTGTACCGAGAGGAAGACCGCGAAACCGGCCGCATTGATCTGGGCGACGGTCAGACCGGCGTTCCAATCATCGGCCGCACCCCCGTAGGTCGCCACGGCCGTAGCCGTCGGCCAGTCGAGGGCGGTGTCCGCCTTGTTGTCGCCGACCAGAGCGGCGAAAGTCGTCCCGGTCGCCAGTTGGACCCGGTTATCGCTCGCCGCCCCGGCGCTGTTCCGGCGATCGATCTCGACCGTGATCCCAAGGATGGTCGCGCCAGCCGGGATCGTGAAGCCGAAGCCCGACGCAACGAGGATCTCGCTGATGTCGGGCGAGTCGTACGTCGGGGCGGTGATCGTCGCTTCGGAGCCATCGTCGCCGCCGACGTTGGTCGGATTGACCCATCCCTCGGCGCTCTCGGACGTGCCGGCGTTCGAGAGAGAGGATGCGCTACTTGGGTATCGCGGTCCCTCTGAGGCCATTCGAGGGCCTCAGCCTATTCTTCCCAGACCCACGTGCAGTCGAGCACCTGACCCGTGCCAGTCGGGATCGTGATGCCGATGCCATTAGCCGTCCCGGGCGGGATGCGGAGAGGTTCGTCATCGAAGACCCAGATCACACCGGCCCCGATGGCCGCGCCGAGGAAAGCTCGGGCGATCTCGCCAGTCGTAATCGTCGGACCGCCGGAATGGGTCGTGAAGAGCGTCCCATTCGGGGCTGGCCCATCATCATCCCACTCGAGTTCCGTCTGGCCAGCTCCCTGCGTGCCTGCCGTGGTCAGCCTCCGGAGAGCCACGACGACGGAGGTCGCAGTCGTGTTGTAGACGTGAACTTCACGCAGCAGAAGGCGAACGCCAGCGATCGCATACAGAGAGGCGGCAGGCAGGGTGTCGGATCCGGTCCCGGTCCTGAAGGCTCCTGAGATCTTGGACATCACGGGCTCCTATCGTGTCCTGATCTTCCGCCGACGATTGACGAAGATGAACGCTGGACTCTCAGCGGGTGGTCCAGACGGGGAGAACTCCGCCTCCAGCATAAGCCCATCGAGGTAGGGGATGTCCGTCACGTCGGTCGAATAGCCCCACCGGGCCTTCAGGGCGTTGAACAGCGCTTGGGTCCAAACCGCTGTGGACGGAGCAACCGCGTAATGCGCCGCCGCCCAGAACAGCGTCACGTCACTGCAGTCGAGGTTCGTGTAGGCGTCGACCAGAGACGTTCCGTCGTCGTCCGTCAGCTTCAGCGTCTGCGTGTTCGCGCCGACGCCGGCCGCGTGCAGAGCGGCGACGAGCTCGACCGCCCGAGGAGCACCCTTGTCGGTGTTCTCGAAGCCGACCTCAATGTATCCCGTCGACCGGATGACCTTCTGGCGGATGAGGTCGGCGGTGCCCGTCATCGCCTTGTCGTCGATGTACGTGTACACGTCGGTCGCTGAAGTCGCGACATCCCCGCCGGCCGTGTCGTACCCGAAGTCGCCGGCGGTGAACGAGTGCGTGCCGTCGACGTTCGGGCTGTACCCGTAGACCTCGCCCGACTGCTTGCCGTAGTCGCCCGAGGCATCCCAGACGGCTACGTCGTCAATCAGGAACTCGCCATAGCTTGAGCTGGCGCCGTTGGTGATGCCGAACTGGATGTTCGTACAGGTCGTGGCGACCTGCGCCAGCGTGACCTGAGTACCGTCGGTCCACGTGCCGCCGTTGAGGGAATAGGACCAGTCGAGCGTGTTCGGATTACTGGTTCCGTTGTACCGGCACTCGATCTCGACGATGTCATTGGTCGAGAGGGTCGGGCCGTTCTGGGTGTTGCCCCCAAACCGCGCCTGCAACACGGCGCCACTGGAGACTTGGATGCTGCAGGCACTCGTCGAAAGCTGGAACGAGCAGGTTCGGGCGAGCTGACCAGACGGCAGGGTCAGGACCTTGAACCGGTAGCGGACAACGAGGATGTCCTTGCCGGTGATCCCCCTCGATGCCTGCATGTACGGGCCGGCAGCATCGCCGATGACCCGCAGGGACCGCGTCCCCGTTAGGGGCGCCGCAGTCTCAATCGTCAGGCCACCGGCCGTGCTCCTTGTGTTCCAGTGGCGAAACGTCGATGAGCCAGCTCCCTGCTGGTCCTGACCACACTCAAGCCCGCAGCAGAAGACTGGCGCCATCCATGATCACAGGGTGAACTGGATGATGCCGTTGGTGTGCCAGATGATCGTGAAGGTGCCCGATGTGACGCTGTTTGCGCCTCCGAAGTAGTTGAACGAGAGGCCCTGATCGGCAACTGGTGAAGCCAGCGTGTCGTTGTAGACGAGCGTCCCATACGCGTTCGTCAGCGTCGTGGTCCCGTTCGCGGAGACCGTGTCGGCGGCATCGAAGGTGTAGACGTTCGAGGCGAAACCGCTGGTCACCGAAAGGAGCTGACGACCGACGGCTGGCCAGCCCGAGGCATCGAACACACCGCCCGTAGCCCAGACGCCGGCGCCATAGGCAGTCGATGCCGAGGCGACGGTCTGCGAGGGGGTGATGGTGTTGTCGAAGAGGGCGGCCTTGATGTTGTCAGCGTCGACGTTGAACGCCGCCGTGTCCTCGAGGGAGTCCTCGATCAAGGCCATGAAGATCTTGGAGTTGGTCCAAGCCATCAGTCGAGTCCTTCCTGCGTGGCCCGCGCGACGGCGAGCGCTTCCTCAGCCGCAGCGAGCTGCTCACGGGCACGCTCGACCTTGGCCTCCGCTGCGGCCACGAGGGCCTCGGCATCTGCTCTGGCGGCAGCGCGACCTTGGGCCCTGCCCAATGCGAGCCGTTCCTCATCCACGGGATCGCCGTCGGTCGCAGCGACCGTCGCGTCCCCGGCGGCGCCTACCCCGCCTGCGATCTCCTGCATCAGATCTCCTTCACGCTCTCGCTACCGCTGTCGGGGCGAAGACGATGATGTCCGTGCCATCCTCACGCTCCGTAGTCACCGACATGATCGGACGACCGTCCTCGTCCGTTCGCACGAGATCACTGCCGATGTAGTCCTCGCGCTCATGTGCTTCCACCTTGGCCTTCATGCCCTCCGGCAGCATCGGCGCCGTCAGCATACCGAGGCGAGGGCAGGTATGGAAGCGAGAATGTGGCCTGATCTCGCGGGTCACGTCTCGCGCACCACAGTTCGGGCAGTACCATCGATGTGTCGGCGGCTCGAGGATCGGAATGTTGCTCACTCTGCGCTCCCAAAGGCATAGATCGGAGCCTTGATGTCGAGGATGACCGGATCGATCACCATCTCCCCGGCATCGTAGGTCTTGACCCTGCGGATACTAGCCCCTTCGGCCTCACCAGACGAGTCCTCTCCGTCAGATGGCTTGTTCTTGCGCATCGCGAGCTCATACGCCGAAGGGATCTTCTCGAGGGTCACGAGGCCCTGAGCCGTGTTCGCCATGAGCTGGTTGTACGGGTTCGACTCGTCCATCGGATCTCCGATGGGTGGCAGGCCGATCTCCTTGCGGGCCTCGTTGACCGTTTGGCTGGGCATCCCGGCAAGGGTCAGCCTGTGGGTTTGCGCCTTTTGGAGCGACTGCCGATCCGAGACGGCCCGGTAGCGGAAGGCGATGTTGTTGTCTCGTCCACCCCAGCCCGGATCCCAGCAGATCTCGCTTGTGATGTAGTCCTGAACGGTGCCGAGGATGGTTCGCAGACCTCGATCCTCGGTGTTCTGCTGCTGGACCTCACCTGAAGCCCGGTTGACGTCGAAGGTCAGGCCGAGATCCTGCGGTTGGAGCTGGAGAACGGCGGCGATCTGGCGAACGAGGTAGATCGTCCACTCCATCATCTGCATGTCGACGTTCGACTTGTGGAAGTCGATGAACTTGGCGTTCTTCGTCCCGCCCCAGAAGCTCATCATGCCCATGCCGGCGATCTCGGAGTCCCAGAAGGCCTTGAAGGCTTCGACCTGATCCGACCTCGCATTCTCGCCGAGGTCCATGACCCCATCAGGTGCTGCCTGCTTGACCGACCTCGCGTTGTAGAGCATGTTCGAGAGCTCGGCGTCGACTGTCATCCTGAGTGTCTCGAGGTAGCTGATCCCGACCGGGCTGTTCGAGCGGTTGTGGATCTTGATGTAGGTCAGATCGCTGTTGAGGAGCGGGATCTCGGTCTGTGGGTCAGGACAGAAGTAGTACCTCGCCACATTCGGGTTCCCCGGCCAGAGACGATCGACCTTGATCGCCCCGCCATCCGTGGGCCAGAGGTAGATGACCTCGCCCCTGACCATGCGCTCCTTCTCGATCGAACCGGCATCGAGGGACAGCATGTCCTCGGCGACGGCGGCGATGAAGGTTGCGAACGAAGGATCGCCGGGATTGGGCTGCTCGAGGACCTCCCTGATCCGGGCGACCTTGCCCCGGTCGGGCTTGGGTCGGTCCCTGTCGAAGGGGACGAGATCCCATTCGGCTCGCTGGAGCTGGCCAGAGCGGATGTCGAAGCCGGCCCGGATCCATGGGTTGTAGGTGGCCCAGTTCCGATAGAGCTCGGGGTTCGACTTGCCGATCCGCCTCGTCGAGTTGAAGCTCGCAAGGGCGGACGTTCCATTGGCCGGGCCAGCGACGCGCTTGACGAGCGCTGATGGGGCACGGGAGACGAGCGCGTTCGTGATGACGCCCATCAGCCGTACCTCGAGAGATGATCCCTGATCATGCCGTCGAAGGCCTGCCTGACGTACTGCCGACCGAGGAGCGGGCCGACCATCTTCATGGCGTCCTTGAACGTGAAGCGCTCAGGGTGTGAGTCGGTTATCTCGTTGATGGGGGCGACGTACACGCGGTCGACGACGAACCGGCCATCCGCGAAGTCGATCTCGACGCCAAGGTCTTCCGCCATCGACGCGCACGATACCACGACGCGAAACGCCCGAAAGATGGCTGGCCCGGATGCCCAAACCGACTGATCCTTGCGGACTGGCCGGTGCTTCAGGCTCCTTGCCTACCACCCTTCGGGCGGACCGCGATAGTAGATCGATCGATCAGAGGCTGTCAAGCCCCCTCTTCGACCCCATCGACGGGCGTGATGTCGATCCAGAAGTCCTTGCCAAGCGCGTGCTCGAAGACCTCGGCCGCAAGCGGGTTCTTGATCGTCAGTTTGAACGTCAGGGCGGGCGTGGCCAGCGACCAGACCTTGTTCTCCTCGCCCTTGGTCGACGCCTGAAACTCGACCTCGACCCCGCCTTCGTTCCATGCCCGCTTCGTGAGCGAAGCGATGTAACCCTTGGCTCGTACGACTGACACCGATGACCTCCTTGTGTTGGGAGGCCGAGTCAGCGACGCAGCCTCCATCAAACGGACTGGCTGCGGCGACCTTCGGGGTCCAACCGACCGATGAACATGCTATCAGACGGAGAAACCCCGGAGGGTGATCTCCGGGGTCTCAATCCGACGTCCAGCCCACTGGAACGCCCGCATCCACGCAAGCTGGACTTTAGGCCTCGTCGGCCTTCGGTGTCAAGGATCAGTTGCCAGCCCCGAGGTGCCATGGATTGCCGCTGCTAACACCCTGCAGAAAGCGGATGAACTCGAAGATCCCGATGCCTTCATCCGAGGCGTCGATGCCTCCGGCCGTCAGGGCGACGTGGCTGACTGCGCCATTGATGTCGAGCCCAGAATAGGTCGAGAGCAGAACCCAACTGAGGCCGTCGAGAGATGACCAAGCGGTGATCGCGTTGCTCGTCGCACATGTCAGGGCGATGTAGAGCGTGCCGCTATGCCCGAAGGCTAAGGAAGTGACCGTGCCAGCCGATCCATTGTTGACCGAGAAGGCTCGGAGCTCGAAGTGGTCGCTGTCCCAACCAAGCTCGACGAGGATGCCGTCCACGGGGAAGTCCTGCGACGCGGTCGGGGTCGTGTTCTCGATGAAGAGCCTCGCCCGGAGTGTGTTGGCGCCCCCAGCGGCGAGTCGGATGAGACGAACCTTGGTAAAGACGGCCCAACGTGTGCCACTCGAGGGAGCGAACGACCGATAGCACTTCATCGTGTTGGCGCCCGATAGGGCCTGCATGACGAGCGCGCTCGGGATGTCGGTGTCGGCATTCCACGTCGGGTTACTGGGGTTCGCGCCTTCCTGCCATTCGCCGAGGGAGGCGTTCGTCGGGGATCCGCTCGAGGCTTGGAACGTCCAACCCGTCATCGATGCTGAGTCGAACTCCATGTTGATGGAGTCCGGGGAGGCTGGCGGCTCATCCATCTTTGTCCACGACAGCCCGCCACCCAGATGGACCTCGTCCCATTCGGTTGCGCTGATACCGCCGGGGGCTGCCGGCGTGGCGTGGGTGATGCTCACCAGCGTCTCGTCAGGTAGAGATACAGGAAGTAGAGCTGTGGGATCGCGAGGGCCGCGATCATGAGCAGAGAGAGAAGAAACAGGGTTTGTTCATCGAGCTGGTCGCGGGCGACGAACCTGATGTACCCGAGGACATAGAGCGTCGTCAGACCCATCGAGATACCAGCCCGCTCGCGGAGGACGCCGACCCCCCGATTGGAGATAGCCGCTACGAGGAGGATTGCTGTGACCATGATGGTCACGATCAGGCTGAGGGTCATCAGGCCGATGATGGCCGCCACTTCGAGGCTCACTTCCGTCTCTTCCCAGCCTGTTCGTATGCCTGAACGAGTGCCCCCTGATTGCCCTTCAGCACTTCGATCGCCCGCAGCGCCCTCGACTTGGTCTCGGCTGTCTTGGCCTTTTCTGCATCCACTTCGGACTTGAGTTGCGTTTCCTCTGACCGGTCAGGTGGGCGGCTCATCTGCCTCGCCCCTCCCTTCGCCCCCGATCTCGCTCCCCTTGCTCTCGAAGCGTCCTGAGCGCCTCGGTGTCGAGCGTATTGCGCGTCTCGAGGGCCTCAGCCATCTTCTCGGTGGTCAGGTTCGCGTCACGCCAACCCGCGAGCGCGGCTGCTGTCGCTGCCTTCTGATCTTCGAGCCTGCCACGAGGAATGATGCGCTCGGTGACGAAGAGCCACAAGAGCAGGACGGCCCCAAACGTCAGACCGACGGGTCCGAGAAGGATGTCGAGCGAGGACGCATCGAACGGCACATCGCCTAGCGTATCACCGGTTCCTGAGCTTGCCGAAGAAGAAACTGCCGCCACCGAGCTGCATCGAGAAGCCCTCGGCGTCGACGAGATCATCGTGTCCTTTCGGGAAGCCCATCTGCTCTCGCTCGAGGAGGCCATTCTTGAGTGAGGCATGGTGCCAGACCTTGTGGCCACGGTACTTCTCGGCGACCGCAGAAGCCCTCGTCCGCTTGTCGGAGTCCGTCTGGTACTTGACGACCGGGATCCGAGGATATTGGTCCATCATCTCGGCCACGATCGTCGACTGGAACTGGACCGACTCGATGGGCACAGAGCCGATGCCGGGTGTCTCCGAGTAGCGCATCGCGATGTAGTCCGAGTGTCCGGCGCCGATCTTGTCGCGGTGCTCGCGCATCACAAAGAAGTTCCCATCGCGGTCCTCAGCAGTCGTGATGGCTGCCGTGAAGTCGGCCCGCTCCTTGACCGAGCTCGCGAGGTCGATGCCCAATCGAGTCGTATATGACCGACCATCCGGAAGCTCCCCCCGTGGATCCCCATGCGGCGTCCCGTAGTACTGATACCAGTGGCGTTGGAAGAGGTCGCCGCTGATCACGCCAGTCGTGTCGTTCTGCATCGAGAGGTCGAAGAGCGAGGGGTTCTTGGCCCGCTCGGAGAGCAGGAACTCGACCGGCCAGAGCTCCTCCCAGTAGGAGATGAAGCCGTCCCGCCGAACGAGGACCGGACGCCCCTCGTCGTCATACTCGGAGACGTCTGGGCCTTCGTCTTCGATGAGGGCCTTCATGACGATGGTCTTGAAGCCATACCCGGGCTCACCGTTGTCCGTCAGCTGGCCGATAGGGGTCATGAGGATCTCGTAGAGATCGCCATCTGCCCAGCGGGTCCCGAAGACGATCGTCACGCCCTGAGCCACGACCCGTCGACTGAGCGGGTTGTCGAACCAGCTCCTGACTTTCTCTCTCTGGTCGAGCGTGTCCGTGTTGTCCTTGCCGAGAAGGTCGTCGCAGAGCAGGACATCGAAACGCTTCGAGGCGACCTGTCCGCCTGTGCCGCCGGCGAAGATGGTCAGATCCTTGCTGGCTGACCACTTGGAGTCCCGCCTGAGCCATTCGCCGGCCGTCCACCTCGAGCCGATGAGGTTGCCGAAGAGCTCGCGGAAGTGGTCGTTGGACTCATACGTCGCCATGATCGCCCGACTGAAGGCATCGGCGAACGGAGCCGTCTGGCTGAAGAGCCCGACGCGGACGTCCTTGAAGAGGGCAATCAGCCAGCTCAGGAAGATCGTGTTGCCCCACGTCGTCTTGGCTGAGCCTGCCGGCATCAGAATGAGCGTATTGGTCTTCGTGTAGATCGCGCTCAGGATCGCCCGGCACATCTCCACGTGATGCGCTTCCGGGCGGTAGCCGAAGACGTACTCACCGAAGGCGAGGAGTCCCTCGAGCGAGTTAGTTGGGGCGAGCGCCCTCAGCGTCTGGGAGTGAACCAGATCCCACTGTTCTGGCGTGAGCTGCTCTGGATCGGCCTCGAGAGATGCCAGCCAGTCGTTCGAGGACTGCAATGCCGAGGTCGGACTCTCCGTCGACGTTGACGTTGACGTTGGCGTTGGCGCCAAAGTTGATGCCCTCCTCAGGCGAACTGGATGCGCGACCCATCAGGGCGCCCAAGCGATCGATCAGCGTCGAGACGTCGCGGATCCCGATCCGATACTTGCGCTCGAAGTGTGTCTTCCCATCGGGGCCCGCGACCTCAACGAGCAGCTTGGCCGTTTGGACTGCCGACAGGATCGCTTCGTCGATCAGATCGAGGGCATGATCGACGACATCGGCCTCCTTGACCCGGCGGGCGGCCTCTCTGTCGGCGAGAACGGTGATCACCTTGTTCGCGGAACGATCCTGAAGCTCGGCACGCTTGTCGTACCACGTGCGACCCTGACCATCCTTCTTTCTGGCCTGAAGGTGGAGCGAGCTCACGCGTTCCTGCGGAATGTCGTGCCTGCGAGCGAGCTCTCGGACCGACATCTTGCCGCGCACGAACTCCGTCTCGAGGGCGATGTAGTCGTACTTGAACGCTGACATGCGCGCAGGGTAGCACTAGGCCCGGAGACTGACGACCTCATCGGCGATGCGCACATCATGACCTGAGATCCTGATCCAGAGGAGATCGTGGGCCACCTGCTTGCGCGTCAGACCGGTCTTCTCCACGAGCCTGTCGATATGGATCGGCGCCTGCAGGCGGAGCGTCAGGAGGACCAAGCTGGCCTCGAGGCGGGCTTCAAGGTCCGTCTTCGCCATCTTCTTCTCCCGCTCCTAGCCTGTCCCATTGATCCAGCCTTTCGTTGTACCGCCAATCGACAGTGACGTTCCCGAGGCCTGTCTTCGAGACGGTTCCGTCGCTGCGGCAGACGATGGCATCCCACTCGATGATCCCGAGCCAGAGAACGACCTCCGGCACCGAGCCAACGATAGCGTGTGCCCGGATCGGCTCACTGAACAAGCTCATCGGTCACCTCCGGGGGCAGGCTGTCGGCAGCCGCATGGAGTGCCTGCCTGAGGGTTGCCCCATCACCAGCAGCAAGGAGTTCGCGATCCATCGTGTCGGTCTCGAGGTTCGGGATCAGGCCGTAGATCTTGATCCGCGTGAGCTTGGAGATGCCCGGAACCTCGATCTCGACCGTTGCCTCGACGAACTGCCAGACCGTCAGTCGAACGGCATCCATGGCGTCGAGGACGAGCTCAACTCGGCTGACCTTCTCGAGCTTCTGGCCACCGATCTCGATGACCGTATTCTTGCCGTGTGGACCACCGGTGATCTTGGCCATCGGCCAACGGGTCTTGTCGATGACCTTCACTTCTTGACCACCCTTCTGAAGGCCGTGGGGCCGACATTGCCCTCGATCAGAGCGATGACGTCGCCCTTGGCGAAGAACGCCTTGCGAACCACCGCCCCGGCCTTGTTCAGCTCGTGGACTTCGATGAAGGCCTCGTTCGGCCTCGGCTGAAGCCAGTCAACAGAACCGCCGATGGACGACGTCTGCATGCGATGCGAACCGGAGGTCTCCCCGGTCCGATAGGTCACGTCGATGAAGTCTCCTCGAGCCATCCTCGATCCTCCTTCAGTTGACCAGACCGTTCCGTATGGTCTGCTCGTACTTGCTGTCCTCGATGTTGAAGTTGAGATCGACCAGCTTGCCGGGGTGGGCGTCTCGGTAGTGCGACATGGAAATGGCGGTCATGAGGGCGATCGCCTCATCTTCCGATCGGCAGTTCTCG